>ERZ795057.1932-NODE-1932-length-16793-cov-13.505974_pt1 | contig 16793 bp, 12 predicted proteins | sample MGYA00375141_ERZ795057 | MGnify/ENA primary metagenome ERZ795057 (study PRJEB30186, sample SAMN05720163) | activated sludge metagenome | isolation source: Anaerobic digester | place: Hong Kong | collected 2015-01-26 ... | reverse complement strand
TGGCATGCCGGCAATACCGGTATCCATGACAGATTCAGCACCGGAAAAACGATTCTGATAGCTGCTGAGTCAGTTATCCACCCTCGGGTTTATCTCGATTAACCCTACACCCCCGCTCTCACGGTCCCACGATTCTTAATCAGTCTTGCTTAATGAGTTCTGCCCGGGGAAGAACTCATTCTTTTTTTTCAGCTTCAGGAAGTTCTTCTTCCTGGGATTCTTCCTGCAGATCCTGATCCTGCTCCGGAAGATCATCTGTCAGCACCTGGAAGCCGGTAACCGTGATGGCATATTCGCCTCCCAGGTCTTCAACGTCTCCGGTAACACGCACCAGGGCACCATCCATAACCACCAGTTCGTCGCCGATATCATCAGCGGTAATCACATACACATCGCCTTTATCGGTGACGAGTTCATAGCTGTTGTAAACCGTTCCAGTTATTGTCCGGGATTGTGCGCATGCAGCCGATGATATGAAGACCATGGCAGCAACAACAAAACAAAAGAACAAGACCCCCCATTTGTTATGCATTCCCTACCTCCATTTGCGCTTCGGGATACGTGGCAACGTATCTCCTGAATTGTCATTGAAGCAACACGTATGCCATGAAGTTACCAGTCTGATATTACTGATATTATCGTTATTCCAGCAGGTGTTCTTTCGGAACAGAAAGTTCCGCGTTGTTCACCTATGCCTTCCCGGGTGCGATTGATTGAAATTTATTCTATTGAAATCATGAATGAAAATATGGATCGGAAATTCAGGTTCTTGTTTCCTGTGGTTTCGGAACTTGAAGTTCCTTCAATGCTGAGCACTTAAAGTCTTCTTTTTTGAGGCCGTGTTTCTTCATGAGTTTATGCAGCTGTCGGGGTGTCACACCTGCCACCCGGGCCGCATCATTGATCCGGCCCTTGCACAGCGTCAGCACCTCTCTCAGATACCGGTATTCGATATGTGTGAGGGCATGCAGTCTGGTTTCGGACAGTGTGATGGCGGTATTCATATGGAGCAGGGGGGATGGCTGCGCAGGTGAAAAGAGTTCATGAGGAAAACTGTCCGGGGTAAGACGCGAAGATGATTCAAGGATGTATGCACGCTCTATGAGGTTTTCCAGTTCCCGGATATTACCCGGCCAGCTGTAGTTATGAAAGACATCGATTACCTGTGGGTGGATTTCATGGATCTCTTTGGCATATTTCTGATTCAGCCTCATCAGCAGACTCGAGGCAATCAACTCTATGTCTTCACGTCGCTGCCGAAGCGGCGGGAGCTCAATGGGAAAGACATTCAACCGGTAATAGAGATCTTTTCTGAACCGGCCCTCTTCGCACAATTGTTTGAGGTCGCAATTTGTGGCTGCAATCACCCGGGCATTTGCCTCCAGGGTTTCTTCTCCGCCGAGGCGCTGGAAGGTGCCGTCCTGGAGTATATGCAGGAGTTTGATCTGAGCAGAGGGGGATATGGTGCCGATCTCATCGAGAAAGATGGTGCCGTGCTTGGCGATCTCGAATTTTCCGAGTTTTCTCCGGTGTGCACCGGTAAAGGCCCCCTTTTCATGGCCGAAAAGCTCGCTTTCGATCAGGGTGTCCGGGATAGCACCGCAGTGAACACTGATGAACGGGCCCTCTTTCCGATTGCTCTGCAAATGGATCAGCTTTGCAAGCATGCTTTTTCCCGTACCGGTTTCACCTTCAAGCAGGACCGTGCTTCTCGTCGTGGCTACGGAACGGATCTTGGCAAAAACCCTGTTCATGACCGGATTCTTTGTGTGGCCGAGATCAAGCATCTGTTCCTGCCAGGACTGCTGGCGGTGATAATCCAGTTCCGACTGCACAATAATGGACGCACGGATTGTATCCGTTACCAGCCTGACCTCTTCGGGATTGATGGGGTAGGTGAGGTAGTTCCCGGCTCCTGCCTTGACAGCCATGACTGCCTCGCGGATTGCTCCGGGTGGCGACATGACGATGATCTCGGCAGTGGGGAATATCTTGAAGAACTCCTCCATGCACTGTTTGTAATTCCTGTTTGGCTTGGAGTCTGTGAGAATGGCGATGTCCATAAAGAGAAACTCGTAACGTCGTTTCCTGAACATTTTCAGGCAATCATTCTTTTTCCTGACCTGCTCTATGGTGTATTCAGGCCCCATGCTTTCCTGAATGATAGTGCCATGAGTCGGATCCAAAGATGCCACAAGAACCGGTTTCACGTTTCCCTCCCGGATGTGTGTGCCATTTTTTTACAGCTGTCCTTAAGGCTCAACCGGGTTTCCCCGGCATGATTGCGATAGCCCGACTGGTTCGAAACCGAGGGAATCCACATTGGTTGACAGTTCCAAGGTGTATGCGAAATTTCTACAGTTCATTGTACCATCAGTTAGATAGGGAATTCTCCGTATGAGTCAACAGGAAAATGAGGAACCCCGGATTCCTATGCGACCCATATCGGAAATGACAGTTCCTCTTTGATTTTTTTCAGGATGAATACATTTTGAGCGCAATAACAAAAGGTTGTGCAGATATCCTCCCGGGTCTTTGCTTCCCACCGGAACAGCCGGTTCTGTTTGTCCTGGCAAGATCACATAAGAAGCCAGCAATATCAATATGTTATATTTTGGCATGCCTTTTTCATATATCCATTGAAAGGAGTAGGGGTGCCCTGCAACCAGGTTTGGTATGAAACCCGGGAATGCTGCGATTACGTGACTGTCTGGTTTTCTGCTGGTGAAGCTTGTCAGGAGGCTGCTGAAAACAGGACCGGCTCCGGCGTGAGGTTATGTAACATGGAGGAAAGGACTATAACCGTTCACGGTATATTGATGCCTGCGGACTGGAATGACCAGGGAGAGGTGGTGGCTATCGTCTTGGCCACGAACGAGGAAAAAGAGTTTATCCTTGAAGGCCGCACCCGGGATTTTGCCCCTCATGTGAGGAAAGAAGTGGAGATGAAGGGTGTAGTGAAAAAACGGCATGGCGAAGATGTTCTCCTCGTGACAGATTTTCGTGTCATTGAAGATATGCAGGCTTCCTAGCGTTTATATGAAAAAAGAATCCATCCGCCGCGGCGGACAGAATTCAGAAGCCAGAATAAAAACCTTAAAACATTTCAGCGTATAGCTGAAGCGCGCCAGATGCTTTTCATTCTTTGTTGTGGCTGGTAGGCCATGCCTGTCAGACTTGATGTCGCGTGTGTCCTTATCCTGATCACAGGAGCATCTGATGCGGAGACACCATCTGAGAGGACGCACTACTTCCAGTTGTTTTCGTCGCTGAGATACTGAATCATCCTGGCAGCAATTGTTGTCTGTTCATACCGGACGGTCTCGAACATCATATCGAAGACGCTTTGTTTTATATCGGTCCCCTGAATCTCATGCAGAAACCTGTTGATTGACAGAGTCCTTTTCTTGTGACTGCAGAACCAGTACGCCCACTGAGGGATTTCCTCATCCTTCCGGAATCCGTGCGGAGGGAGGAGATTTATAATATCGCTGGTTTTCTCCCATGATTTTGTGGTGATGGTCATGGCAGTCTCAAAAATATACCGGATTATATAGTCGCCCTTCAAAAGATCCCTGTCGTTGTCCGTTACATGATCCACCAGAGCAGATACCTTTCCTCCGGCGGGGTAGGAAAAACACTGATCCGTCTTTTCGATGTCGATCTCATCCAGGATGATCTCTGCCCGTTGTTTTAGGATATCTCTATCGGCTGTCATTTCGTTTTATCCTTCTCCATTCTTACAGATTTGTACCTCGTGTAATCTTTTTCCTGGTGTATTTCAAGGCATCTTTTGTCCGTGTGCTGATGGCTGAACCCAAAAACCGTATATGAAAAACCTCTTCATCTATATGATATTTCGAGTGTTTTTTGTCATCATTTTCTAACCCTTGACAAGACAATGCTGCTCCCCTAGTTATGCATGAAGCACAAAATTCCTTTTGCTTGAAAAAAGGAGCACCATAGATCGTTATATATCTGGTGAGACATGGACGACCATCACAAGACGAAGAAGCAGCTCATAGAGGAACTACGTTCCACCAGAGACAGGCTTGCCGGAATCGATAACCTCTCCGGATACCAGGACTCCTATAAATACCTGTTCGACTACTATCCCGATGCGGTTTTCCTCGAGGCGCAGGATGGCAGTATTCTCGATTGCAACAAGGCTGCCCTGAGAATGTATGGCTACACCATCGAGGAGATGCGCGCTCTCAAGGTCAAAGACCTGATACATGATCAGGTAACGGTGGCCTTTCCTGATCTGTTCGATGAAACAAGTACCACCGATGGGGTGTTTGTCTGGATCAGTGCCAAAAAGAAAAATGGAACGATCTTCCCGGTCCAGTACAGCAACCAGATCATAAAAAGAAACGGAGAAAAACGTATTCTTGCCTTTGTCAGGGATGTATCAGAGCACTACTGGAGAAAGCACTACCTCTACCACGACTGGAATGATCAGATACCCTGGTCCGAACAGGGTGTGCCCGTACTCAGCCTTACCTGGGAGCGTCAGGGGAGCTCCTTTGTCCTCATTGGATTTGACGACAGAGCCCTGAAGTCGACAAACTATAAGATCCAAAATTTCATCGGGAGAACCGCACACAGCTTATATAGGGATCGACCTGACATCATCAAGGATTTTGAGCGGTGCTATCATGACAGGTCCCTCCTGAGAAGGAAAACGATTTACAAGCTGTTTACAACAGGTCAGCAGATCATAGCTGAGATCACCTATGTTTTCATGACCCCCGATCTCATTATCATGCAGCTGGAGGATTTCACTGCAAGGGACACGGCAGAGGCATTGAATCAGAGCCTGGTGAAGAGCTCTCCGGTGGGGCTCTGCCTGGTTCAGGACAATCAGTTCCAGTTTGTAAATCCCAAGCTGCAGGAGTACACCGGATACACCGAGAGTGAACTCTTCATGCTCAATCCCATGTCGCTGATCCATGAAGATGACCGGCATAAGATACGGCATCTGGTCTACCATAATGCCTTGTCGGACACGGTGAGAAAACCCATTGAGCTTCGCATCGTAAAAAAGCAAGGTGACATAAGGTGGGCTATGCTCACCTTCACCTCGATTTTTTACAAGAAGAAACATGCAGACCTGATCAACCTGATGGACATAACCGAATTAAAGACAGCACGGGAAAAGCTCGATGAGCTGGCGAGCCTGCAATCATCCATTATGGGTGCAATCCCACATGCAGTCATCGGGCTTGACAACAGGACTATCACATTTGCAAACCAGGGGGTGTATCCAATCTTCGGCTGGAAGCCTGAAGAACTCATCGGCAAGAGTATGCGGGTTCTTTTCCGGTCAAGGGATGAATATGAAAGAGAGGGGAGGGAGTTCTACTCGGTCCTCAAGAAAAAGCTTACCCACTCGCTGGAGTTTACCTACCGGCATAGGGACGGCCGTGATATCAGCTGTCTGACGAGTGTTTCACGAATAAGTGACAGAAAGGATGACCACCGTATCGTTGCCACCCATACCGATATCACTGAGAAGAGGCAGGCAGAAGAACGCCTCCGGGAAAGTGAGCGGGTTCTGTCCACCTTAATGGGGAATCTCCCGGGCATGGCCTACAGGCGCAGGCCCGGGAAAGAATGGCCCGTGGAGTTTGTCAGCGAAGGAAGCTTCGACCTTACGGGGTACCGGCCGGCGGATCTCATCGACAGCAGGGTTACGTCCTACAGGAAGATCATTCACCCCGATGACCAACCGGAGGTGTGGCAGAAGGTTAGAAGAGCGCTCAAGACCAGGGAACACTTTGAAGCAATATACCGCATCATCACCGCAGACAATAAGGTCCGCTGGGTATGGGAGAGGGGTATGGGTATTTACTCGCCCGATGGAGCGCTCAAGGCTGTGGAGGGATTCATCACGGACGTCACCGAGCTCAAGCGGACGCAGCAGGAACTTGAACAGTCACGCAGGGAACTGGGCATCCATGCGGATCACCTCCACACCCTGCTCGAGGGGGAGCGTACGGAGATCGCACGCGAGATACACGATGAGCTGGGGCAGATCCTGACCGCTCTGAAAATGGACCTTTTCTGGCTGCACAAGAAACTCCCGGACGGCTTCGAGATCATGCAGACAAAGATTGACTCTATGATGTTTCTGCTCGACTCCACCATACAGACCGTTGAACGGATCCTGGCACAGCTGAGACCCGCCATGCTGGATGACCTGGGGCTGACATCGGCCATAGAATGGCTGGCTGAAGAGTTCCAGAGCCGTACCGGCGTAGTGTGTGAGGCGATACTCGAACCCACGCCGGAAAACCTGATTACCGATGAGAAGTTGTCAACGGCGCTCTTCCGCATCTGCCAGGAGTGCCTTACGAATATTACCCGTCATGCACAGGCATCCAGGGCGGAGATAATGCTGAAGACACATGGCGGCAAGGTGGAGATGACCATCAGTGACAATGGAATCGGTATCAGAAAAAAGGATATAGACAAATCGGATTCCTTTGGCATTCTCGGTATCAAGGAACGCGTGAATCTTCTGGGTGGAAAGGTGAATGTCATAGGCCGCAGAAACAGAGGCACCATGCTCAGGGTGCGTATTCCCCTGAAGGATGAAGATGATCGCTGAGCAACCGTATTTCCTCCAGGCTGTCTCTTTCTTGCCGGCTGCCATGGCCTCATGACAGAGTCTTAGTCTGGATATCTGACAGGCAATCACGAAGAAATATCTGTGGTTAAGGTAATCACCAGGCGAGCAGATTCCATGAACCCACACAGTGTAAGTTTTTGTCTTACATTTAGATAGCATTCTCTTACACCCCAACCTCCCGGGCTCTGAAAGAAGATTCAGGGCTGCGCCGATAGATCATTAACTCGTTTCTATGGTTAAGATTAGCGCAAAAGAATGTAAAGCCGGGGGGAGAACGTATGTCACAAGCACAAGCACAAAATATTGAACTGAGAGAAGTTACCGGTGTTGCTTCTACTCCAAGAGTTGAAAAGCGCTATCAGGAGCTTCTTGATCATGAACCATGCATCGATTCCGAAAGGGCGGTGCTTTTTACAGATTACATGAAAGACCATTGGACCGAGCCCAGATATCTCAGGGCCGGCGGTGCACTCAAGCACGTGCTTTCCAATCTTACACCAAAGATCTGGGATGACGAGCTCATCGTAGGAAACTGTTCACGCTACTTCAAGGGGACCCAGGTATATCCGGAATATGAATGCTGGATGATGGAAGGGTTCAAGAAGATCAAGCGCGAAGAAGAGCGCTATATGGAAGGCACCCTCCAGGAAAGAAAGGGCGACCGTCTGGGCATCTACCTCATTTACCCGGAAGACAAGGAAGAAATACTCGAAGTGGCAAAATTCTGGGAAGGCAAGGACTGGCGTTCGCTGGCGGAAAAATACCTTCGCGAGACCAAGAAGGACTTTGATCTGGTGGAAAAATGGATGCAGCAGCTCGTGTTCCTGCGCTTCATGTTCGATGTTCCGGAAGGCCGCCTGATCGTTGACTACCAGAAGATCATTGATGAGGGTGTCGAGGGTCTCATCACGAGGATCGACGGCAAGATCGCCGGTCTTGGAGATCTCAATACCAAAGAGGCGTTCGACAAGTACAACTTCTACCAGGGAGTCAGGATGGCATTGGAAGGCCTTGTCGCCTATGCAGAGAACCATGCCAAAGAGGCGAAGAGGCTTGCAGCAGAGTGCAAGGATGCCGCACGCAAGAAAGAGCTGCTCGAGATCGCAGAAATCTGCAGCAAGGTGCCGAACAAGCCGGCCGAGACGTTCCGCGAGGCCATGCAGTCATTCTGGTTCACTCATGTGGTTCTCTTCACCGAGCTCAACGGCCGCGGAATATCTCCAGGCCGTTTCGATCAGTACATGTACCGTCCATTCAAGGCCGACTGGGATGCCGGCAGGATCACCGAGAAGGAAGTAATGGAACTCCTCGAACTGCTGCGCATCAAATGCGGTGAAATCAGTCGTGCACATGCTACCTTTACCGAGTCCTATCTTGGCGGCAGCGTGTACCAGAACGTGACCCTGGGCGGCGTCGACCGATATGGGAACCCCTGCGACAATGAACTCTCCAAGTTCTTCCTCCAGGCCGGTATCAATGTAAAGACCTGGCAGCCCACCATATCGGTGCGCTGGCGCGAGGATATGAGCGAGGACTTCAAACACATGGCAGTTCAGTGCATCAAGGCAGGTTCCGGTTATCCGGCACTCTTCAACGACAAGCTGGCCACCGAGCGATTCATTAAAGAGAGCGGTGCGTGTATCGAAGATGCCCGTGACTGGGCTCCCTGCGGATGTGTGGATATGCAGATCTGCGGCAAGCGCATGCCCATGTACGCTGTTCCTCATACCAACAACCTGAAGATCTTCGAGCTTGTCCTGAACCACGGTATAAACCCGGTGACAGGCGACAAGCTGCTCGATGTCAAGATCGACATGAACAAGGCCACATACGAAGAGATCGTAGATGAATACAACCGGGTACAGGATATCATCATAAAGCGCGAGGAAGAGTACTGGAACACCATCATGCTCGTTCACAACGATCTCGGGCTTGTGCATCCTATCATGACAGCGCTTTTGGATGACTGTATCGACAAGGGTAAGGATGCCTATGAGGGCGGCTGCCGCTACAGCGATCCTGCCTACGTGATTTCCTGCGGCGTGGTAAGTGTTGCCAATTCTCTGGCTGCCATCAAGAAGCTCGTATTTGAAGAGAAGAAGATAACCATGGAAGAGCTTCTGGCTTCGCTGAAGAACAACTTTGAGGGACAGGAGAAGCTGAGAAAGCAGCTGCTCGATGCCCCGAAGTACGGCAACGATAATGACGAGGTCGATCTTATCCTTGCCGATCTGTACGATGCATGGTCTGATTCAGCCCAGAGTGTCAAGAACTGGGTTGGCGAACCATGGCGGCCCAGCACCCTGTCGGTTACAACCCAGGTGCTCCACGGCAAGGCATGCGGCGCAACACCCGATGGAAGACTTGCAGGCGACTTCGTTGCCGACGGTGCGCTCTCGGCATTCCCGGGCACGGATGTGAACGGACCGACAAGCCTGATAAAGTCGGCCACAAAGGTGGACGCAAAGAATCTGCAGGCTACACTGTTCAACATGAAGTTCAACCCGTCAGCCATCGAGGGCCGCGCAGGAGCCGATAAATTCATAAAACTCAACGATACCTACTTTAATCTTGGCGGATACCAGGTCCAGTACAATATCGTTGACAGGAATATGCTCCTTGATGCCCAGAAACATCCTGAGAACTATTCTGACCTCATGGTTCGCGTGGCAGGATTCACTGCCCGGTTTATCGACCTTGGTCCTGAGGTTCAGCGGCAGGTTATCGAAAGAACACAGTTCGCAGAGCTGTAGAACATATCGGTATGGAGGTGAGATAAAAACCTGTCTCACCTCCAAGGGAAAAACGTATTACAACAATCCAACATGGGGAGGATGAATACATTATGGCTTTAAAAGAAGAAAAAGTTTTAGTCATCGATCCTGACAAGTGTACAGGTTGCCACAGCTGTGAGATGGCATGTTCCATTCAGCACTTTGGCAAGTGTCATTCGCACTATTCACGTATCAGGATCCAGGAATTCAGGGAAGTTAATACATTTATCGCGGTTACATGTCAGGCGTGTGAGAATGCTCCTTGTATCAAGGTGTGTCCGATGAATGCCCGCATCAGGCTTGAAAGCGGCGCTGTGGTAACCAATGAAGAAAAATGCATCGGCTGCCGGGCATGCATTTATGCCTGTCCGTTTGGTGCACCGGTTATCAACCCCGATACCGGCAAGACCATGAGTTGCGACCTCTGCATGGATGATGAAATCGGTCCATGGTGTGTAAAGGCCTGCACATTGCAGCAGGCTATCAAGTTTGTCAATGCGCAGGATGCTGCCAGGGCAAAAGGGAGAGATATGGCTAGGATCATTGCTGAAGACTATATGCCGCCACAGCAGGAAGAAAGCGAATTCGCATTCAGCTTCAGCGTAGACTAAGGGCCGTATTTTAAACTGAAAACAAAAGCACATAAAAAAGGACAAGGAGGAAGCAATGTCAGACTTTCACGGTTGGAGAGGTCAAAGATTAAGACTCGATATGACCAACTTAACATATGAAATTGAAAAGCTCCCGATGGCTTACATGAAGAAGTGGGTCGGGGGTCGCGGTATGAATACAGACGTAGTGTATCACGAATCCTGGGCAGGCATGGATCCGTTGGATCCTCAGGCCCCGCTGTGCTTCGGAAGCGGCGCCCTCGCAGGCACATTCGCACCGCTGTCCGGTCGTACAACGGTCACAGCAGTATCACCGATGACCAGCTCAGTCATGGGTATGGATGTACATGGCCATGGCGATACCAACATGGGCGGCGCATTCGGCCCGGCAATGAAGTATGCCGGCTATGACCAGATCATCGTCAAAGGCAAGGCAAAGAAACCGACCTGGGTTTACATTTACGATGACAAGGTTGAGTTCCGTGATGCAAGCCACCTCTGGGGCCTCGGATCAAAGAAGACCACCATCAAGATCGTCGAAGAACTCAACGACCCGGATATCCGTATTTCCTGTATCGGTCCTGCTGGTGAGAATCTTGTTAGGTTTGCATGTGTTATCAACAACATGAGTGCTTCAGGCGGAAGAACAGGAATGGGCTGTGTCATGGGGTCCAAGAACCTGAAGGCCATTGCAGTAGGCGGCACCAAGCCTATTACCTGTGCTGACCCGGATAAATTCAAAAAGCAGGCCTGGGATCTGCGGGATCGAATCCATACATCACCATCAGCAATCAGGCGCCGCGCTGAAGGGTCCATGGACCTGTTCGACGTGGGTAATGCCATCGGTATCAATGCATATAAGAACGCCTTTGCCGGTTACATGCCCAGGATCGAAGAGGTCTACGGCGGTATGCAGTGGGCAGAGCAGTTCCTGTTCAGGCGGAAGGGCTGCTGGTCCTGTCCGGTTTCCTGCGGACGTTACACCCTGATCAAAGAAGGTAAGTGGGCAGGCTATCACTGCGGCGGCCCTGAGATGGAGAGTAACTGTAACCTCGGTTGCCGTATCGCATCATACGACCTTGCCGGCGTAAACGTACTCTGCGGCATGGCCAATGACCTCGGTCTGGACAGTATCTCTGCAGGTGCAGCACTTTCCTGGACCATGGAATGCTTCGAGAAAGGCTACATCACGGAAGAAGATACAGGCGGAATCAGGCTCGAGTGGGCCGATATCGAGGGATCCATAAAGGTCCTCAATATGATCGCAAAAAGGGAAGGCTACGGTGACATCCTTGCCGAAGGTAATGTTCGTGTTGCCAACAAGCTGGGCAAGGGACTCGACTGCGTACCGCATTGCCGCGGTCTCGAGCACATCAGTGTTGACCCCCGCATCACCATGGGATTCAGCCTTGGCTACGCAATGTCAACACGCGGATCCGACCATCTCAAGAACTACTCATGTCTCGAGTTCCCGGGCTGCGCCAGAAGCCGTGCATACCAGATCGATGAGATCTTTGGTCCGGAAGGTGCAAAGAAGTTCTGGGAAGACTTCCCCAAAGAGATGACCGAACTCGATACCAAACCGGTTCTGTGTACCTGGTCTGAAAAGAACAAGTGCGTAGCCGACCTGGTGAGCTGCTGCTGTCAGGCAATCGGTTCATGGGGCGGAGCAGGTAGCTGGAAAGAGGCTTACTATCCTCTCTTCAAACTCATCACCGGCACAGACATGACCGAAGACGATCTCTTCAAGGTTGCAGAGCGCGTAATCAATACAGAGCGTGCAGTCTGGCTGAGGAACGGCAGTGGTATTCAGGACGACACCCATGTCGACAGATTCTTCGACGAGGGCGTTGTTGACGGGCCGTACAAAGGCAAGACAATCGACAGAGAAAAGTGGGCCTGGGCACAGCAGGAATACTACAAGTGCCACGGTTGGGACGAGCTTGGCTTCATTACCCCGGAAAAAGCAACAGAACTGGATATCCCAGAGATCATTCCTGACATGGAAAAAGGAAAAGAGATCTGTGTGAAGTGGCTCAAGAGCGACGCAAAACCGACAACCCCGGTGTTCATACCTGAAGCAGTCAGAAAGTAGGGATGTTCACATCATAAAAACAGGAGGCCCCGGTACAATGCCGGGGCCTCTTAGAAGACTTTAACAAAGGAGTAATCTCCGTGAAGGTATTAATTGTTGGAAACGGAATAGCCGGAAATGAAGTTGCTTCTTATCTGAGGGCAAACGGCGATGCAGATATCGACATTACCATAATATCTGCTGAGAAATTTCCGGAATACGATCCCTGTTCGCTTCCCTACTTTGTTGGCGGAGAAGTGGATAGAGATGCAGTCTTCAGGAAGACACTGGATTATTACAAAGATAACAATATAAATTTAGTACTAGATAACAAAGCAGCTTCCATCGATGCGGCAGCCAAGAAGGTCGCGACCGAGAAAGGCAATGAATATTCGTATGATTATCTCGTTCTGGCCCATGGCGGATCGCTGTTCATTCCTCCGATTCCAGGAGTTGACCTCGATGGAGTACTCAGCTGCAAGGTTTTGGCAGAAGCTGATAAGCTTGCGAAACACAAGGGCTCCAAGGCAGTGGTCATCGGTTCCGGTGCTATCGGTATCGAAGCTGCTGAAGCGCTCAAGATTAAAGGTTACCAGGTAACTATCATCGAATTGCTCGACTGGATCATGCCCACTCTGTTCTGTGAGGGAGCAGCACGGTTCCTAGAAGACGAGATGCGTGGATACGGGATCGAGGTTCTGACCTCTGAAAAGGTACTCAGCATTGAAGGCGACGGCAGCGTTGAGTTGGTAAAGACGGATAAGCGTGAGATCCCCTGCGACACGGTTGTTGTGGCTACCGGTGTTGTTCCGGGAAGGCCCCTTGCACAGACAGGCGGCGTTGAGTGTGATCGTGGTCTGCTTGTAGATGATCGCATGAAAACCAATGTGGAAAATATTTATGCCTGCGGAGATTGCGTACAGACATACGATGCCTGCACAGGTGAAGGCTGCATGTATCAGCTCAAGCACAATGCCATAGAACAGGCACAGATCGTTGCACGAAACATCCTTGGTGAAGAAGTGGTGTACTCTGGAGCCTATCCATTTGCACGTGCACACTATTTCGATACCCATGCGGTTACGTTCGGCAAGACCATGAAGGGAGCGGAACGTATCTGTACACTGGACGAAGTTGAAATCATTGAACAGAAGAACCAGAAAGGATATCTGCGCCTGCTGCTCAAAGACGGGAAGATCATCGGTGGGCAGGCTATCGGAGAGGTTGCGAATTACGTAGGATTGATCATGGGATTCATGTGGCGTGGCGACGATATACATGAGTTCAAAGAGGATTGGCCCAAAATCGCAGAATTGGATTCTCCCTATCCCTGGCAGTACAGAAAGCTCGGCCAGCTCATCGGTCTGAGTTCTCTCGATGCACGGGACAGTAAGGGTTCACTGCGAGTGAAGGCTATCCTGCAATAGGTTCTCCTGGGATCATAAAGTGCATGGGAAAGATCTTTATGATCCTATCAGGACTAGAGGATATATAGCTGCACAGTAAGACCTAAAAAACTTCACAAAACTACTAGGAGGAGGAGTAAATATGGCGCACGATAATGGCAGCAAATTCGCAAACCCGGGACCAGCAGGTCTGATGGTTCTGGCATTCTATCTTGGTTGTCTGTGGCCAGTAGCAACCGGCCAGGCACCACACGAGCAGGGAATGGTCCTTATAGCACTGGGTTTTGCAGGTGCTATCACCCAGATTACCTGCGGTATCATAGCGCTTCACAAGGGTGAAGTGCTCAACGGCAACATACTGTGTGCGTTCAGCGCGTTCATGTGGCTCGGCTGTATCGAACATATCGGGAAAGCCTTTAACTTTATCCCCCATAACACCATGGTGGTTGACGGCTGGGTATTCCTGATCATGGGTATCTTCATGGTTTTCTTTACCCATCCTCACCTTGCAGCACCAAAGGTCGCGTTCTGGTTCATGGTTTTCACCGACCTGTTCTTCGTACCTGCCGGGCTCTTCTTCCTCACCAAGCAGAAGATTTTCTGGATCATCGCCGGTTGGGACCTCCCACTGGTAGTCATCTCCATCATCTGGCTGGTCAGCGGTGTCGTGCTGAACACATTCTGGGGAAAACAGGTTATACCGCTCGGAAAGCCCTACAGACCGCTACAGTAACAATATCTCTGCGGTAGTAGGACATAGGTGTTGGTAGAACAGAATCTGTACTAATCAACGAAAGGAGAAACTCAATGAGCAAGGCAATGGATGATTGGGCAAAGATGCCCTTCGGAAGAGCCATCACCGCAGACGAACTGCACAAGCGCACACATCCGGCATGGCCCTACAATTACTTCAACCCGGGACAGCCGGTTGATCCTGCAAAGGTCGATGAAATTTTAAAGGGCTGTATCGATGTACATATTCACGGTGCACCTCTCGGTGGTTGGCTGCCGGGAAGACCCACCATGGTTGAGACCTGTATCGAAGCCAGTGAAGCAGGTATGAAGGCACTGGTGTTCAAGGATCACAACACCATGGTCAACAACTGTGCTGATATTATCCAGGATTTCCTGGGAAGAATGGCCAAGGAAAAGGCCAAAGAAGGTATCGAATTCACCCCTGTTGAGGTATACGGCGGTATCACACTGAACCATACAGTCGGTGGAATGAATGCCCATGCAGTAAAAGTAGCGCTCGGCTACGGCAGGTGCAAAGAGGTGTGGCTCCCTTCATTGGATGCCATGCACCAGCGGCAGGCCCAGGGTTGGCCCAAAGAGGAGTGGGAAAAGAAGGGTATCTGTGTCACGAAGGGTGGCATCGGTGCCAGTGAAGATCTTACCGATGAGATGATCGAAGTTCTCGACGTGATGGCAGATTTCAACAACAACGCAAAAGGCGATGTGACAGTCCTCTCAGCATGCCACGTGTCCAACGAAGAGAAGGTCGCGATCCTCAAGTACATAAAGAAAAAAGATATGAACGTGAAGGTGCTGCTCGACCACGTGACTCAGGAGATGACCATCCTGACACCGCAGGAAGCCAAAGAGATGATCGACCTCGGCGGTTACCTCGAGTTTGCAGAATGCTCATGCATCCCGTGGCCCGGAATGGCTGACTGGATCGTTGCATACGACTATTCCTTCAACCTTATCAAAGAACTGATCAAGGAGAAGGGACCGGACAACCTCGTACTGATCACCGACGCCGGACAGCCTGGCAACAAGCCGGTAGCTGGCTGGAAGATGTTCATCAAATACTGTCTCGCACAGGGCATCAGCGAAGAGATGATCAACGTAATGGCAAAAGAAGTACCATCTAAGCTTATCTACGCTTAGTCAATATCCACCTGCTCAGGATGTTCACCCTTTACGGATTATGCATCCTGGGCAGGTATTTATAAGCAACAAACAGGGTTACAGGATACCTCCATGCAGAAAAAGAGCTCGATAATTAGTGCAATCGACACTGCTGATAGTGAGAACACCTCGGCCCTCGGCAATGGTGATACGAGAACTGGATTAGTTACTGAGATCAAGAAATTTGCGACACATGACGGCCCGGGAATCAGGACCACGGTGTTTCTCAAGGGATGTCCGCTGAAGTGCAAGTGGTGCTCGAATCCTGAGACGATCGCTCCGTACAGCCAGTTCTACTATGTTGCCAAGAGGTGCAAGAACTATGGCGCATGTGTTGATGTCTGCCCTGTTGGAGCCATTACGATGGACAGTGCGGCAAAGATTGATCGTACGAAATGCACATTGTGCATGGCGTGCGTCAATGAGTGTCCTCATGGTGCATTCAGGCAGGTTGGAACGAATATGAGCATAGATGAAGTAATGGAGGAGATAGAAAAGGATATCCCATTTTACGGTAAGGACGGAGGCATGACACTGAGCGGAGGAGAGCCTCTTTATCAGTCAGGTTTCGCCCTGTCCCTTCTAATGAGATGCCGTGACAAGGGTATTACAACAGTGTTGGATACCTGTGGATATGCATCTCCGGAGATAGTGAAGAAAGCAATGGATTATACGGATTTGGTCCTTCTGGATCTCAAACATATGGATCCGGAAATGCATAAGCAGGGTACAGGTGTTGATAATGCCGTGATCCTGAAGAATGCCAGGCTCATAGCAGAGAAAACAAAAGTGCGAATATCACTGCCGTTAATACCAGACTATAACGATAGCAAAGAGAATCTGTCTGCGACAGCACAATTCGCGAAATCTCTGGGAGTAGACCATATCGACGTTAATCCGCTGCACATCCTTGGAACAGATAAATACACCTGCTTAGGCCTCACACCCCCATATGCTTTATTCAGGGGTCTCGAAGATAACGATGTCCTCAGGGCCAGGGACATTCTCGTAGAAGCTGGCATGCAGGTCACAATCGGAAGGATGATGTAGCCGGTAACAACAACAATAAAAATACACACCATAATTAGGAGGAAACATGGCTGATTTAACAACTAGTTTTTGTGGATTACCTGTAAAACACCCGGTCGGAATCACCTCTTGTGACTTCGGCGGAACTGGAAAGCTCATCGAAAGATACAGCAAGACAGGTATAGGCTGGATTATCGGTAAAACAGTTCATAAGATCGACGGCGTGCATCGCTGGCCCAGACCGTTCTTCTACTCACTGAGGCACTTCGGAAACGATCTGAAAGATTCATGGATCTGCTCACAGATGTTCCACAACATGCCCTACGAGCAGTGGCTTGACGAAGAGCTGCC
>ERZ795057.1927-NODE-1927-length-16853-cov-6.587391_pt1 | contig 16853 bp, 10 predicted proteins | sample MGYA00375141_ERZ795057 | MGnify/ENA primary metagenome ERZ795057 (study PRJEB30186, sample SAMN05720163) | activated sludge metagenome | isolation source: Anaerobic digester | place: Hong Kong | collected 2015-01-26 ... | reverse complement strand
CCCGGAGAATTCGATCGACTTCTACAAACCGCTCACGGATTGGCTGGACGAATACGCACGATCGCCCCGGCCTCGCACTTCGCTTCACGTTCAGCTCGAGTATTTCAACACGAGCTCGTCCAAGTGCATCCTCGACCTCTTCAAGCGCCTGGAGGCCCTGCGGGCCATGGGCAATGAAGTGGAGGTGCTCTGGCATTATGAGGCCGATGATGAGGACATGCTGGAGGCCGGTGAGGATTACCAGGCGATCATCAATGTACCGTTCCGGATGATCGAGATCGAGGAGGTCGACGACTGACCTCCTCGGGGCGCTTCAATGCCTCGACCGGACGAGCTGTCGAAGCGCTCTTCCCGCCCTCGGGAAAAGGTCCAACCACAGCAGGACCATGAAGAGCAGGGTCATGCTCCACAGGACCAGGGTGTTCGCGTAGAGGGTCGGGACCCGTTCGCCTGCCAGCCACTTGAACGGCGCGTAGAAGTGTGCTCCGAGCAGTGACCTGTCCACGGGGTCCGAGTAGATCGGGTCGCTCTTTCGCACCAGCTCATCGTTCACCCGGACGATCATGGTCAGGTCGTTCTTGTTCGTCACGAACTCCGCGAGGCTTTCGTTCCGTTGGGCGTCCATGAGGGTGAAGTAGGCCCGTTTCAGGGCCGGGGTCGCCGTGAGCGACTGCACCCTATCTTCCTTGGCCCGTTCGGCGCTCCGATAGATGCTCCTGTAGTGCTGGACGAGGAGGTCCAGGGAGGCATCCACTTCGCGCAACACCTCCAGGTCCACACTGCCAGGGTCCTTCAGGGAGTAGATGGGCGGATCGAACCCCTCGATGCGTTCGGCCTCCCGCTCGAGCTCCGCGTGAAGCAAGGCCAGATCGGCCGCAGGCGGTGATGCCCCGCTCTCGAGTCCCTGCCGGATGCCTGAGACCACGTTGCGCAGCTCCCGGAGCCACAGGTCCTTGCGCCAATTGGCCGTTCGCATGCGCTGGTCCTCCTCATAGAACTGCCGCTCATAGGCGTTCTCCATGAACTGGGTGACGGCGAGTCCTTCATAGGCCCATCGAGAGGCCATGATGTTGCCGATCCAAGGGACCGACCGCTCAGAAGCGAACCAGGGGTGAAGCTTGTCAAACCGCACGATGATCCCGCTGAACAACAGCTGCGGGATGATGAGCACGGGAATGACGATGTAGATGACCTTGGCGGAATTGAAGCTCGCGCTCACGTTCAAGCCAAGTACGTTGGCGAAACAGGCCGTGCTGAAGAGGAGCAGCCAGTAGGGCAGCAGCATGCCCTGGATGCCGAGCACGGCATTCCCGATCAGCACGAAGAACAGCGTCTGGACGGCCGAGATCAGGAACATGATGCCCACCTTGGAGGCCAGATAGCCGCCCCAGCTGAGGTCCAGGAACTTCTCGCGCTGAAGGATCTTCCTGTCGCGGATGATCTCTTCGGCGGCCACGGTCAGTCCCAGGAAAAGGGCCACGATCACGGCAATGAACAGGTACTGGGGCACATTGTCGTTCTCCCGGAACACATAGTCGCCCTCCTGGCCCAGGTACCGGAGGAAGAAGGCCATCACAAGGGCCAGCACCGGAGCCTCCAGAAGGTTGACCAGGACATACTGCCGGTTGGCCAGTTTGGCCAGGGCATCGCGCCTGAAGTACACCTCCAATTGCCGGAACAGGCCAGGTGGCCGGAACGTGCTTCCAGGCACTTCGCCCGCACCCTCCTGGTCATGCTCTTCTGCCGCCATCCTGGCCCGATAGACCTCGTTCCAGGCCTCGGGACTGATCCTGCGCTGGTCGGTCTCATTCCCGTACTCATCGACCAGCTTGGCCTCCAGGATGTTGAAGATCTGCTCAGGGTTCACATTGCCGCACGCCGAACACTGACCGGCCTGGGCCGCCACCTGACCGGTGACCTGCTTGAAATAGACCACCGCCTCCACGGGATCGCCGTAGTAGACCGGATGGCCCTCCTGGTCCATGAGCAGGAGCCGGTCGAACATCTTGAAGATGTCGGAGGAAGGCTGATGGATCACCACGAAGACGAGCCGGCCCTTGAGCGCCAGTTCCCTGAGCAGGTCCATGATGTTCTCCGAATCCCGGCTCGATAGGCCGGAGGTCGGTTCGTCCACGAACAGCACACTGGGTTCGCGGATCAGTTCCAACGCGATGTTGAGCCTTTTCCGCTGTCCACCGCTGATCGTCTTCTCCAACGCACTGCCGACCTTCAGGTCCTTGGTCTCGTACAGGCCCAGGCTCTGGAGCATCCGCAGGACACGCTCGGTGATCGCCTCGTCATCCTGGTCCCCGAAGCAGAGCTTGGCATTGTAGAACAGGTTCTGAAAGACCGTGAGCTCCTCGATCAGCAGGTCATCCTGGCTGACATGGCCTATGACACCGCGGACCCGATCGGCCTCAGCGTGGACATCGATCCCGTTGATGGTGACCCGCCCCTTGCTCGGACGCAGGTTCCCGTTCAGGACGTTCAGCAGCGTGCTCTTCCCCGATCCACTGCCGCCCATGATGCCGATGAGCTTTCCCGAGGTCTCGCGCAGCCTGAGCTCGTGCAGCCCTTTCGTCCCGTTGGGGAAGGCGTACTCGATCCCGTCCGCCTGGAACGTGATCGAACTCCGGCCCTTGCGCTTCAGAAAGCTCCCGAGTATGTCGCTGTAGTAGATGGGCGCGCCATGGGGAGGTCGAAGGGACGAGCCATTGGTCAGCACGTGATGCCTGTCCCCCGCCACCCGCTGTCCGTTCAGGAAGATCTCGTCCGGTCCGAAATAGCGCATCACGTACATCCCCACGGACGGGACGTGCAACACCTGGAGCTCCCCACGGATGCCATGATGGTGCAGGTGATGGGCCCGACCGAGCGTTCGGCCTTCCTGTGCATCCACATAGAGGAGGTGCTCGGAGTCCTCTCGTTCTCCTCCATTCCCACGGACAAAGGCCAGGCACCTGGCGAATTCCTCCTGCGGAATGTTGAACGTGTCCGCCACCGTGGTGACGAACTCCAGGTCAAGCTCGCTCGCTTCCCGTTCAGCATGGACGAACTCGATCAAGTGAACGAGGACGATGTACCGCTGACGGTGCGTGAGTTCCTCGTTCACCTGCATGCAGATCCGCAGCACCTTCACGGAACGGAGCGCCGTTCGCTTGCGGCCACTCCGAGCATCGCGCTCGTCGGCCGTCAGGAGGGCATCGAAGCGGGCCAGGTGGTACCTGGCCAGGTCGGCGGGGAACTGCTGGAGCAGGAACCGCTCGACAATGGTGCGTCGCTCCGTGGCCGCAGCGGCATCACCACCATCGGCCTTCGCCAGAATGGCGAACAGCTGCAACAGCGCGTTGAGGATCTTCTCGCTCATGGACCTTCCCTGCCCGGAAAAAGAACACCCCTCATACGTGAGGGGCGTTCCAAGGTTCCGGGGTCCGGGGAGGTCCTAGCGCTTGAACCCGATCAAGAGCACGGCACACCCACTTCCCACCTTGGAGTTGTCGAGATGGCCCTCGATGGTCACGTCCAAGGTATTGGTCACGGCCAGGTCCCAATAGGGGTCGTTGTCGTGGTCCTCATTGGTGAACAGGAGGTTCCGTTCCTTGTCGTACACCGAGAAGATCAAGGCACCGTCCGTGGCCCCCGTGCAGGCGGCCACCCGATAGGTGGTGCCACCGTACAGGGTCAGCTCGAACTCGGCCGTCTCGTCCTCGTTCAACAGCGCCCGGTAGAACTGGCCATCCGGGATGTAGGAGGCCGTCACATGCTGTTCACAGCGATCGGCGATCTCTCCGCAGATGTCCTGTGCCAGAAGGGTGTTCGAGAAGACCATGATGGCCAACCCGGAGAGCAGGAGGAAGGAGCGCTTCATGGGATCAGGCGTTGATCTGAGCACGCAGGTCGTTCACGGCTTCCGTGATGGCCTGCAGCTGGTCATCGGTCAGGTCGACCGTGGTGACACTGTTGATGTAAGTGGTACGGGCCTTGGTGTCGGTCACGGGTTCCTGGAAGGTGTACTCCATGCCGACATCCCCGTAGAGCATCTGCAGGCGCCGCAGCCCAGGCAGCAAGGGCGAATCGGCCGCATGGTCCTCCAGGAGCCCGACCACGCTCTCCAGGCCCTTGCCCTGCTGGGCGATCCTGTCGCGAATGGCCTTGGCCGAGGCGGCTTGCGGATCGTTCACCGTCAGGTAGAGCACTTCCACCCATCCTCCGGCCACCACCAAGGCGCTGACGTCCTGGCGCTGGTCCTGTTCCAGGTACTCATCCGCGGCGCGGAAGGCCATTCCCGAAAGACGCAGCAGGCTGTCCGAGCTGGACAGGTTGTCGCGGAACCGCTCCACGATCGTGGCCTCGAACGCATGGGTCAATTGGAGCTCCGCCCCCAGGCGCTCGATGGCCTTCATCGTGCTCAGGGCGTGCTGCCCATCATCGAAGAGGACGGCATAGCCCAGGTCGGCGCCGAGCGCGCCCATGACCAACGCGCGGGCCTCCTTGCTGGTGGCGGCATCGGCTGAGGCCAGGTCCAGCGTCCTTGAACGGTCATAGGCTGCTCCGGCATCCTTCAGGGCCATGGCCGTGCTTACCGGAGAGGGTACGGCGAACAACCTGCCACCCACTTTCACCACCCCGCTCTCACCCTGCTGCTGCGAGGTGGACAAGGTGTCGGTGTCCGTGGTCTGTTCGCCTCCTTCCGGTGCACCTCCACAGGCATGCAGGAACGCGCCAAAGAGCAACGGCAGGAGAGATCTCGATGATAGACGCTGGAACATGTCGGGTCCGATCGGTTCGGCCACGAAGGTAGGCCCGCCCCTTCCCGGGGCCGGAAGAGCGGGAATGCACTTTTCAACAGGAAAACCGTGGAAGCAACCCTCCGTCACGCCTGAGCCCGACGACGATGACCCTGCAGGGCGTACCATCCGATGAACAGGTAACAGGGCACCAGGATCCAGTAGGCCTGTTGGTTGCCCACCGCGTCCATGTCCGCCAGGGCCCCGTACACGAGCGGCATCACCGCACCACCTGCGATGGCCATGATCAGCAGCGCCGAGCCCACCTTGGTCAGGGATCCGAGACCGTCGATGGCCAGGGGCCAGATGGCCGGCCACATCAGGGCGTTGGCCAGTCCGAGCAGCGCGATCGCCGTCACCGAGGCTTCGCCGTCGAGCAGCAAGGCCGCACCCGTGAACAGCACACCGGCCACCGCCGACCAGGCAAGAGCACGTGCCTGATCGATCCACCGTGGAATGGCGATGATGCCGAGGAAGTAACCGATCACCATGGCCGCCAGGGTGTAGCTCGTCAGATGCTTGGCCTCGGAGAGAGGCATGCCCTGAGTCTGGGCGAAGCGGCCGATCGTATCCCCGGCGATCACTTCCGCACCCACGTACAGAAAGAGCGCCACCACACCCAGCACCAGCTGCGGATGACGCAGTACAGCGCCACCTCCCTGCAGCTCCTTCGATGGCTGCGCCCCTTCAGCCTCCAGCTCCGGCAGGGCGCTGAAGCGCACCAGTACGGCGAGCCCCACCAAGGCGACCGCCATGAGGGCATAGGGCTTCACCACCCGCCCGGCCAGCTCATCGAGCGTGACGCTCCGTTCCAAGCCCTGAAGCACCTCGAGCTTCGCCTCCAACTGGTCGGCATCGTGAAGCACCACGGCGCCCAGCACGATGGGTGCCAGAACGCCCGCGACCTTGTTGCACACCCCCATGATGCTGATGCGCTTCGCCGCGCTTTCCATCGGACCCAGGATGGTGACGTAGGGATTCGCCGCGGTCTGCAACAGCGAGAGCCCGGTGCCGATCACGAACAGGCCGGAAAGGAACAAGCCGTAGGTACGTTGCTGCGCAGCAGGGATGAAGAGCAGTGCCCCGGCCGCCATCACCAGCAGGCCCAGCATCATGCCGCCACGAAAGCCCGTGCGCCGCAGCACCCAGGCGGAAGGCAGGGCCATCACGAAGTACGAGATGTAGAACGCGAAGGCCACCAGATTGGCCTGCAGGTCGCCCTCCAGCTCGCAGGCGATCTTCAGGTAGGGGATCAGCGTGCCGTTCAGCCAGGTGACGAAGCCGAACACGAAATAGAACACGCCCAGGATCAGGAGCGGTATCAGGTGGCCGCGAGCGTTCGCCATCAGGTGCGGGGGATCTGGCGGTGAAGCTATCCGCAGGGCACCGCATGGACGACCGACCGACGGTCGCTCGCTCCACAGGCCGATGTGGACGGACCTACTCGATCACCACGCGCCCGGTCATTCGCAGCGCACCGGTAAGCCGGTAGAAGTAGGTGCCACCGGACAGCTCGCCACGGGCGATACGCACCCGCCCTTCAGGCGTTCCCGGCAGGAAGCGCAGCACCCTCCCCTGCAGGTCCAGGAGCTCCACGTCCACTCGCGTACCGAACTCCTGCGGGTAGACCAGCACCGTCTCGTCGCGGAACGGGTTCGGGAACACCCGCACACCCAGCGCCATCGCCTCCTCGGTGAGGCCCGTGACCGTGACGCAGGGGTCCTGCAGGAACGTGGTGCTGTTCATGTAGTTCTCGTTCACCACGTCCACCACCTCATCGATGCAGATCAATGACTGGGGGTTGATGAAATGCACCCGGCACAGCGGGGTGAAGGCCGTGTTCTTGCCGATCAGGGAGTCCACGTCGGACAGTCCGATCAGGTGTCCTCCCCCGAACTCGAAGGCCGGCGTGATCGGGTAGTTCACCGGGTCGTACAGATTGTCGACCCCTGTGATCTGCACCCCGCTCAATACCAGCTCGTACCCCACCAGCTTCTTGTTCGGGTTCTTGATGTGCACGTCCAGGTATCCGCTGCCGTAGTCGACATCACCGATGGTGAAGGTGACCGAATCGAAGGGGTTCACGATCTCGATGAACGGGAAGTTGCAGTGGTCATGCACGGCATTGCTGTCCGGCACGTGGTTGTACGTGTTCCAGTAATTGCAGAACGCCATGTACGCCGCGTCGCTCACGGTGATCTCCCCGTCGGCATCGATGTCCGTGCAGGGCATCGGCGTGATGTCGTTGCCGATGATGCCGGTGACGTACTGGTTCACGTCCACCAGGTCCTGCTGGCCGTCCAGGTCCAGGTCCCCGATCAAGCGTGTTCCTCCGCAATCGCCCATGCAGTCCAGTTGCGCGCTGCCATAGATGTCGCCAAGACAATCCACGTAGGGCGTGCAGGTGGTGTCCACCACCACGGTCAGGTTGGGGTTCCGTTCCAAGGTCACGCAGACCTGGGCCCAGTTGTTGAAGTGGTCCAATTCGTAGCGCCCGAGCGCGTCGGGGCTCTGGTCCCAGTTGGTGCGTACCACCAACGTATAGGTTCCGTCAGGCACGTCGGTCAGATCGACCCACTGGCAGTTCAGCCCGGAACTGTAGATGTCGCCACATCCCTGTGAGATGCCCATGTTCCCGCAGCCGTACTGGGCCGTACCACCGCCGCTGCACTCCAGGTCCATCACGCAGAAGCCGTTCTTGAAGCCCTGCGCCAGGGACTGGCCCGCGGTATCGAAGAGCAGGTATTCCGCATAGCCTTCGTAGTGCACGTGCCCGTGGCAGTTGCTCAGGTTGAACTGGTCCGGGTTGGCGTTCGGATTGCCGATGTAGTAGTCGGTGTTCCCGATGTTCTTGATATGGGTGGTGAACCGCAGGATGTCACGCACGCCATACCCGCTCAGGCAGCCTTCCGTGATGTAGCAATCGTTGGGGCCCACGTTGATGGTGGTGAGCTGCAGGGAGGTCTCGAGCACATCGCTGAGCACGATCAGGTCGGGACCGTTCGGACAGCCCGGATCGCCCCAGGGGAGGCAGGAGCCATCGTCCATTTCGGCAAGCGGATCGAAGTTGCAGGCGGAAGGATCCATGCACCCGGAGATGGGGCCCATGTAGTTCACCGACCAAGCGATCGGGGATCCTGCGCAGTCGCCTCCAGCATCACCGATCCGGACGTAGTAGGTCTCCCCTCCCGCCAGCAAGGCGTTCACCTGCGCCTGCAGGCCACAGCCTCCATTGTTGTCGTCGTAGTAGATGGTGCCGATGTTGGTGTCGTCCCAGAGCAGACCGGTGCAGTAGTCGTAGATCCAGAGCTTGGTGTCACAGGTGTTGCCGGTACAGGTGCTCACCTGGTACATGCCGTTCTGCGCAGGCACGAAGCTGTACCAGGTATCCGAGGCGGGTGCCGTGTGGTTCCCTTCCCCCACCAGCTCCGGATTGGCACAACTGAATCCGGGTGGACAATTCAGTTCCACGCGGTCCTCGAAGTCGTAGTTCTGTCCTCCACTGGCCACCTGCACACCACCATAGGACAACCAGTACCCACCAGGCGCGAAGATGCCATCGCCGTAGGAGTCGAAGATGGTGAAGACCACGCATTCCGAAGTGTCCACGCAGACCTGACCTCCTGCAGGTCCCCCGTTCCCCAGAAGGGCACCTCCCCCGTTGCGTACCTCCCAGCTGATCTCGTTCGGCCAGCCATCGGGTAGGATGAGCACATCCAGCTGGACCTGGCCGGCGGGGCAGGTGTCGGGCGGTGCGGAATACGGCTCAAGCGCCCAGTCCACCGGAGTGCCGGCACAAGCATCGTTGTAGTCACCGACACGGATCCAATACGGAACGCCGGCCGTGGCATTGAACAGGATCCGTGATTGGTAGCCACAGTGGTCGTCGTTGTATGCCAGGGCGTTCAGCCCGGTCTCGTCCCATACCAACCCCTGGCATTCGTCGTAGGCCCACAGTTTGGTGTCGCAGGTGCTCAACCCGCAGGTGGATGCCTGGTACACCCCGTCCGTGGCCGGTGTGAAGAGATACCAGAGGTCATCCGTCGCGGCGACGTGGGTACCCGGACCAATGGAGATGGCCAGGTCGCAGGTGGAACCCGGCTGTGCCAGCAAGGGCAGGGCCAGGAAGAACGTGGCCAACACGGCCAGGGATCGAAGACGCATGGGGGACGTTGTTGGGCGTGAAAATAAGTCCGCCCAGGCGTTCTACCAATTCTCCTTGCGACGGTAGTATCGGGGGAAGCGGATGGAACGCCTGACCCTTCGGTAGTACCGGTCCCATTTGGGGGTGGTCAGATCATAGAGCTCTTCGCCCTCCTCTTCACTTCCACGCCGTGTGCCCCTAGGCCTTCTCGTTCGTTCGGTCGTACCTGCCATGTCTTCAGGAAGGACAGGGCCGACCGATGCATCGTTGCCCGATACCGGGGTGGGATGAGCGTTGGATATACAGGTCAGACGTCAGCGAACAAGGGTGACATGCCCCATGAACTCGTTGACCTCACCGGCGATCGCCTGCAACCGGAACCAATAGACATAGACCCCTGTCGGACATTCCGCTCCCGCCTTGGAGCCATCCCAGGGCTCGGAGGGGTCGTTGGTCTCGTAGACCAATTGCCCCCAGCGGTCGAAGATCCGCATCTGATAGGTCTCCACGCCGACACCCGCGCCGGAGAAGACGTCATTGATGCCATCCCCATCGGGCGTGAATGCGGAAGGTGCGTAGAACTGGAACTGGGGGTCGATGAACAGGGTCCGGTAGGTCGTGTCCACGCACCCCAGGTCGTCCATGATGGCCAGCATCACGTTGAACCATCCATCCGCAGGGAAGCGGATGACCGGATACTGCTCTTCGCTGGTCAGGTCAGGATAGGCGAAATCCCAGCTCCAGGAGACCGCCCCCAGGGATTGGTCCAGGAATTGGATCGGGTAGTCGGTCACGTACACCTGGCCCGTGTACGAGAAGGCGGCCACCGGAGCGTTCACCAGCACCGCGGCCTCGTCCATGGCACTGATGCCGCAACCATCGGTCACCGTCACGGAATAGGTGGTACTGGTGGTGGGCGACACCCCCACGAATGGATCGGAGGCACCCATGCTCCAAGCATATCCGTACCCGTTCCAGCCCAGCATGGGATCCGCCAACAACCAGGCCGTGTCCCCCTTGCAAATGGTCGTATCGGTCAGGATGGTGACGCTCAACGTGTCGTACTGGACCTCCACCGTCACCAGGTCCGTCGTGTCCCATCCACACGCGTCCGTGACCGTGAGGGAATACGTGGCGGTGGTGGCCGGGGCCACATTGGCGCTCGGGGCCACACCAAGACCTCCCGACCACTGGTATTGGAAACCGGGTGTTCCGCCCTGCACGTTGGCCTGCAACTGCACCGGACTCTCCGGGCAGAACACCAAGGTGTCCGGGGTGGCCTGTACGACCAGGGGCGCCGGCTGCGGCACGGTCACCTTCATGCTGTCCACCAGGGTGATCTCCCCACATTCATCCGTGAGGGTCAGGATGTAGGTGGTCGTCTGCGTGGGGATCAGCCAGGCCGTGCTATCGCCGCTTGCAAGCCCCGTGTTCCAGTCCAGGAACCGCTGTCCGAAGCCCCCCGCAGTGGAGGCGTTCACCCAGGCGCTGTCACCCGGACAAGCGACCGTCGTATCCGCCCCGATGGTCAGGAACAATTCGGGCGGGTCCGCGATGTAGAACACCAGGTTCGTGGTGTCCTGGCCGCAATCCCCGTCGGAGATCACCGTCACGATCACATCCTCAAGACCCTCCTGGATGCCGTCCGCCAACGCCTGGATGGGGATCAACACGGTATCGATCCCGGCAGGAAAAACGACCTGGGAGGGGATCCCGGAATAGTCCACACCGGACACACCCGTCCCGCCGAGCAGTACCTGGACGGAATCGGCCAGGGTCACATCACCGGCCCGGAACATGACCAGATCGGCCTGGCCACATCCTTCGTAAAGCACGCTGTCCACACCTCCTGACGAGATGTCCGTGCTCAGGGTGATGGCATTGCTCTGGAAGCTTCCCGCCTCAATGAACACACCGGAGTCGAGGATGGTGTCCGAGGCATCGCCGATCGCGAGCTTGATGTGGTAGGTCTCTCCGCAGACCACCTGGGCATAGGCGGTGATCACCACCGTGAACCCATCGAACTGGACATAGAACGGACTCCCGTTCTGGGGCGGGGTGGTACCGGTGCCATTGTCCACGTAATAGGCCGGATTGCTGACGTTGTTCACGCCATTGATGGACACCGGCTGGGTGGTACCCGGCACCAGGGCGATGTTCTCGGCGTTGTTCGTGTAGGGCCCATTGATCCCGGGGCCACTGAGGAAGAATCCGAACACATCGTTGATGCTGTTCACATACTCCAGGTACTCCTCGGAGGCGAACACGAAGCGAAAGGTCAATGAATCCCCGGTCGGCACGAAGTCGAACTCCAGGACCGCCGCGTCGTTGATGGGCTGGGTGATCAGGGAGGCCAGATCGGGATCCGAGGCTCCGAAATTGCCTCCTCCCTGTCCGGCGCCTCCGGCATTGTTCGGCCCCAGGGCCACACCGATGCTGCCGGTGCACATGATCATGCCCGCGTCCAGCCCGATGTTGCAATTGGTGCCATCGAACGTGCCGATCTGGTCCGCATCCCCGGAAAAGGTCACGTTCATGGCCGTCACCCCCTGCCCGAGAAGCACGTTGTTCACGATCTGGGCCGGTGTGAGCGCATTGCTCACGACCAACTGCGCGTGCGCCCCCAGTGGAAGAAGAAGGAGGAGCGGGATCAGCGCTGATGTACGCATGGCAGCCCGAAGGTAACCGTAGATCGCACCAAGGTCCAGTCCCTTTCCGGGCCAAACCTCGGATCCCTGCGATAAACTTGCCTCCTTGTCCGTTCGATCGGTCGATATCATCCTTCCGCTCCGCGTTGCGGGGAGCTTCAGCTATGACGTACCACCCGAGTTGGGGGTTGTCCAGGTGGGCATGCGTGTGGTGGTGCCGTTCGGAAAAGGCCGCAGGCTGTACACCGGCATCGTGCGCACCACCTCCGACGAGCCGAGCGCGCTGGCCCGCCCACGCCACGTGATCGAGGTGCTGGACCAGGGACCGATCGTGGACCGGACACAGCTGCAGTTCTGGGAGATCATGGCCGATCATTACCTGTGCACGTTGGGTGAAGTGATGGTGGCCGCACTCCCTGGGCAACTGGTGCTGAGCAGCGAGACCCGCGTCATGCGGGGCACCGAGGAACCCCTTTCGGGCAGTCTGAAGGCGCGCGAACGCCTGTTGCTGAACGCTGTGGAGGAACGCGGAGAGCTGTCCATGGACCAGGCCGGTGAACTGCTGGGCGTGCGGCATCCCATGCGGCTGGTCAAGGAATTGGTGGACCGGGGCCTCCTTGCCCTGGTCGAGGAGGTGCACGAGACCTACCGCCCGAGGACCACGCAATTCGTGGAACTGCACGAGGCCATGCGCGGGGAAAAGGACCTGCATGCGGCGTTCGATGCCCTGGCCCGTGCCGAAAAGCAGTTGGGCCTGCTGATGCGCTTCGTGGAACTATCACGCTGCCTGGGAGACGACCCGTTGCCGGTCACGAAACGCGAACTGCTGAAGCGCAGTGGGGCCTCTCCGGCCCTTCTGCGGGAACTCGTGCGCAAGGAGGTGCTGCAGGTCGTGGAGCGCCCCCTTGTCCCGGACGGACCTGGAGACGAGCGACCTGCGCCGATCGCCTTGACACCGCCCCAGGAGGAGGCCTTGAACGCCGTACGCAACGACTGGAAGGAGCACGCCACCGTGCTGCTCCACGGGGTCACCGCTTCCGGCAAGACGGAATTGTACATGCGCCTGATGCTCGAGGCGCTCGAACGGGGTGAACAGGTGCTTTACCTGCTGCCGGAGATCGCGCTCACCACCCAGGTGATCGCCCGCCTGAAGCGGCAGTTCGGGGACCGAGTGGCGGTGTACCATTCCCGCCTCGCGCCACGTGAACGCACCACGCTCTGGCTGCGCATGCTGAACGACCCGGGCAGCACGCCCATCGTGGTGGGCGCGCGCTCCGCGCTCTTCCTGCCCTTCCGGAACCTCGGCCTGGTGATCGTGGACGAAGAGCACGACCCGTCCTACAAACAGCACGACCCAGCTCCCCGATACCAGGCCCGCGACATGGCCATCGTGCTCGCCGGCCTGCACGACGCCCGCACCCTGCTCGGTTCGGCCACACCCTCGCTGGAAAGCCTGTTCAACGCGGACCAGGGGAAGTATGGCAAGGCGCTGCTCACCGTACGCCATGGGGATGCCCGCCTGCCCGTGATCGAGCGCGTGGATGTCCGGGAGGCCGCTCGCCGGCACCGGATGCTGGGAAGGTTCTCCCAGGACCTGCTCGATGCCATCTCCCGCGCCCTGGACCGCCACGAACAGGTGATCCTCTTCCAGAACCGCCGGGGCTATGCGCCCGTGTGGCAATGCGAGACCTGCGGCAGCGTGCCCCAATGCCTGCACTGCGATGTGAGCCTCACCTACCACAAACGGCACCACAAGCTGCACTGCCACTATTGCGGCCGCGAATACGACCCGCCCGTGGCCTGCGGTGAATGTGGCGGGGAGAAACTGCGGATGGTGGGTTTCGGCACCGAGAAGATCGAGGAGGAACTGGCCACGCTCATTCCCGATGCCCGCATTGCCCGGATGGACCAGGACACCACACGGGGAAAACATGCCTTCGAGCAGTTGCTGGACCGCTTTGGTGCCGGCGACATCGACGTGCTCGTGGGCACCCAGATGGTGACGAAAGGGCTCGACTTCGACCGGGTGACCGTGGTGGGCATCCTCGCCGCCGACGACCTGCTGCGCTTTCCCGACCTCCGGGCCCATGAACGGGGGTTCCAGCTGATGGCCCAGGTGGCGGGCCGCTCCGGGCGAAGAACGGACCCCGGGGTGGTCCTCCTGCAGGCGCGCGAGGTCCATCATCCGGTCATCGGATACGTCATCGCGCACGACCTGGAGGGCATGTACCAACGCGAGCTCGAGCACCGGCGTGCGCATGGCTATCCGCCCTTCTCACGGCTGGTGCAGCTCACGCTCCGCCACCGTCGCGAAAGCCTGGTGATGCAGGCCGCAGCGGCGCTCGGGCCTGCGCTCCATGCCCGGTTCGGGGACCGGCTGCTCGGACCTGAAGCACCTCCGGTGGCACGGGTCCGCGACCTGCACTTGCGTCGCATGCTCGTCAAGCTCGGCAAAGGGAACTACCGTTCCGAGAAGGCCGATCTCGCGCGCATCGTGAACGAGGTCCTGGATCAGGGAGAATGGTCGCGCGTGCAGAGGATCTGGGACGTGGATCCCATGTGACGTTCAACGGACCAGCACGAACCTGCCGCGGAACCGCCGGTCGCCCGAAACGGCGTCGTAGAAATAGGTGCCCGCCTGGGCGTTCGGCAGGCGCACGGCATGTCGCCCACCCCGAAGCCCGCTCTCGTGGAACACCTGCCTTCCCGACGAGTCCGTGATGCGCAGGTCCACCTGGCCAGAAGCGGGTACCCGCAACAACAGCAGGCCTTCTCCCTGCATGGGCGAAGGCAGGAAGCGATGATCCTCACTGACCAATTGGACCAGGTCCACCTCCTGGATCGAGGAGAACCCGTTCAGGCCGAGCCTGAGCCTGTAGTACACCGTGGTCAGCTCCGGTGGGTCGGTATCGATCCATCCATAGGGCACCGGCTCATCGATGTCACCACAGATGCCCATGATGCGACCCGCGACATCGAACCCGGTCCCGTCCTCCGACCGCAGGATGTCGATGCCATCGCAGGTATTGCCGGCGATCATCTCCCAATCCAGGACCACGGTGCCGAAGCCTTCCTTCACCGTGAAGAACGAAAGGAAGGGATGCTCCTGGGCCGGAGCGAACACGGGCAGCAACAGCCACCATGCCATCAGGGCCATGCGGTTCATGTCCCTTGAACGGGACCGATCCCCGCGATATTGAACAGGGCCCTCCACCAAGGAGCGTCCGGCGTGGATGCTTCCACCTGGACCTCCATGCCCGTGAACGGATCGGTCCAGGCCAGGGACCTTGCGTGCAAGGCAATGGAACGGTCACGGTTGCCGCGGCGTGCACCGTACTTCACATCCCCGCGGACCGGCAACCCGGATGCTGCGAGTTGTGCACGCACCTGATGGAAGGCACCTCCGACGATGACGACCTCCAGCAGCGCGAGCCGGTCCCCCTGCGCCAGCCGGAGGTAATGGAGCTGTTGCCCCCCTCCGCCCTTCGCCACACGGGCACGATGTCCGCGGGCATCCCGATGAAGGGTGTCCTGCAGCCTGGCCTCCGCCAGCGCTTCACCTTCCACCACGGCCCAGTAGGTCTTGCGGACCTTCCGCTGCGCGAACGATGCCGAGTAACGGGCCGCTCCCTCCCGGTCCAATGCCACCAGCAGGCAGCCGCTCACAGGCCGGTCCAGCCGGTGGACGGGCAGCCCGTTGAGCCCATGGCCTGCCCGCAGCAGGTCCAACACCGAGGCATCACCGCTGGGGTCAGGCTGGCTCGGTACACCACAGGGCTTGTCCACCACCACGCAATGGGCATCGCGGTGGAGCAGGCGCAGGGCGGGCTCAGTACTGCTCGTCGGTATTGGGGAATTCGTGCGAGCGCACATCCTCGATGTATCGGCCCACGGCATCGGTGATGGTGCCATGCAGGTCGGCATAGCGCCTCAGGAAGCGTGGATTGAACTCATGGTTGATGCCCAGCATGTCGTGCAGCACGAGCACCTGACCATCCACCCCTCCGCCAGCACCGATGCCGATCACCGGGATGTCCACGCTCTGCGCCACCTCTCTGGCCAGGTCGGCGGGGATCTTCTCCAGCACCAGGGCAAAACAGCCCGCCTCCTCCAGCAGCTTGGCATCGGCCCGGAGCCTGTCGGCCTCTTCCTGCTCGCGGGCGCGCACCACGTAGGTGCCGAACTTGTAGATGCTCTGAGGGGTGAGCCCCAGGTGCCCCATGACCGGGATCCCCGCGCTGAGGATCCGTTGGATGGACCCGAGCACTTCGCGACCGCCTTCCAGTTTCACCGCGTGCGCGCCCGATTCCTTCATGATGCGGATGGCGCTGTTCAACGCACCCTTCGTGTTTCCCTGATAGGTCCCGAAGGGCAGGTCCACCACGACCAATGCCCGCTGCACCCCACGCACCACGCTGGAGGCATGGTAGATCATCTGGTCCAGGGTGATCGGAAGCGTGGTCTCGTGCCCGGCCATCACGTTGCTGGCCGAATCGCCGACCAGGATCACGTCCACGCCGGCGGCATCCACCAACCGGGCGAGCGAGAAATCGTATGCCGTGAGCATGGCGATCGGAATGCCCTCCGCCTTCATTTCCTGCAGCGTGTGGGTGGTCACGCGTTTGGCCTTGCCTGGGTCGCTCATCACTGCGAAGCTTGGGTGCCAAAGCTACGTGCTGCCCATGGCCGACCTGTATATCCGGCATCGGATCCGGCCACGCCTTGCTGCCTGGTGACCTATCTTTGGCCGCCTGTCAGCGAACCATGCCGACCCGTTCCTCCCTCCGCAGTGCCCTTGCCCTGCTCCTGCTTGCCGGGTGCAGCACGGACCTGGACATCAATGCCCCGTACAAGAACATCACGGTGGTCTATGCCCTGCTCAGCACCAACGATAATGCCGGAGCGGGAGGTGTGCACTTCGTGAAGATCAACAAGGCCTTCCTGGGAGAAGGCGATGCGTTCGTGTACGCGCAGAACCCGGATTCCAACCAGTACACGAACGACCAGCTGGTGGCCCGGGTGGAGGAGATCTCCAACGGCCAGGTCACCAACAGCTGGTCGCTCAATGACAGCTTGATCGATGATCGGGACCCGGGAACCTTCTTCTCCCCCGAGCATATCCTCTATTACTTCACCGCCGATCTGGACCCCGACCGCGAATACCGGGTGGTGGCCGATGTGCGCGGTGAGCGCGTGGAGGCCGTGACGCCGCTGGTCAACGATTTCTCGGTGAACACCGCGGACGCCACCCCCGCCACCAAGATCGGCCTGAAG
>ERZ795057.1923-NODE-1923-length-16860-cov-9.417316_pt1 | contig 16860 bp, 11 predicted proteins | sample MGYA00375141_ERZ795057 | MGnify/ENA primary metagenome ERZ795057 (study PRJEB30186, sample SAMN05720163) | activated sludge metagenome | isolation source: Anaerobic digester | place: Hong Kong | collected 2015-01-26 ... | reverse complement strand
GAGATCGACCGGGTTGAAGATGCCTTTCCGAATGTGCTGCCGGTTTTCGATTATACTTACCCTGTGTATGGACTTGACTGGGAGAAAGGCATTGTCGTGGGTTGGGAAACCAGGGAAGTCACGGAATTGGTGGAAAAAGGGAACACTTACCGCAATGAGATGTTGTACTTTGATAATACGGGCGCTCCCAGCCTGGGGTCCAATGAAGTCTCCATAGCCTCTTCCGCTGCAGGGCTGGCTGGGTCCATGGCCAGGTTTACCCTGAGCGCTGATTATCTTTATGCCGTTCACAACAGTTCGCTGAAAGTGTTCAATATTTCTTCCACCCCGGGGATCAGCGTGAATCCTGAAATTATACTCGACAGACAGGTGGAGACTATTTTCCCATACAATGACCATCTGTTTCTCGGAACAACCACCGGGATGATGGTATACAGCCTTTCAAATCCCGGAACACCTTCCTTTGTATCTGTTTTTGAGCACATCAATTCGTGCGATCCGGTCGTTATTGAAGGGAACTATGCCTATGTTACCCTGCGTTCCGGCACGCAATGCAACGGATTTACCAATCAGTTGGATGTAGTGGATATTTCATCACTTTCGCATCCGTTTCTTGTAAAATCCTATCCAATGTTCAATCCTCACGGGCTGGGCATTGAGAATCATATCCTGTTTGTCTGTGACGGGGATGCAGGGCTGAAGGTATATGATGCCAATGACCCCATGAATATTCACATGAATCAGCTGGCCCATTTCCCGGATATTAAAACCTATGATGTTATCCCATACAATGGCCTGCTGATGCTGATAGGTTCCGGTGGCCTGTATCAATATGATTACACCGACCTTGACAACCTTGTCCTGATCAGCCATATTCCGGTGTATGTCCCTTAAAATTTGCCTGATGCCTGATCTCACTCTTTTATACAGGTTTTTATCTGTTTTTCTTTTGGCTGGGGTGATTTTCCCTGGTGTCGCTACGGCCCAGAACCGGAAGCAGGATATCGTTTACCTGAAATCAGGATCTGTGCTTGCCGGAAGCCTGATTTATAGCGACAGTCTGCGGGGTGTCAGAATAAATAATGATTGTGGCTCCTGGCTCTTTACCATGGCAGAAGTGGATAGTGTCGTTTTTCAGGATTTGAATCATTGGTCACAGGGTAAGCGCAGCGGATATTATAATTTAAGCAGCGGCTCCCTGCTTTTCGGTGAGGGTGCTGACGGCTTTGTTCCTTATCCCTCCTTAACCATGATTAACGGCTATCAATGGGATCAGCGTCTTTTTACAGGAGCCGGACTGGGATATGAATACTTCGGATGGAGTATTCTGCCTGTTTTTGCTGAATTATTATGGCTGATGAAGCCCGATATTCTTACTCCTTATCTATCGCTGAGAAGTGGTTATGCGTTTCCCCTTTCCAAGAATCCCGATTCTTACCTGAATGGGGATCAGGGAAAGAATTACGGGGGAGTGCTTTTGAATCCTGAGGCGGGATTGCGGATTTCTGCCGGGGACAGATACGCCTTTCTGATTGGCATTGGGTACCGCTATCAGGAATTGTCATGGACATCACCCGGCTATGACTGGAACGGAAATTACAGCAGAAAAACAATTACCCGTTACAACAGGATTACCCTGAAGGCCGGAATTTTATTCAGATGAAACAAACCTTTTCGCAGTTGATTTTTTTATTTTGTCATTTCATGCAGATTACTTGTGCCAGATGCTGATTTATTTCATATCTTTATACAGACCAAAATTATCGAATCCGGGTTTTTTGTAAAAATTCCGGTATTTTTAGTTTTCATGCCTGATATGGTTACTCAGTCATTCAGTATTTAGCTAAAAGTAATTAATTTTAAAACCCCGCTGTCTCCTTCAATAATAAGTCATTAAAATGAAGCTCATCATTAATGCATCAAATGTTCATGTGGGGGGTATGCTGCAGGTCGCCATCTCATTTATCAACGAGTTGGTGTATTTTCCCGGCAACGAATATCATATTTTTTTATCTGCCGAGGCCGAAAGCCAGATTTCCGGTCAGGGCTTCCCTGAGAACTGCAGATTTTATTCATTTATGGCTTTTTCGGGTGAACAGGGAGGCCTGAAGAAGCGCTGGTTAAGTTATCGACGGCTCAGCCGGCTCCGGTTGCTTGAACGTGTGATCAAGCCGGATGTCGTTTTCACTGTTTTCGGGCCGACATTCTGGAAGCCTTCTGCCCCCCATATCGCTGGTTTTGCCATCCCGTTCTTTGTTTACCGGGATTCGCCCTACTTCAAAGTGATCAGTAAGGTTGAATTGTTGAAACGCCGTTTTGTTAATCATATAAAGGGAAGGCTTTTTACACGCTATGTGGATTATCTTGTCGTGGAAACAGAAGAAGTGCGGCAACGCCTTATCAGCATTTTTAAAATTGATGAGAAGCGCATCTTTCAGGTTCACAATACATACAGTAATATTTATAATCATCCGGCCCAGTGGTCCGACAGGGTTAAATTGCCTGAACGGCTGAAGGGTGAACTCAGGCTGGTTACCATTTCGGCCAATCACAGGTATAAAAATCTTGAGATTATCAACGGGGTGATCAATGAACTGCGTAACCTGGAACCTGATTTACGGGTAAAGTTTATCCTTACCATCAGGAAAGAGCAATTTGATGGTTTGCAGGCAGTGAACAGGAAATCCGTATATTTTACCGATCGCATTACTGTGGCGGAATGCCCTTATCTATATAAGCAATGCGACTTCATGTTCCTGCCCTCTCTGCTCGACTGTTTTTCGGCTTCTTATCCCGAAGCCATGAAAATGGGCCTGCCCATCCTGACCTCAGACCTTTCCTTTGCCCGAAATGTGTGCGGCGAGGCGGCTGTATATTTCAACCCGTTGGATGCCAGGGATATTGCAGAGAAAATTTTACTGTTGTATCATGATCCTGTACTTCAGGCAAGGATGGTCGCATACGGAAAGCGCAAATTACCGGAATTCGGAACTGCCCGTGAAAGGGCAGCCCGTTATCTTCAACTGGCAGCTGATGCAGCCAGGAGTCCGTTGTCCAAAGGATTGCATTCGGAAATTAAAGAGCCAGTTTTATCGTAGTGTCGCTGCCTGATTTGTCACTGAGCTTCAACAGGTAAAATCCCGGCCTGAGCCGGTCGGTTTCAATCAGTATATCATTCCTTCCGGTTGAAAGCGGATAAATGCCGGTGGATTTCAGGTTCCCGGCGAGGTCATAAATACTGGTTTCAACGGTGATACTTCTGTCAGAATAAACGCAGAGGTAATTCAACCCGCTGCCATCCCTGTATACAAAGGCGCTTTTAAATATATCCCGGTCGGTAATCCCGCCGGTCGGGCCGCTGTTGATTTTTAATTTCATAACCACAGGAAGGTGGTCCGACATCTCTGCAAGTGCCGACAATACACCGGATGGTACACTGTTATTCTGAGGGGAATCATCAATTGAACGGTTAAAGTGTTTTCCGTCCTGTCCCAGTGCCTTATACGATTCAGGGATATATTCAGCCCCTTTGTTCCCCTGCATGATGTCGGCCGAAGCAAGGATAAAGTCGAAGCGGTCGTCCATCCCGCCGCTGGCCTGACAACCGTTGCCCGAAGAAGAGACCGACTGGGTGTGCCAGGCTGCAAAAGAATAATTGTTGTTCCAGTCCCCGGGTTTATCAACAGGATCGTAAAACCTGAAACCCTGGTTTGCTGCGGGTGGATTGATCAGGTTCTGATAAGCCTGTTCCGCTGAAGTATACAGGTTAAAATCACCCATTATCAGGAAATTGCCGGGCGTCATGTTGGTTTTAAGCCAGTTCATGGCCGAATTGGTCATGACCGCCCTTGCCTCTTCATTCGAACTGCCCGAACTGGCCTTAAGATGCGCAACAATACAGTTGATAAAAACCGTATCGCCCTGCGCCAGCGCGGGGCTGCGGAAGTAGAGCCTGTAAAGGTTAATGTCCCTGACATAAGATTGCAGCACTGCCTGAGAATGCAATACCAGCTTCCGGGAATCATAGAAAAGTCCGTTAATGATATATGAATCAGCAATGTTTGTGATGGTCGCTTTCCGGTAATAGTCCTTTCCGGATACATTCAAAACCTCACTGAGTATCCGGTTGTGATAAAATTCGTACTGGCTGATTTCATTTACGGTGAAAATATCCGGATTCACATGGCCGGTGATGGTTCTGAGGTAAATGTCCTTATCTTCATGATTATTGTTCCCTGAAGTACAGTAAGAAGTATAATTGCCGTAATTCAGCAGGTTATAATGCATGATTGTCAGGGTGTCCTGTGCGCCGGAAGCCAGAAAGAACAGCAGGAACGGCAAGAGTAAAACAGATTTTTTTATCCGGAGCATAAACATTAATTGTCAGGAAAAGGGATGCAAAGGTACAACATTAATCACTATCCCTGAAAAGCTTGTTTTCCAAAGGATTGAATTATGTCGCTGCCGGGTCCGGGAGTTTTTCGATTTGCGCTATTGGCGGAAGATTTACTTGTGCACCTTGCGGATGAATTCCTCCACCTCCGGTACGCCACCCTGATAAACCAGGTAACCGTTGTATGGTTCTCTGGGGGTAATCTCGTCTTTTACGGGGGTAAGCATCATCCGTTTGACCTCTTCCGGGTCGCTGGTCTGACCCAGTACCCAGCCCAGTTTGATGTAAGCGGCTTCGGGCAGCATGTTGGCAGCCGGAACAATTCCTTTGGCCATCAGGTCGCGGCCGGTATCGTAAACAAACATGTGGGCGTAACCCCAGAGTGTCTGCACGGTCATATACATATGTACGCCGGCGGCATGGGCCCTTTCGATAGCCGGATAAATGGGCTTGTTTACATGTCCCAGTCCGGTGCCGGCAATCACGATGCCTTTATATCCGTTTTCGACCAGTGAGTCAATAATATCGGGCTGCATGTTGGGATAGTAATAAACGATGGCCACCTTTTCTTCGAAATAGGGGAGGATGGTAACCTTTTTATCTTTCCGGCGGGGGTTGTAATCTTTTTTGATGGGGAAGACTCCCTTCCGGGTGACGGTAGCCAGCGGCGTGTCGCCAATGGTCCGGAATGTTGAGCGGTAGGAAGAATGCATTTTTCTCACCCTGGTGCCGCGGTGGAGAAATCCGTACTCGTCGCTGGTAGGGCCGAACATGCAAACCATTACTTCGGCAATATCGCCATGCCCTGCCGCAGTACAGGCATGCATAAGGTTGAGAGCGGCATCTGAACTGGGCCTGTCCGACGACCGCTGAGATCCAACCAGCACTATGGGAACCGGCGAATCCTGAACCATATAGGTCAATGCAGCGGCAGTGTGATGCAGGGTGTCTGTTCCATGGCCGATTACGATGCCATCAACCCCGTTTTCAATTTCTTTTCCTATGGCAACGGCCAGTTTACGGTAGTTGTCAGGGGCCATATTCTCGCTGAAAACCGCGAAGACTTTTTCTGTTGTAAGATTGCAGATCTGCGCCAGTTCCGGCACAGCCCCGTACAGTTCTCCGGGCGAAAATGCCGGGATAACAGCACCGGTGCGGTAGTCGAGCCGCGAAGCAATGGTGCCGCCGGTACCTATAAGTTTAACTTTCGGAAGACCCTGCGTATAAGGAAATTCCTTTTCCGGAATTTTATAGTTTGCTTTCTTATACCCGGTTTCCTTCATCCCGGTGATGGTTGCAATATCAATCCCCACGTTATAGCCGGTTGCAATCTTCATCACAATATGCCTGTCGTCGTCGTTTTCGGCACGGGGAAGCACCGTTCCTTTAAACAAACCGCGTGTGGTTGTAACCTCTGCCTGTCCCCATACCCTGACATTGAATTTTTTGAGCATCTCAAGGGCAGCTCCTTTATATCCCTGGAAAATATCGTCGGCCATTTGTCTTTTGTTTCTTTGAGTGTATGAATGAGTTACCGGGAACTGTCATTTATTTACTTTTTCTGAGCTTCTCTGCCAGTTCAGCCAGTGGGATGTTTCCGATTGCCAGTTTTCTTAACTGACCCATGATCCAGTCTTTTTCAATTCCTTCGCGTTGTGTGTGCCGGATTTCGGAGAATTTGGATTTAAGGAAGGGCAGACTTCCCAACAACTCTTCTTTGCTGACTTTTTTGTACCGGATGCTGGTGAGTACCGATTCAAAATCGAGTTTCGGATATTCATATACATGGGGCAGCATCAGCCAGGCAATTTCCGGAGCCAGTCCTTTGTCTTTAATGAACTTAAGCAGGCCGTAAATGACTTTATATGAAAATTCAGCGGTTGGCCTGGAGTGGCCCTCAACATATTTGAGCCTGTGTCCGAAGAGTGTTCCTACGAAAGAAGGTTTATAACCAAGTTCATTGATAATTTTTTCGATCAAAGGAAAGATGTCCTTCTTGAAAATATATGTGTAGGTGTCTTCCGGGATACCCCATTCCTTCATAATGTGATAGCGGTCGGTCACTTCCTGTGGCAGGTTTTTACCCAGCTTTTCGATGTGAGCATCTTCGAGCGGTATGGGTGCGCTGTCCGTATCGGGATACATCCTGTCGGCACCGGGCAATACCCGTTCGAAAATGGTAGTGCCATCCTCAAATGATTTTCTGGTTTCGCCGGGGATGCCTTCAAACGCCATTTTGCAGCGTTCTTCCACGGTTTCAACGGCGGTTGCCATATCCTCTTCCGGTCCCCATAAAATTACCTGGGCATCTTGCCCGTTGGATTTAAGCATTTTTCGGATGGTTTCCCAGTCTTTATCAGTAATATGCTGTTCAAATGCTTCCGAATGGGTCATATTGGGTTTCTCCAGACAGGCGATAACTTTGAGCCGGTCGGTGAGTTCGTCGGCGAACATTTTGCCCGGCTGGGTATAGTGCGATAGTGCTCCCCTGAAACCCGGCAGGTTTATGACAATTATTTTGTGTTGTTGTTTTTTTGTTTCTGCGAGCGGAGGGTAAGTAAATTTAAAATCATGAAAGTCGAGTTCGAGATGCCTGGTTTTCCAGTTTTTATGATCCGGGATATCTTCAAGAATGCGGTCACGTAACTGAAGCAGCGACCACTGTCTGAAACACTCATTGTGTGTAAGTTCTGGTATCCAGCGGGTATGGGCTACGCCTTTGATTTCAACCCTGTGTCCGCCGCGGCAACTGACATTCACATCCTGGCGGCCCGCGCCTATACCCGTTCTTACCTTCCCTGTGCTGCGGTTCAGAAAACGGATATAATCACAGGCTTCCTTAACTTCGTCAGGATTCATCATATCCGGATAGGTAACCGTTTCGATCAGGGGCATGCCCAGGCGGTCGGTGCGGTAAATCCTCGTGTGCCCGATGTCGGATACCTCCCGGCAGGAGTCTTCTTCAAGACTGAGCTGAATCAGCCTGACTTTTTTCTTTTTTAAAGGAATCTCCCCCTCCACGCCAATGATGGCTGTTCGCTGAAACCCCGTAGGAATGCTTCCGTCGAGATACTGTTTGCGGGTAATGTGTACTTCACCGACAATATTGAGCTTCGATAACAATGAGATTTCAATGGCAATATCCAGCGCTTCGCGGTTTACCGGAAACGGCGGTGTATCATCCACCTCGTAGGTGCAGGTCGTTTCATTTTTAAGCCTGTAGATGATATTTTTGCGCGTCTTGAATTCCATCAGCGCCGTTCCGTCATATTCGCCCAACTCGCTCAGGGTGGGTCGCATATGCCGGATTACTTCCGCATCAAACACATCAGGTTTCTGATAGATGCCGGCAGGGCAGTGGCAGAATAGTTTTTCCTTGGTCTTTAACTGTTGGTGAACCTCCAGCCCTGACATAAAGCCAATGGCATCATAGGTTTCCTGGGTTGCTTCGCTGCGGGGTACATAACCGGCAGCTTTCATGGTCTTTTTGTAGTTTTCCCTGGGGTCGAATTGCTGATTCATCGTGGGAGGCTGAGTTTTGAAGACCCCAAACGTACAGGAATTTTCGGGATTCAGCAAAAGTTTAAAACAGTTTTTGTAAACAGCGGATGTTTATAAAACAATAATGGTTTTTCACCGCAAAACAAATGGTCAGATTAATTATATTTGCTGTAAGCTGGCGGAATCGCCGTTCAATTATTGTTCGTACACCAAAATCAATCCTTATGAAAATTCTGAAACGTATTCTTTTTTTGATTCTTGCACTGATTGCCCTTGCGCTGATAGTGGCAGTTTTTGTGAAGAAGGAGTATTCGCTTGAGCGGGAAATTACTGTAAATAGATCAAAAACTGAAGTTTTTGATTATGTCAGATACCTTAAAAATCAGGACAATTACAGTGTATGGTCTTTAATGGATCCTGATATGAAAAAGGAATTCACTGGTGTTGACGGAACCGTTGGATTTATATCAGCATGGGAAAGTGATGATAAACAGGTGGGTAAAGGCGAGCAGGAAATTACCGGAATTGTGGAAGGCGAGCGGATTGACTATGAGCTGAGATTCAGGGAGCCGTTTGAAAGTACTGATTACACCTATATGATCACTGAAAGCGCAGGTGACAGCGCAACCCTGGTGAAATGGGGTTTCAGCGGCAGAATGGATTATCCCATGAACCTGATGTTGCTGTTTATGGATATGGAAGGCATGCTGGGCCCTGACCTTGAAAATGGATTGGTCAACCTCAAAAAAATACTGGAAACCCCCTGAAATTAAATTTGGCCGATAGCCAGCCTTGAACTCCGGTTAATTTTCGGAAGATGTTATTAAACACATGTCTCCGGGTGAGGATTTATGTGCTTTAATCTCATTGGTTGGCATTTATATGTTGCTTGTAGCGACGGTCATGTTTATTTTTGTTTATTTTAGCCTTTTACAAAGAAGCCGGGAGTCACCCGAAGGGTCTAATGGTAAAGCAGGCAGGAAATTATGAGTTTAGCATCATTGGATTAGGTGTTTGTTTTTTATCGGTTTAAAAAAGCGTATCCTTTGTTTAAGTCGGGTCAGTATATGAAAAATCTCAGGCACAAAAGTTTATTCCCGGATCGTGGAAACTCTGTTTTTATTCTGGCAATCGGACTTATTTTCATGATGCTGATTGTTGCGGCAATTTTTTATATCCGCAATGGAATCGCATCGGTTAAGAAGAAAATCGGGAATGAACTGGTTTCTATAGCTGAATTGAAACGCAACGGGATTACAGAATGGTACCTGGATGAAATCAATGATGCTGCCGTAATATCGGCCAATACTTTTCTCCATTCGGTATATTTAAAAAGTATCAGTTCCGGAGATGAGGTTACCGGAAATGATCTGATCGTTTTTCTTAATGACCTGAAAACCGAACATGGCTATAGTGAAATCTTTCTCACTGATGTTGAAGGAAACCTGCGTTTATCCACAAATCCTGATTATGCGGGGCCGGACACTTTTCTGGTTGATTTTATCAAAGAGGCTTTACGGGATAAGAAGGTTGTATGTACCGATTTATACGCGAGTCCCGCCAGCGGTGCCCCCAGGATAGATTTTATCGCGCCGCTGACTTTACAGGAAGGGGAATGCCAGCGTGCGATCGTTTTTAGTATTGATCCTTATGATTATCTCTATCCCCTGTTATCTTATTATCCTTCGCCTGGAAATTCATCCGAATCAGTGCTTTTCAGGAAGGAGGGAGATCAGGCGTTGGTGTTAAGCAACCTGCGCTTCGAGGATGGGGCTGCATTAAATAAAAGAATACCTTTTCCTGATTTTAAAGACCATAAAGAGCCGGTTGCTGATGGTTTTAAAGGGATTGTCGAGGGGAAGGACTATCGCGGGGTTGATATTTTTGCATATTTATGCCCGGTGGAAGGAACCCCTTGGTACCTGATCACCAAGATTGACAAGCGTGAACTTTATTCAGGCCTGAGGAGGGAGGTCGCCCTGGTTTTATTCCTGCTCGTTTTAGTGGGCTTGTTTCTGGGTGAGATTTTTTGGCTGTACAATGCGGAGCGGCAACGCAGGATGCTGGCTTCGTTGCTTCATGCCCGGGAAGAGTTCAGAACTACAATCTATAGCATAGGAGATGGCGTCATTATTACCGATAAGGCGGGCCTGATACAAAATATGAATCCTGTTGCTGAATTGCTTACAGGATGGAAAGAGTCGGAAACGATCAACCGTAGTATATCTGAAGTATTCCGGATTTTCAATGAAAATACCAATGCCGAAGTTCCCAACCCGGTTGAAAAGGTGCTGACTCAGGGTATTGTGGTTGGCCTTGCGAACCATACACTGCTGCTTTCAAAGGATGGAAAAAGAATCCCTATCGCCGACAGCGGTGCGCCGATCAGGGATGAATCAGGTCAGATCAAGGGGGCTGTGCTTGTATTTCACGACCAGACTCAGCAGCGGGATTATCAGGCTGCACTTGAATCAAGTGAAGCAAGATATCGCCGAATGTTTGTCGAAAATCCCCAGCCGATGTGGATTTATGATCTGGAGACCCTTCGCTTTCTCGAAGTAAATGCGGCAGCCATTGACAAATATGGCTACACCCATGAGGAGTTTCTTTCAATGACAATTAAGGATGTCAGGCCTGAAAATGAACAGGAACGCCTTCTGAAAAGTATGTCCGAGACCAGTCCTGAGTTGAATCATGCCGGCGAATGGAAACATTTAAAGAAGAATGGCGAAGTGATATGGGTTGTCATTGTTTCGCATCTTGTCACATACAATGGCAGAAAGGCCAGGCATGTGATGGTCGATGATATTACCGAACGAAAACTGGCTGAGCAGGCTCTTCAGAAAAGTGAAGAAAAGTTCCGGAATCTTTTTGAAAATCATTCCGCGGTAAAATTGCTGATAGATGCAGCATCAGGACAGATCACCGATGCAAACGCATCGGCATCAGCTTATTACGGATGGACCCATGAGGAGCTTACCAGTATGAACATCAATCAGATAAATACCTTGTCAGAGGAAAAGCTCAAAGTGGAGATGGAAAATGCCAGGATCAAAAAACGTACCCATTTTGAGTTCCGGCATCGTCATAAAGATGGGTCTGTCAGCGATGTTGAGGTCTTCAGCAGCAGCATTTTGATTTCGGGCAAGGAATTTTTGCATTCTGTTGTACATGATGTGTCAGGCAAAAAATACGCCGAGCAGCGCATAAACCTGTTGATCCGTTCAATAGAACAAAGTCCTGTGGGTATAATAATCACAAACCCTCATGGCGTTATTGAATATGTAAATCCAAAGTATCTGCAGATGTCGGGGTTGGATTCCGAAGAACTCATCGGATTTGTTCCGTCAATGTTGAATCGTAAGTCAGGGGATCTTCATCAGGTTGAAGAAGTCTGGTCTGCCATTGGTGCTGGTAAGGAATGGTGCGGAGAGTATCCGGAGCGACGCAAAAATGGCGGGACTTTCTGGGAGAATGCAGTGATATCCCCGGTTTTTGACAAGGAGCAGCAGATAACCCATTACGTGATTATTCTTGAAGATATAACTGCCCAAAAAAGGATGATCACTGAACTGAAATCCGCCAAGGACAAAGCAGAGGAAAGCGACAGGCTGAAATCTGCTTTTCTGGCAAATATGAGTCATGAAATCAGGACGCCGATGAACGGAATAATCGGTTTCATGGATCTTTTGCAGGAGCCTGATCTCGAAAGCGAACTGCGGGCCGAGTACATCGGTATTGTGAAATCGAGCGGCGAAAGGTTATTGAGCACCATTAACGATATTATAGATATTTCTAAAATTGAATCCGGGCAGGCAGTAGTTAATTATACCCGGACAAATATCAATCAATTGATTGACAGGCTGTATAAATTCTTCAGGTATGAGGCTGAAGAGAAGGGACTTGATTTTTCAATTGAACAGATGCTGGATGATGATCTGGCATGGGTGAGTTCAGATCATGTCAAGCTGGAGTCAATCCTTACAAACCTGATTAAAAACGCACTGAAATTTACCCGAATGGGTTCAGTAAAACTGAGTTGCAGGCTGATGGATGATTCCATGCTTGAATTCCGTATTACCGATACCGGAAAGGGGATTCCCCCTGACAGACTGCAGAGCATATTTGAGCGGTTTGTGCAGGCAGATGTTTCTTATTCACGCGATTATGAAGGCTCCGGCCTCGGGTTATCCATTTGTAAAGCTTATGCCGGAATGATGGGAGGGGATATCACGGTAGAATCTGAAGAGGGAAAAGGCTCTGTTTTTATATTTACATTACCTCACCTGCCGGCTGACAAGGAATATGTCAGACATGACAAAATTCATGAATCAGCTCCAGAAACGTCTGCCGGAGATCTGATCCTGGTTGCTGAAGATGATGATATCAGCTATTATTATCTTAATAAGTTGCTGGCAGGCAGGCAGGTAAAACTGATCAGGGCCCTCAATGGGGAAGAGGCTGTGTTGCAGTGCAGGGAGAACCCGCATATTTCCCTCGTACTGATGGATATTAAGATGCCCCTGTTGGATGGATATGAAGCAACCCGGCAGATCCTGGAAATCAGAAAAGAATTGCCGGTAATCGCCCTCACTGCCTATGCTTTTGAGGAAGACAGGTTAAAAGCGCTTGCCAGCGGTTGTGTTGATTATTTGAGTAAGCCGTTGAAGCGCGATATGTTTCTTGCATTGATTGACAGGTATATGCCAACAAAGGGTGGCAGTTGAATTTATGCATGGTATTTCAGGCCGGCATAAGTACGACTTAAAGCGGATGTTCAGGCTGAACTTCGCGCAAGTGCCCGGTTCGTGGTTTGTTGAACACAAGGTTGTTATCAGGCTGACAGCAAGCCTTATCCGGCTGCCCGGTTTGGTTCATTTGCCGGCGGGTCTGCGCGTTGCATTAATTGTTAAAATCCCCCTTTCATTTAAAAAAGTAGCCCTATCTTTGCATGCAAAGCACTGATGCATGGCACTTGATACTATTATTGATCTGAACAACCTGAGCGTATACCAGCGTAATATCCTTGTATTGTCCGAGGTTACCCTCTCCATTGTTAAAGGGGAATTTGTTTATCTGATTGGCAAAACGGGAACCGGTAAGAGCAGCCTGTTGAAAACCCTTTATGCTGATTTGCCGGTAAATGAAGGGGGGGCAGAAGTTGTCGGATACGATCTCAGAAATATCAGGCAGAAGGATGTGCCCTATCTTCGCAGGAAAATCGGGATTGTTTTTCAGGACTTCCAGTTGCTCTCCGACAGGAGTGTGAATGATAATCTGTTGTTTGTGCTTAAGGCGACCGGGTGGAAAGATAAAGAGGCCATGCAGGACAGGATCAAGGATGTACTCGAGAAGGTAGGGCTGAAAACCAAGGGTTTTAAGATGCCCCACCAGTTGTCGGGAGGGGAACAGCAGCGTGTTGCCATCGCCCGTGCACTGCTCAACGACCCTGAACTGATCCTCGCAGATGAGCCTACCGGCAATCTCGATCCTGAAACTTCGGAAGGTATTATGGCTCTTTTATTTGAAATCAGCCGCTCAGGGCGCGCAGTTCTGATGGCGACCCACAATTACGCGCTGATGGAGAAATTTCCCACGCGTACCCTGAAATGTGAAGCGGGTAAGGTTTTAACTTCCGAAAACGGCTTCGGCCAGCCGGGCGGCATTGCCTGAATTTGAAAATGTCTGGTCAAGTAATTCGTGCCTTTTTTCTGCTGCGGATACGGTAAAGGGGATATCCTGCAGTTCGTCAAGTTTTTTTCTGAACTCTTCCGCTGTTTCGGCAATTACGCATAATGGTTCAAGCCCGGTTCCGTTGAGCATCAGGGGGTTCACCAGGCAATGTCTGCCATTGTATAGGGTGTTCAGTAGTTTCAGTTTTAAGCCTGTAGCCTGAAAGGTGACCAAAACATTCACGTGGGCATTCCGGATCAGTGAGAAAAGCTTTTCATCGTCAGGATTCGCGATGATACTGATGTTTGCGTGAGGTTTTGCCAGTTCAATTATTCTTTTCTGAGGATTCATTCCGGCAATGATCAGCCGGTGCTTGCTGCCGGCGAAAACTTTTCTGATAAGAAATTCCACTGCCGCCTCATTTTCCGGCACTTCAATATTTCCGTGATAGAGTGCATAATCGCCGCACCCTGCTTCAATACTCACCGCGTCATTTGCATGAAAACTTGGCAGGAACCTGATATCTTTTTCCGGGAATACTTTTTTCAGGTAATCTGTATCACATTCTGATACCACAAGCATCAGGCCGGCATGCTTCAGTTTTTGCTGAAAAAACCTGAGTTTCATGCTTTCGACGAGAAAATATGCTTTTTTTACCAGGCGGTGCTCTGCAGCAAAGAGATTGATATAATATTCATGTTCGATGTTGCTTTCGCGATAAATCAGCTTGCGATTCCGGAGCCGGGGATCACCAAGGTAATAGCATGAATGCATGCCCTCGAAAAGTACCGGGTATTTGTCTTTCAGAAGATTGTTCATCAGGGATTCGGAACGTCGGCTCTTTACGATATACGGAATAAAACTAAAGGCGGACCCAATGCCGGTTTTCCTTGAATAATAAAACACTTCTTCGCAGTAGGCTTCCAGTTCACTTGCCCGGTCGCGCCCGGGGTATTCAAAAATATGAAGGTGCAGGCGGATGCCGTGTTGGTGCAACGCCCTGATTTTGTAAAAGACGTCGATTACTCCGCCGTAGTTGGGCGGAAAAGGTACATCGAATGAAACAATATGCAGGTGGTGGTCAGACATATTTTTGATAGACTTCTTTCAGTGTTAATTCTTCCTTTTCCCAGCAAAGCGCTTCGGCTGCTTTATCCAGGTTGTTTTTCCACCTGGAGGTGAGTTCCTGATCGCCAAGCATCTCCTTTAATTTCAGCGCTATATGTTCAGGTTTATGGTTTTCGGTGATCATCCCGATATCGTAATCTTCGACAATGGAAGCAATTTCAGGCAGACGGGATGCCAGCACCGGAATGCGGGCGTGAATATAGTCGAAAAGCTTGTTCGGAAGGCTGTAACGGTAATTGATATTGGTGTCTTTGTCCAGGGTTAGTCCTATGTCTGCCAGCCTTGTATAACGCATCATTTCCTCATACGGCATTTTTGGCAGAAACATTACCCTGTCTCTGTAATCTGACTGTTCTGCCTTTTCTTTGAGTTTCCCAACCACATCCCCGCTGCCGATAATGAGCAGAAGGACATTTTCGCAATGCCTGACTGCTTCAATTGCCTCTTCAGCTCCCCGCTGAATGTTGATGCCCGCTCCCTGCAACAGGATGATTTTCCGGTCTTCAGGTAAACCGAGCTCTGCCCGGCTGTATCTTTTTTCCTCCTTCAGGCGCCGCGGGATATTCCTTACCACATGCAGTTTTTTATGGTACTTCTCTTCATATAGTCCGGCGATGCTGCCATTGACGGTTATGATGTCAGTGAGCCTGGGGAATATAAACGCTTCAATACGTTCCCAAATTCCCTGAACAAAAGGCCGGTTAACCAGCTCGGGCGTTTCGGTGTAAAATTCGTGACTGTCATAAACCAGCGGCACCCGTTTCAGCCTGTGCGCCAGAAAGCCGGCAGGCAGCGTATCGAGGTCGTTGGCAACAATTAAATGACAACGATGGGTGATAAGTAACCAAAGCAGCCTGATGTTGTATTCCGCATAAAAGAGCGGCCCCCTCCTGAATAATAACTTCATCCGCTTTGTAGTGTATGGACGAACGGTCAACTCAAGGCTGCCCGGTAACCTGCGTCCGACAAGTAATACGCTGAAACCCATATTGCTGAGGGTGCGGCATGACTTATCAACGCGCTGGTCGGTGCTTAAATCATTGGTTACGGTAACAATGACTTTCTTCAAGGCAGGTAGTCAGGTGTTTTGGTGGTTGCAAAAATACCTGAATTTTTGGAAACACTGCTATTGGCAGGCCATCTGTTTTACAGTAAACTGGCGGAAGTGAAAATGTGCTGATTAACGAAGTTTAAATCCTTACGCATTGTCAGGTGCCTGATCCGGGCGTATTTGATATTAAATTGCTTGTGATTTTTATGGTAAGCTGCAACCGGTCTTAAGAATCCGGCCGGTAAATAATTCGGTACATGCCTCCGGAATGTCGGAACGATCTCCTTAACTTTGTACCCATGACAATACACCCTGTTCCCGAACAGAAATTCAATTACAGCCTGAAGTCCTGCAATACATTCGGTATGGATGTTAAGGCGGCTATATTTACGAAACTGACGGATGAAAGTGAGCTTCCTGCCCTGCTACGGATGATTCACCAGGCCGGTACACCTCTGCTGTTTCTGGGCGGAGGCAGCAATATATTGTTTACCAGAGATTTTGACGGAATGGTGGTTGGGGTCTCAACCAAAGGCATTGAGGTTATTGACCAGGATGAAGAATTCGTTTATGTGCGCGGGATGGCCGGTGAGAACTGGGATGATTTTGTGCAGTACTGTGTAAGGCATAACTTCGGCGGGCTTGAGAACCTGAGCCTGATTCCCGGCAATGTCGGCAGCAGCCCTATTCAGAACATCGGTGCATACGGGGTTGAGGTGAAAGATACCTTTTATATGCTGGATGCCGTTTCGCTGCGCACGGGAGAATTTCGTGAGTTTTTTGCTGATGATTGTGGTTTCGGTTACCGGAACAGCGTTTTCAAAAATGAGTTAAAAGGACAATACCTGATTCTATCGGTAACATTTCGCCTGAGAAAGCGGCCGTTACTGAATACCGCATACGGTGCTATCGGGGCAGAACTTGAAGCAATGAGAGAAATGCCTTCGGTGAAAGCAATAGCGCAGGCCGTATGTAATATCAGGCGCAGCAAACTGCCGGATCCGGAGGTGATTGGAAATGCCGGAAGTTTTTTCAAAAATCCTGTGGTGAGCCATGCGCATTTTGAAAAACTGAAAAGTGAAAATCCCTCCATACCCGCATATCCGGGTGAACA
>ERZ795057.1919-NODE-1919-length-16892-cov-837.383916_pt1 | contig 16892 bp, 16 predicted proteins | sample MGYA00375141_ERZ795057 | MGnify/ENA primary metagenome ERZ795057 (study PRJEB30186, sample SAMN05720163) | activated sludge metagenome | isolation source: Anaerobic digester | place: Hong Kong | collected 2015-01-26 ... | reverse complement strand
CAATTTTACCGGGCAGCTTCCCGGAACCTTTGCCGAAAGCCCTGAACCCGCTTATTGCAAAATGGCCTCCGGGGACTTCAATGTTGTTTACTTTCAGGTACCTGCATAGCACTTTATCCTCCAGAGGAATGTAAACATGTGAATTGTCTGTATCATTTCCGGATCTGTCTGCCAACATTTCCCAATTGATGCCATCTAGTGAATATTCCACAGTAAAACGGTGACGCAGGCCTTTTTTCATTCCTCTGATGGTTGTGTTGTGTTCTGCAAAATTTATCTGGAGGGCATATACCTCATAAAAGGTTTCCATGTCAACCATGGCATATTCATTTTGGTCCCCGCTTTCTGCCGCCCAGTATGTACGAATGTCTTCATCCGTCATATTGGATGCAGGAAACGAATCCACGGCAGACGAAACAGACACTTTTTTATTATACGTCAATAACATCCATCCCGGAAAAAGATCTTCAAAACGGCAAATCTTTTTTTGCGGAACAATCATTGGATAATCACCAAATTTGGTAACGGCATAATACGTTCCTTCCTGGTCCATAAAAACCGGGAACAATCCCAAACGGCGTTCAAACATGTGTTTTTGTGAAATGGTCATTGTCCCTATCTGCCAGAAATTGCCGTATTCATCCGCAAAAGAACTTCCGTGCCCGGCACCGGCAGCGAACCCTTCCGGCTTATACATGGCCGGGTTGTGCTTCTGCAACACAAAAGGCCCCAGGGGATCTCCTGCAATGTAAACTGCATCTGCATAGCTCTTGTATTCGGTGCCCGGTCCGGCATATTGGAGGTAATAATTCCCGTTATGTTTTGTAACCCAGGCTCCCTCAATCCAGGGCCTAATATCTACCAGGGTGTTGTAATCTCCGGGGACTTCCCATCCGTATTCAGCCGGATTTGCATGAACCAATTCTTTAATTTCACCTGCAAAAGCGAACCCGTTGCCGTAATCAACCTCTACTCCATAAAGAGGTCTTTGGTCGGAGCACCCCCAATATAAGTACAACTTTTGGTCATCATCCATAAAAAAGGCAGGATCCCACACAGGTATTTCCAATTCTTCAACGGCAACAGACCATTTGCCTGATAACGGATCCGCACTTTTATAAACAGTGCTTTTTTCGTTGGATGAGGCCAGGAAAAACAACGTATCGCCAATGGCAACAGCCGTGGGCGCATACTCTTCCGTAGGAATCTGATTCGTTTCAATAAAACGCCACTGTTTAAGATCATCTGAGCACCAATAACCTCCTGATTTTGATGCAAAAAGATAGTATGTATCCTTGAAACGGACCATTGACGGATCAGCAGCCTCGCGACGTGAAGGCTCATCCAAAGCAAACCGGTAACCAAGATCCAAAGGATTGCAGTATGTGTTAAAAGACAACCTTGTTGAGCAACTAACAGTCCCCAACAACAGGATCACAAAGACAAATAAACGCATATCAGAGTATCTGTTTCCTGATTAAAACAGGGATCTGATCTTTGACCATCCTTCTTTAAATGAGTCTGAGGCTTCTGAAAAAGCATCCCTGACTTCATCCCACTTATCATCGGCTGCATCTACCAGGTCTTTGTATCTCGTCATTAGATCTTTCCTCATTGCCTCCAGTTCCTCAATTGACTCACGATACTTTTCCTTCATGTCTTCTTTTACTGATTCCTTTTCAGCTTTCAGTTCATTGATCTTTGCGGAAATTTCATCTATCCGCTGATTGGCTCTTGCCTTAAATTCTTCCTTGTTCATAACTGTATTTTTTTATTTGCACTTGATTGTTTCAAAATACCGGCCAAAACCCTCCACTGCTTCTTCCGGAACGGCATCTTTCAAAAAATCGACACCGTTTTTCAGCGTCCTGAATAGATTCACATTGTCTTCGTAAGTCAGGGCTCTGAAGCCGTTTCCTTCTGAAAGCATTTCGGACATAGGAACATACAAACTTTGGTCATTGCAGGAAAAGTCAATCTTTGTCAGATCGATCATCTGTCTTACCGGGTTTAATTCAGTTCTGTAATAGATCACTTTGTTGCTTATATCATAGACTATGCTCCATTTTGTACCTCCCGGCTGGGCAACGCTTTCAAGAATGCTGTACGAATAGTCAATCCTGTCCTCGCTTCCCCGGTATGCTTCTATCATCGATGCTGCAGTCACGAAACGTCCTGAAGAATTTTCAGTCCAGTCATTGTATTGCTTACCTTCCTTTTTATCCTTACTGCTTTTGTATTCCAGCGAATTTTCATAGATACAGTTCGCCAACACCGAATAAGGCAATTGCTCTCCGCGGTGTACCACCATTTTTCCATCCAGGTATTCTATGACAGCTACATCTCCGGAGGCATCCGACACCAGGAAATGTAAAAAAGAAGTAGGCATATAGGTGATCCGGACCAACGAATCGCTGTCTATCACATCCTTAACGCTTGCCGAGTTGTCCAGCTGGTACTGCATCCATTGGAGTTCGTTCATACCGTAACGGTCATCGGCAGCGGGGTATTTGGCCTCTTGCAGCCACATCTGCTCTATGACCAGCCCGGCCTCATTCATTCCCCCGTAGGGAAATTCCCGCCCTGCCTGGTTGAAAGTAACACTTCCGTATTTTGAAACCCAGGTCATCGGCTTTTCAGGTGCGGCAATATAAGTTGTTTTTACCATATTCCGGTAATTAATGTGTATATGTCCTTCCCCCACAGGAAAGTCCAGATTCCTTCCGAATGAGATCTTACCGTCCGGACCTTTCAAGACAAAAGTAGTACAGCAAAAACCCGCTTCTCCAATAAAAAGGGCAATAAAAGTTAACAGGATCAGTTTTGTTTTCATTTATTCTGGTGTTAATTATGGATTTAAAAAAGTAAATGCAATCTCACGGTAATCATTTCTTTCGTAGAGCAAACCAATCCCCTTCCCGGGGATTACAGTCATGGAGGAATAGGCCGAGTTTCCCGCGTGCACGGTGCTTCCCTCTCCCCACGTCTTGCCACCGTCCGTGCTGATCCGCAACGTCAGGTTTCTTCGCTGATCCGTGCAATTCGGGTTGGAGAAAAACAGCACGTTCCCCTCCCGGATCAGGCTCGCGTTGCATCCCGGGTCTGCAAGACCCGCCTCGGCATGTGTTACCCACGTCTTTCCTTCATCTGCAGAGAGATGCACGTAACGGTGACCTGCCCCGTTTACCCGGCTGTTGACCATCCAGGTGCCATCGGCAAGTTCAATGACCTTGGATTCATCTCCGGGAATCAGAGGCACTTCCAGCAGGGACCAGCTCCTGCCGTGATCCTCGCTCCGGAAAAGATGCAGGCCCTTTTGCAGGTTTACCAGTGTGTGAACCAGTTTTCCGCTTTGTGTCTGCATGCCTCTTCCAGATGTAATGAACTTAAAATCACCGTGCCAGTCCGGCTTCGTAATCTGATCCGTTATATCTTCCGGAACGCTCCAGGTTTTGCCGTTATCTGAACTTCTGGCCATCTTCAGGTAATAAATTCCTTCTTCCAGGTCATGATCCATATAATTGAAAAACAAAAAGATGGTACCTGTAAGCCGATCTGTTATCATGGAGGGATCAGAAGCCGACCGGCCTTCAGGATAATCCACTATCAACTGCAAATCCGACCAGGTTTCCCCATAATCCGGACTGGTGCGCATTACAATATTAATATCCCTGTTTCCTTTAAGGTCCGCACAAGATGGGACCCGCTGGTCACATACTGCAATCAGAGTTCCGTCAGAAGCTGTAACCAGAGACGGAATCCTGTAACAGGCAACCTCTCCTGCCGGCTCCGAAGTGAACAACACTTGTGTCGGGGGCCGGGAATCACATCCGGCAAGCCATAGCAATGAAACAATAAGGACGTATTTCACGGGAACTAAAATACAAAAAAATCGCTACTCATATCTTTGTTTTCTATCTGGAAGGTTGAATGGCCAATGCCGAAAGTATCCATGAGTTCTTTTTGCAATTGACTAATAAACTGATCGGAAGCGCCCTCAGGCATTACCAGGTGTACGGTAAGAGCCACCTGCGTGGTGCTCATGGCCCATATGTGTAAATCATGTATGCTGGTAACACCCTGTTTGTTGAGCAGGAACTCCCTGACTTTGCCAATTTTGATGTGTCGGGGAACGGCGTCCAGGGCCAGGTCAAGGGATTCCGAAAACAGACGCCAGGTTCCCCATAAGATTACGACGATTATAAGAAAGCTTATGGCCGGATCTATCCATGTTTTACCGGTTAGGGTAATAAGCAATCCGGCAATGACAACACCCAGCGAAACGCCGGCGTCTGCAGCCATATGCAGAAAAGCGCCTTTGATATTCAGATCGGTCTTCTGGCCTTTGTAGAACAGCAATGCAGTAAAAGCATTTATGAAGATCCCTATGCCCGCCACTATCATGACCTGGGAACCGGTAACCGGCTGCGGGTCTTTCAGCTTTCTGAAGGCATCCCATGCGATGACGGCTACGGCTCCAAAAAGCAGCATTGCATTCAGAATGGATACCAGTATTGTGGTCTTGCGCAATCCGTATGTATATTTTCCCTTGGGTTTTATAGTGGCCATCCAAGCTGCCGCCCAGGCAAAAACCAGCCCCAGCACATCCCCGGCGTTATGTCCGGCATCCGCCAGCAGGGCCGAGGAATTGGCAATGAAGCCATAAATGACCTCAACAGCCACAAAGAGGACGTTCAGAGCAATGCCTATGGCAAAGCTTTTTGAATGGTCAACCTGAATGTTGTGATTATGGTTGTGGTTGTGTTGATATCCTTCCTGAAAAGCTTTTTTATCCATAAGTCTTTATGCGTTCATTTGTTGTGCGATCCTATTGGCAAGATTTTCAATATCTTCAACCCGGGACAATTGACTGATCCAGTCTTGTGGTATATTTTTAAATCCGTAATACAAACCTGCCAAACCTCCCGTCACAGCCGCGGTGGTGTCTGTATCATGCCCCAGATTAACAGCTTTCAATACAGCTTCTTTATAAGTATCCGTTGTCAGGAGACACCATAGGGATGCTTCCAGGGTATGCAAAACATACCCGGTGCTTTCTATCTGGTCCTCACGAATTTCATATATCTTCTCTTTTAAAAGGCGATCAAATGCAGAGACTTCTTGCGGATCGATACCCAGCTGTTGCATATATTCCGGCATTTTGTCCTGAAGTATGTTGTATGCCATCATGCCATCCGTGCCATTATACAATAGCAAAGCGTATTCCAGATAATAGAAACAGGCAAAAACGGATAGGATATGCGCGTGAGTGAGTGAGGATACTTGTTTTGTTACAAGATACCGTTCCTGTACAGGCTTGTTATATAGAATAAACAGTAGCGGTGCAATCCGCATCAGGGAACCATTTCCGTTAGAGTCACCGGTTGTTCCTCCTGCCATTTCAGGTTCAACACCTTGTGCCAAACGGTTGATTGCTTTACAGGTGGCTGCCCCTATATCAAAAACAGATCCCCGGGCCGCCCAGAAATTTTCCCTGGCCCATTTTATAAAGTAACTTGCCGTTTGCTTTAAATCAAAACCTTCCGCGACAGACTCGGCAAGACAAAATGTCAGTGAACTGTCATCGGACCAGGTTCCCGGAGGTAAATTATAAGTACCATAACCTCTCATATCCTTTACGGGATCCAGATGTCTTTGGCTGCGGGAAGAAAATTCCACCGGGACGCCCAGGGCATCTCCGGTTGCCACTCCATAAAGGATGGAGCGAATGGTGTCAACATTCATATTGCAAATTATTGATCCTTTTTATATAGGTGATACAAATTTATTGATCTCCTGACATTATTAGTCAAAAAGCCTTGAATTTTTTTTTTGGCATAATTTTCGTGTATCTAATAATATTCATATATTTATATATTGTTTAACCATTTATTAATTTTTTAACGTATGTCAACTTATAAAGAAAAAGCTCAGGACGTTTTCAATTTTGTAGGAACCCTTTCAAAAGAAAACCCCGGCATTGCACAGGGATTTGGTATTTTGCACAAAACCACAGGCGAAGACAAAGCCCTCACTTTCAAACAAAAAGAATTGATCGCTTTAGGTATTGCCATTACCATCCGTTGTGAAGGATGCATAGCATGCCACGTACAGGGTGCATTACAAGCCGGAGCAACCCAGGAAGAAATTGTTGAAGCTATTGGAGTAGCTGTATTAATGGGCGGCGGACCTTCCATAGTTTATGGAGATAAGGCCTACAAAGCAATGAAAGAAATGATGTAATATCAAATACATTGCATTCCACGGAAAGGGCCGGCATTTAGCCGGCCCTTTTCCATTATTATTAATGTATTCAGACATAGCGCTTTAATGATTAGTTGAGTATTTTTTGGGCTCTTTCTGTCAGATCATTCAGATCGTTGGTTTCTTTAATAGATTGTTTTCCAACCGCTAAAGTCATACGTGCATGCTTAATGACAGCCTTTTTTTGATTTTCTTTAGAAGTAAAACCAAGGATTATGGTCAACACCTCCATCAGCCGGATAATAACAGCTGTACTACCAGCCGCAAATTGACGTATCTGGTTGAATGCCGCATCCAGGACCCCCTCAAAATCAAGTGAATTAGCAATCACCCTCAAATTGTTATTTTCATCTACACGGTATTTAGACGGAAATTTCACCTGGGCCAGATAGCACATAGTGGCTGATAAATGGTCTATACAGGCAATGGCTGTATAAGGATCGTTTACCCCGGGAGACAAGGCCCTTGCAGCTATTTCAACCATTTGATGTATGGAAAATTCCAAATCCTGCTGGGCCGTTTTTGTTTTCCCGATTACCAAGCACGAAAGAAGTTGTGCTATTTGATCCGGGTCTAAGGGTTTGTCGGTATAAAGTTTCCCGATCTCCAGATTGTCGATCAGGTAATCCCCGGGTCTGTAATGAAGTTCAAGCATTGCATGGTTTTTGGTAATAAGAGCGAGCAGGGAGGCACTGTCTACGTATTGGAAATAACCGCTGCAAGGACATTTCACAGATAAAACTGTTTGATACGAGGCTTTCTGCTCATCTACATGCAGATCCTGACCTGCTTCCGGCTCGTCTCCCATTTTTTCGGGAAACAACACAGTTACTTGTTTGGATATAAACGAGGCAATATCCGAAATTACTTTATCTGCCTGTATGCTTACAGCAATTCTGTGAATAAAGACAATCAGAAGAATGATGTTAAAGATGGCGGCAATAATGGCAAACAGAATGGAAAGAGAAGGAATAAAATAATTTTCGCTGCTCTCTTTTACGGCATTCAAGACTATCAGACAATATAAATAAGTAGAAATGTAGGAACCCAAAACAATCTGGTTCAACCTGACATACATAAAATTTTTGATCAATCGCGGTCCGAACTGAGAAGATGCAAGTGTCAATGCCACCAGAGTCACAGAGAAGACCGTTCCTGCAACCCCAATCATAGCACCGGATATTGTGGACAAAATACTTCTTGCCGAGTCGGGGTTGTTGACCAAAAAGAAACGTCCCGGACCGGTTTGCGAAAACGTTATGGCTCCGTCAAGATAGATAAAGCCAATCGCGAGCAAAACTGCTCCTGTTATGATAACTACAGGAACAAACCAGAAAGTTGCTTTCAGTTCGTTCCAGAAAAAGAAAAACTTTTTCATAGATTATGACGTTTTACCAATTGTTATTTCTTGGTGTTTTTTTCGTTTGTTTCCTGTTCCAGGATGTTGTTGGTGATACGTGCTGTCAGGTCTTCGTTTCGTTTGATCGTGGATTTGATGGTTTCAATTTCTCCGGCTTCTTTACAATTCTTTAGCTGTTCTTTTAAAGCTTCCTGTTTTTTCGCCAGCTCTGTTAAGAAATCTTTTTTGGTTTGCAATTTTTCGGATTTGATGGCTTCATCAAAGATCAGGTCTTCTGGAGACTTTTCGTTTGATTCCTCTTTTTTCACTACCTGTCGGGGAATAAATTCCTTTTCATCAACACGTCTTTGGTTCATGAATGTGGGAGAGACAATCTCAATTTTTTTCTCATGGAGTTTGTCCATTACATAAGCATTTAATAATGAGCTTGTACTGAAAAACTTACTGCTGTCGTCCAGAAAACCGTGAATTTTATATGTGACTGAGAAATCGCCTAACCCTGTAATGTAAACATACGGATCCTTCAATCCTGTTGTTAAGGCAGCTTCCCGCAAAGCTTCTTCTATCAGAATACGCGAAACATCATACCCCAGGGAAACGGAAGTGGAAATTACCGTATTGGTCTTGCGGGTGAGTTTTACGGGATTGTTGGCTATGTATATATTCGGGATTGTGATAAAATTGCTGTCCTCCAATTGAATCTCCGTGTGGAATATGCTTTTTTTGATTACCCGGCCGTGAAGGTCATTGATCTTGATAAGATCCCCGTTCCTGAAACGTTTCATGGAATTGTTCATGATACCGGCAATCAGATTTCCCAGTACTGTGGTTGAACTCAGGGCAATGGCTGCACTGATTATTATACCCAGAAAACTCAGAATCTGTCCTTTGAGCGTTTTATCAATGGGCAGTGCCAGAACAAAACCCAGAACTCCAACAAGAATTATCAAAAAAGCGATGGCTCCTTTGGTAATATTTCCGTTTGATGCCGTAGATTTCGATCTCTTGAAGATCCACGCATTCAGTACAAGTAATACAATTAAGACCAACAACACCATGGTCGGTTCGATCATGGATTTTAAAATCTTAATGATTGTTTCCATTATTTATATTCTTTAAGGGGTGCAACGCACACATTGTTCTTTTGGCTCATAACCAGCATGTTAAGTAAAACCACCCCCCGGGGGTCGAAATTCGCAATTCGCTGAAATTCAATCAAAAGAACAATGTGTGCGTTGCACAAATTTAGCGATTTTTCTCTTACCCGCTAACACTCCTGAATTTCAGTTCCTTCTCTATGTCTTCCAACTTCAGATCCTTTAACTTGAGCAGTATCAGGTAATGGTAAAGCAGGTCTGCAGCTTCGTACACAAATCGTTCCCGGTTATCGGCAATCGCTTCTATTACAAGTTCAACGGCTTCCTCTCCTACTTTCTGGGCAACCTTGTTTACCCCTTTTCTGAATAATGCATTGGTGTAGGACCCGGACGTATCTTCATTGATCCTTTGTTCAATAACCGATTGCAACCGGTATACGAATCCTTTGGCGGTTTCTTCCCCAAAACAGGAAGTACTACCGGTATGACATACCGGGCCGGCCGGAAACACCTTGATCAATAAGGTATCACTGTCACAATCCTCCCTGATATCGGCAACCTGAAGAAAGTTGCCTGATACTTCTCCTTTTGTCCACAAGCGCTGCTTGCTTCTGCTGAAGAAGGTCACCCTTTTTTCTGTCAATGTTTTATTATAGGCTTCAAGGTTCATGTAACCGAGCATCAAAACCTGCAGCGTGTTGACATCCTGAATAATTACCGGGACCAAACCGTCCCCTTTTGCAAAATCAATCATCTTACTTGAATATTGTTGGTTTTTAAATAACTTTTTAATGCAGGGATGGATACCTCCCCGTAATGGAAAACGCTTGCGGCCAGCCCTGCCGTAGCCTGGGTCAGGGAAAAGAGATCCCTGAAATGCTTCACGGTTCCCGCACCACCCGATGCAATGACAGGAATGTTTACCGAGTCCGCTACCCGGCCGGTTATATCCAGTGCAAACCCGTTTTTCGTTCCGTCATGATCCATGGATGTGAGCAATATCTCACCGGCCCCCAAGGATTCAGCCTGTTTGACCCAGTCTGTGGTTTTTAAGGGTACAGACGTTCTCCCTCCGTGAATATAAACCTGCCAGCTGCCGGATTCACATTTTGTATCTACGGCCAACACCACACACTGACTCCCGAATTCCCGGGCAATTTCGCTGATTAGTTCCGGTCTGAGAACAGCAGAAGTGTTGATACTTATTTTATCGGCCCCCGCAAACAACAGATCACTGACATCGCTCAAGGAAGCAATCCCTCCTCCCACCGTAAAAGGTATGGAAATGCGGGCAGCTATCCTTTTCACCAGCTCAACGCGTGTTTTCCGATTTTCAGAAGATGCCGTAATATCAAGGAAAACAAGCTCGTCAGCTCCCTGTTCCATGTATTTTTCCGCTAATTCCACGGCATCTCCGGCATCTTTTATGTCTACAAAATTGACCCCTTTGACGGTGCGTCCGTCTTTGATGTCCAAACAGGGAATGATTCTATTCTTTAACATATTTTTCCAATTCTTGCAATTTGATTTTCCCTTCATACAAGGCTTTTCCAATAATAGCGCCTTCACAACCGATTTCTTTTAGCCGCAACAAGTCATCCATGGATGAAACACCACCGCTTGCGATAAGCCTAACACCGGTTTTGGCCAATATCTCCCTGTACAACGTATAAGAAGGGCCTTCCAGCATGCCGTCTTTGTCAATATCGGTACAGATTACGTAATGAACCCCCTTATTTTCGTAACAAGCAATGAAATCCACCACATCACGACCCGAAATTTCTGTCCATCCGCTTACGGCAATTTCACGGTTTTTGCTGTCTGCTCCCAATATTATCCTGTCATTCCCGTAATCTTTCAACCACTGTTCAAACTCTTTTGGCTGTTGTACGGCAATGCTTCCCCCGGTAATCTGTACAGCCCCGCTCTCAAAAGCAATACGCACATCTTCCCCTGAACGGACACCCCCTCCGAAATCAATTTTCAGACGGGTTCGTGAAGCAATCTTTTCCAAAATCCTGTAATTAACAATACATCCGGCCGCCGCCCCGTCCAGGTCCACAAGGTGCAAATAGTCAAGCCCGCCGGCTTCAAACATAAGAGCTACTTCCAAAGGGTCTTCGTTATAAACCTTCCGGGTACTGTAATCTCCCCGTGAAAGCCGCACGCATTTTCCGTCAATAATATCTATGGCAGGTATCAGTCTCATAACCGTAAAAAATTTTGTAATACAATTTCGCCAACACTGCCTGACTTTTCAGGATGAAATTGCGTGGCAAAAAAATTGTCTTTTTGCATGGCGGCACTAAAAGGAAAAACATACTTGCATACCGCCGAAGTCTGCAAACATGTCTGGGCATAAAAACTGTGCACGTAATACACGTTATCCCTTATATCAATTCCTTCAAACAATGGTCCCGACACACTTGCAAAATCATTCCAGCCCATATGGGGAATCCGTTCTTTGGGCGGGAACCGTTTTACAGGTGCATCAAAAATACCCAGACATTCTGTGTTCCCTTCTTCGGTAGATTTGCACATGATCTGCAGTCCCAGGCAAATGCCTAAAAATGGTTGTGTTAAAGATTTGATCACAACGTCCAATCCCCTGTCCCTGAGGTATTTCATGGCAGATGCCGCCTCACCTACACCGGGCATGATCACTTTTTGAGCATCCCTCAATAAGGATTCCTTGTCTGTAACAATACTTTCATAACCCATGCGATTGAGCGCGTTCTGGACAGAACGGACATTTCCTGCATTATACTTAATAATGGCTATCATAGGACTCCTTTGGTACTTGGGATATGATAATCGGATGTCTTGCCCGTTGCCATGGCCACGGATTTTCCAAAAGCTTTAAACACAGCTTCAATTTTATGATGATCGTTTCCCCCTTCAGATCTGACATTCAGATTGCATCCCGAGGTATCACAAAAAGAACGGAAAAAATGGCTGAACATTTCACACGGCACATCGCCTAACATTTCACGCCTCAGATCAACATCCCATACCAGGTAAGGCCTCCCGCCAAAATCCACGGCTACCCGGGCCAGGCTATCGTCCATTGGTATGACGAAACCGTAACGCCCGATTCCTTTTTTGCTGCCCAAAGCCTTTTTGAACGCTTCTCCCAGAGCCAGTGCCACATCTTCCATGGTGTGGTGCTGATCCGTTTCCAGATCGCCTTTGACCGTCATTTCCAGATCCAGCTTCCCGTGCTTTGCGATTTGTTCCAGCATATGATCCAGAAAGCCGAGACCCGTTTTAACCGCCGAGTCTCCCCTCCCGTCCAGGTTCAAAGTCAGCTGCACATCCGTTTCCCGGGTTTGCCTGCTGACCGAGACTTTTCTTGGAACCGCTTTCAGGTATTGGTAAATTTCCGACCATTGAGAAGTGCATAAAACCGCAGTTTTATTCGCTTTGCCCATAAATACTCCGGAAATTTTTACTTGATCTGCCCAGGTAATATCCTGTACTTTGTCAGATATGAGGAATGACTTCTCCAGATCATACAGACCGTAGAGGTATTTGTTGTATCCCTCCGAACCCGGTTTGTCAGTAAGCACCTCCTGAAAGATGATGCCTTCATTTTCAAAAAAGCTGATAACAGATTGTTGTTCAAGCGTCTTGAGAGCCTCGTTTGTAATCATAACCAATTGGTAATCTAACTCATTGACTATTCTGGCCAGCCATTGGAATACCCGGGGATAAAACCGGGGCAACCCGGCATCGGTTACCAACGGACCGTCTCTTTTTATAAAAATCACTTTATTCATTGTAAGTTGTTTATGGCGTTTATTAACATTTCATTTTCCTCCGGAGTGCCCACTGTCACCCGCAGGCAATTTGCAATTTCCCGGTGCCGGTTCCTGGTTATGATCCCTTCAGAAACCAGTTCACGGTAGAGCGCATCTGCGTTATCAACTTCTATAAGTAAGAAATTAGCCCTGGAAGGATATATTTTTTTTACGCGTTCCATGCTGCTCAGTGCTTTGACCAGCTTTTCCTTTTCTTTCATGAGCAAGGCTACTGTCCTGTTCTTTTTGCCGGGATCCTGCAATGCGTCCATTGCGGCCTGCTGGTTGATGCTGCTGATATTGTACGGGGGTTTGACTTTGTTCAGCAGAGCCACTATCTCTTCACAGGCATAAGCCATCCCCAGTCTGGCCGCTGCCAAACCCCATGCTTTGCTGAAAGTCTGGATAACCACCAGGTTGTTGTATTTTGTTATCCTGTCCAGCCACGAAGGTTCTTGCGAAAAATCACTGTAGGCCTCATCCACGATCACGATTCCCCGGAAATTTTCCAGCAGAAACGTCACGGTCTCGCGGTTCATGATGTTTCCGGTTGGATTGTTGGGAGAACAAACAAAGACCAGCTTAAGATCCGGCCGGTCCAGGTAAGGTTTTGTTTTTTCCTGATCAATCTGAAAATCTTTGTCCAAAGGGATGTCCACCACTTCGGTATTATTGATCTCTGCCGCTACGCGATACATGCCGTAGGAAGGAGAAAAAATCATTGCCTTGTCTTTGCCCGGTTCGCAAAATATCCGGAAGACCATGTCTATGATCTCATCGCTGCCGTTCCCAATGACCAGGTTACGGCTGTCACATTCTTTTATCCCGGCTATTTTATCTTTGAGTTCTCTCTGGAACGGATCGGGATAACGGTTCAAACTGCCGTAAGGATTCTCATTGGCATCCAGAAATATGCCTTCTTTTCCACTGAATTCACTCCGCGCACTGGAGTAAGGCTTCAGGTTAAGAATGTTCGGGCGTACGAGTTTGCTGATATTAATCATTTTTTTCTTTATTAATTCTGATTGATACTGCATTGGCATGGGCAGCCAGTTTTTCTGCCCGAGCCATTAATTCAATGGCTTTTCCAATATTTTCAAGCCCTTCACGGCTCAATTCCTGGAACGTTATCTTCTTGACAAAACTGTCCAGTGAAACCCCGCTGCTACTTCTGGCATACCCGTTGGTGGGCAATGTGTGATTGGTGCCGCTGGCATAATCTCCGGCCGATTCACAGCTGTAATTGCCAAGAAAGACAGAACCGGCATTGACAATTCCGGGAACATACCTGCCCGCATCTTCAGAAGCAATGATCAGGTGTTCAGGGGCGTACTCATTACTGAAGTCAATACACGCTTCCAGGTTATCCAGAACAACGGCTTTGCTCCAGGCCAGGGCTTTGAGCGCCGTAGTCTGCCTCGGCAAATTTTCCAGTTGATTTTCCACTTCCTGCAGGCATTGCATCACAACGGAAAGGTTATCGCACAACAGCATGACCTGGCTGTCAGCCCCATGCTCGGCCTGGGAAAGCAGATCTGCCGCGACATAAGCGGGATTGCAAGTCTTATCGGCAATGACAAGCACTTCGCTCGGACCGGCGGGAATGTCAATGGCCACCCCCTCCTGCTGCACCAATTCCTTGGCTTTGGTTACGTACTGGTTCCCGGGTCCGAATATTTTGTAAACTTTAGGTATTGTTTCAGTTCCGTAAGCCATAGCCGCTATGGCCTGGGCTCCGCCTGTCTTGAAAATCCCGGTAATGCCTGTTTTGCGGGCCGTATACAAAATAGCCGGATGGATCTTCCCGGTACTGCCGGGAGGCGTGCAAAGCACAATTTCATTGCAACCGGCTATCTGTGCGGGTATGCCTAACATCAGAACGGTGGAAAACAAAGGGGCCGTACCACCGGGTATGTACAAGCCCACTTTTTCAATGGCCGTACTTTTTCTCCAGCACCTGACGCCCGGAGCGGTTTCAATTACCTGTTCCTTCTCCCGTTGTGCGTTGTGAAATGCGAATATGTTTTTATAAGCCGAGTTTATGGCCTCTTTCAGATCGGGGGACAACAGTGCATCGGCTTCCTGCATTTCCCGTTCAGATACAGTCAGTTTCTCCGGGGCTGCCCCGTCAAACTGTCTGGCAAATCCAAAGAGCGCTGCATCCCCTTCCTGCGCAACAGTCTTTATAATGTTTCGAACGGTTTTGGATAACGATCCCTGTTCAATAACCGGCCGACGCATCAGATCTGCCCATTTTTCCCGATCCGGTTTGTTATAGATTTTCATACCACCATCTTATCAATTTGTACGATCAATATTCCTTCTGCCCCGGCGGCTTTCAGCTGGTCTATCACTTCCCAGAATTTATCTTCGTCAATAACCGAGTGTAAGGAGCTCCATCCTTCTTCCTTCAAGGGCAGAACGGTCGGACTTTTTAAAACCGGCAGGATGCTGCTAACCGCGTCAATTTTCTCGTTGGGGACATTCATCAGGATGTATTTGCTTTTTTTTGCCCTTAGGACGGATTGAATGCGAAAAACCAGCCTGTCCAGTATAGCATCCTGTTCTTCTGTAAGTTGTAACGACTTCACTAGAACAGCTTCCGACTTTAAAATAACACGTGTCTCTTTCAGCCCGTTCTTGAAGAGGGTACTCCCGGAACTGACGATATCACAAATACCGTCGGCAAGTCCTATGTTGGGGGCAATTTCCACCGAACCGGAAATGGTATGGATTTCGGCCTTTATGTTGTTTTGATCCAAAAAATTTTTCAGTGTTACGGGATACGATGTCGCAATCCTTTTTCCGTTGAAATATTCCGGGCTCTCATCGTCAACGTCTTTAGGCACCGCAAGTGAAACCCGGCACTTGGAGAATCCCAGCTTTTGGACCGTAGCCACCTTCTTTTGTTTCTCTACCAGTAGGTTTTCTCCCACAATCGCGATGTCTGCCGTTCCGTCCTCCAAATACTGGGGAATATCCGAATTGCGCAGATACAAAATTTCCATCGGGAAATTATCCACTGCCACCTTCAGCTGGTCCCGGCCGTTGTTGACATCAATCCCGCAGTCTTTCAGGAGCTTCAAAGAATCTTCGTGCAGTCTCCCGCTTTTTTGAATTGCAATTTTCAGTTTACTCATTCTTGTTTTTTTGTTAAACCTGAGTAAACCACCGGGAATAAAAAAAACCGCCTGATCTACTCAGGCGGTTTGGTTATATTGTCTGTTTACAGCATACCAAAATCATTTCGCCTGAGGGCAAAGATGATGATGGTGATGATGTAATGTTAAAAATCTCATTGTTTTTCTGAATCGGCTGCAAAGATAGGAAAAAAAAATGAGTGCAACGCACACTTGATTCTTTTCGTTGATTATCAGCAGATTAGGAAAAATGACCCCCCGGGGGTCGAAATTCGTAATTCGTTGGATTTCAGGCAAAAGAATCAAGTGTGCGTTGCACCCATCGTTCGCGGGCCATTTTGTGGTCGACCATTGGAGCCGGATAATCCGGGGTGCCGAGTTCAGGGATCCATTTGCGGATATAAAGCTGCTGCGGATCGTACTTGCGAAGTTGTTCCGTAGGGTTGAATATCCTGAAATAGGGAACGGCATCGCAACCGGTACCGGCAGCCCACTGCCAATTGCCGTTGTTGGAAGAAAGTTCGTAGTCCAGCAATTTTTGTGCAAAATAAGCTTCTCCCCAGCGCCAGTCAACAAGCAGGTCTTTGCATAAAAAGCCGGCGACGATCATGCGTACGCGGTTGTGCATGTACCCGGTGGCATTGAGTTCCCGCATGCCGGCATCCACCAGGGGAAAGCCGGTTTGACCCTGTTGCCATTTTTCAAAATCCTGCGGGTCGTTGATCCAGTCCAGGGCATCGAATTTTTTCCGGAAATTGGAGCCTACCACATCGGGATAATGATACAGGACCTGCATAAAGAATTCCCGCCAGATCAATTCGTTCAAAAAAGGCTCATTCCCGGCTATCTGACTGACTATCCTGCGGATGCTCACCGTTCCGAACCTCAGGTGAACGGACAAATGACTGGTCCCGTCCAGTGCCGGATAATCCCGGATTTTTTGGTAATTGTCCAGGTTGTCAAGATCGTATTCGGGGACTTTGATAACGGAACGTTTAAACCCCAGTTCCTCCAGGGAGGGAAACGGGAATGACAGTCCTGCAAAATGGTCCGGCAGCGGAACCTTCACAAACCCAATGGGATTTTCCTGCAATTTACTGATCCATTTGTTTTTATAGGGAGTAAAAACGGTGTAGGGCGTGTTGTCGTTTTTCAGGACATCGTTTTTGGCAAAAATCACCTGGTCCTTGAAAAGGTGAAACGGGATCCCGCGGGATGCCAGCAGGCTTTC
>ERZ795057.1918-NODE-1918-length-16906-cov-4.029494_pt1 | contig 16906 bp, 8 predicted proteins | sample MGYA00375141_ERZ795057 | MGnify/ENA primary metagenome ERZ795057 (study PRJEB30186, sample SAMN05720163) | activated sludge metagenome | isolation source: Anaerobic digester | place: Hong Kong | collected 2015-01-26 ... | reverse complement strand
GCAATTGTACTTGTGCCTGCATTTTTAGCATACCAAAAAAACCAATTTTACTATGGTGCGGAACATATTTTCGGAGAACAAACGAAGGTATACCAAGATAGAACAAAAATCGAAGAAGCATTCGGTCATCATAATACAGTAATGCTCTTGGTACCAAGGGGGAATATTGCTTCAGAAAAAAGTTTAATGAATGAAATCAAGAGTATACCAACCTATAAAAGCTCCATTTCTTACGTCGAAAACGTTGGCGCTGAAATACCACCTGAATTTATTGAAACATCACTTCTACAAAAACTAAATTCAGATCGTTATACACGTATTATTCTGCAGTTTGATATTGACTATGAGGGCGTCGTACCCTTTCAAACCGTCAATCAAATTCGTTCTATTGCTCAGCGATATTATCCCAATGAATACCACTTAGCTGGGGACACCGTAAGTATCTTTGATCTAAAGAAAACAATTGTAAGAGACCACTTACGCGTCAACCTGATTGCAATTTTGGCTGTTTTTCTTGTTTTATTTTTCACCTACCGAAATTTCTTGTTATCATTTCTGATTGTACTATCCATTGAAGCAGCGATTTGGCTCAATTTATCGATCCCATATTTTCAAGGTTCACATATTTTTTATCTTTCTTACTTGATCGTTAGCGTCATTCAACTCGGTTCTACAGTTGATTATGCTATTCTTTTCACTAGCCGGTACCAGGATTTTCGTCAACTATATCCTAGTAAAAAAGCTATACAAATGACTATTTCTGTATCTGTACTTTCTATTTTAACTTCGGGCACAGCCCTTGTAATGATTGGTTTCTTTCTTGGTTTCATTACGTCTCACGGTATTCTGCAACAAATTGGCTTTTTTATCGGGCGTGGTGCCATTTTCTCACTTGGTATTGTCTTTTTTGTGTTACCTGGATTGCTTCATTGCTTTGATCGATGGATTCAAAAATCGCAGTGGTTAATTTCTTCAAAGAAAGGAGGATCTCGTCTATGAAATTGAATGTAAAGCATTTATCAAAACATGTGTTTTTCACATTACTTTCTGCAGTTATTATATGTACCCCGTTATCAGCATTATCGATGCAAGGAGCAATACAAAAAGAAGAAATTGTATATGGAGTACTTCAGACATCAGGTGAATGCGAAGCAATCTATATTGTCAACCATTTTCCACGAACACCTCCATTTATAGATTATGGTGAGTATGAATGGATACGAAATCTTACGAATACGTCTTCTTTAGCCCTACAAAACGAAAGTATTCAAATATCTACACATGATCCTGATTTTTACTACGAAGGTAAAACTAAAACCAATGTATTACCATGGTTGATTTCTTTTGCTTATACAATAAACGGAAAACCAGTCTCACCAAGTGATCTTGGTGGAAGAAATGGAAAACTAAACTTTACTATCAACATAGAACCCAGCAAATACCCAAACACTTTTTTTCATGAAAAATATGCATTGCAAGTTATTGTAACTTTGCACTCTGAAACATGTGAAAACATTCATGCGCCCGGAGCAACCATAATCAGTGTAGGAAAAGAGAAACAACTGACGTATACCATCTTGCCAGGAAGTCATTGGACAGGTACAATCACTACTGATGTAAACAATTTTTCATTGAAACCCATCATGATCCATGGAATGCAGCTTACTGTTCCACTTGAAATGAAACAGTTACCTATTTCCAGTGATGTTTCAAGATTTCAGGATTCCATTCGAGACCTTCAGAAAGGATCCGTATTATTGTCTAGTGGTGCAAACGATCTAGTACAAGGAGCAAGGGATTTCTCTACTGCATCTAAAAACATCCAGACAAGTTCTCAGGATTTTCAAGTAGGATTTCATCTCATTGCAGATGGTATTTTTGAAATGCAAAATAACATTGATCTACTGCAGAATCATAGCCTTGATCTTCAAAATGGTTCCTCCCAAATTCTAAATTCTTTGCAACGAATTGATCAACAATTACAAGAAATATCACTCCAGAGAGTTGATTTGGAAATTCTAGTAGAAGCATCATTAAAAATGCAAGATGGCATTAAAGAGCTTTCTGAAAACACAAAAAAAATTGCTAATCGTATACAGTATTCGTATTACCGCGAACAAATACGAAATCAAGGGTTGGATATTGAAGATTTAGTGCAGTGGAATACGGATGCTATATCGCAAATCGAAGAACAAATTCAGGATTTAACAAGTATCTATGAAGAATTAAAACAAAAACCTGGCTTTTATGATATTGCACAAAAAATAGCTCAACAAATCCATCAGTTAAAGGATGTGAAGATTTTATTAGAGGGAAACAATGCCGTTCATAATGGTACACAAGTTTTTTTTGAAGAATCTTCTTCCTCTCTTGAAAAGCTTAACAATGGAATGAAAAGCCTACAAGATAACTACATTGAATTCCATCACGGCATACAACAAATGGTTCATACCCTCTTAGACGTATGCAATGATGTAGCTGATCTCACTCGCGGAGTTCATAACCTTGCAACGAGCTATGAGGCAGTGGATCATGGTATTAAGGATATTTCTGTTACTTTTACGCAAATGTCCCAAGGGTGTTATTCTATTTCTCAAGGCGCAATGGAGTTGTTAGATAAAACCAAAGAGTTAACCACAGGGACAACTCTATTGGTTTCTTCATCGTCCGATTTAGCAAAATCTACTATTTCTATGAAAAAAGGGTCTTCTGATTTGAAGACGGGATTATCTTCTTTGAATGAAGAAACAATGGATTTGGATGAACGTGTACAAAAACAAATCAATGATGTAATGGAGTCAATAACTAGAGAGGTTATACGTCCTCCTTCGTTTGTATCTAAAAAAAATGGTACTATTCAATCTGTACAATTTCATTTCCGTACTCATGAGATATCTGCCCCCAAACCTGTTCAAATACATTCAAAAGAGAACAGAGCAAAAAACTTTTGGGAAAAGCTTTTAGACCTTTTCAGGATACAGTAAAGGAATAAACATGAAACATGGGAGTGTTTACCAATGAAAAATTTGATTGTTATTTGTTTTTTCCTTTTCCTTCCGATTCTAAATTTTTCTCAATGTTCTCCATCAGGATATATCCCACAACACGATAACTTTTTTGGAATTTATACTGCTACATTAGAAGGTAAGGAAATGAAGATTTTAATAAACAGCTCTTGGCAAGAGATGTCCCATCCTAGAGTTTCTCCAGATGGTGAATGGGTTACCTTTACTAGGTATAATATGAAAGACAGTGATGGAATTGCACAGGAAGCCAATGGGTATCTTCTTACTGAAATCATGATCATGAAATCTGATGGTACAGATGTGAAAACATTGGTACCAAAAATGAACGATACTATGAATGCCAACAGCAGTTGGACGCCCGATGGTAATCATTTACTATATGTCACAACGGATACTCCAAATGGCACACCTGCTATCGCTAAAATACATATCTATTCCAAGGAAAGAACGTTTATTAAAACACCCAAAGATGCCATTGTTTCAGATCCGAATCAGTGTGGTGAATGGATCTGTTTCCCTTTAAGAGAAGCTAATCACTCACAGCAGAACATTTGGGTAATGAAAGAAGATGGATCAGAAGTTTACCAATTGACGAAAGAAACAATTATTCAGCGACATGAAAACATGGAATTTCTTTTGGGAGATTATGATCCCCATTTTTCTCCTGATGCTCAGGAAATTGCTTTTATGCGATATTACGGAGGAACAGAGTGGCATCTTGTCGTGATAGATCTGGAAACCGGACAAGATAAGGACCTTACCGAAAATAGAATCTCAAATCTTCCACTTTGTGCCGATACAACAGCAACGTGGTCCCCAGATGGAAAAACGATTTTGTTTCGACATATCGAATTGCCAAGCATTGAAAAGATCGGTCTTTACACTTCATCTCCGGATGGAACGAATAGGGTTCAACTACCATTACCAGACGGGTATTTCTTTGGAACGATCTCAAGCTTCTATCCCAGTACATCTAGTTCAAACCAAGATAAGATTATTTTCCATGCCAGAAAAGATGATCGTTTTTAGAGGAATTACACTTCGTCTATTGTGTTTATTCACATCACTCAGATATCAATCAGAATGAAGATAACTCTAACGACATTTACACGGCAATGAAGACGTTGCAATTTCCAAAAGATCGAGTTCCAGACATTCCAAATCTCTCTGTTACATGTTTATGGTGTTTTTAATATTTTCTGAAAAATCTATTTACTATCTCACTACATGGATTACAATGATATGTGGATGAAGAACCTTTGTGCAAAACATCTATGATATAGGAGGTTGAATACATGGTTAGCGACAAAAATGGTGGAAAATTTACCAAACTTAAAATTAAGAATTATAAATGTTTTCATTCTGATTTTGCAGGTTTTGATGAGATAAAGCCAATAAACATCATTATTGGGCGAAATAATTCGGGAAAGTCCAGCTTAATTGACATGCTTGATTTTGTTAACTTATTCCAGAATAATGGCAATAGCACTATAGATTTTTCACCCGAAACCATTTTCAATTTATATTTGTTTTTTGAGGAAAGTGAAGTAAAACGTCAGTTTCCCGAACAACCACATGATATTTATCGATGGAACCGATGGGGTGAAAAAATACTCAATCAACCTATAGACATTAGTTTTCATTTGGAAAATAGTAAATTAAAGGCAAAATTCGACGATCTTCTGCTAACACAATATCTGAAAATTGTAGATCCAAAAATAAATAATGTGAAAGAAATCGAAACTGTTAAAGAGAAAGTTAAGGTTTTGCTTGAACAGAAATCATGGAGTAATTCCTTTTTTAAGAAGAAATTTCTACGTCGTTTGTATGCTGACAGAGATATTACACCTGAAGAATCTAATAATAGTACTCTTGTCCTTGAATCAAATGGAGCAGGTGCAACCAATATACTGGAAAGAATCTATAATAGCGATCAATACGATACGCATCTTGTTACAAAACATCTTCTGGAAGTTTTAAATAAAATAATCAAACTCGACGCCTATTTTGATGAGATTTCTGTTCAACAACACTCTAAAGTTGACAATAAATGGGAGATATACCTTCGAGAAAAAGATTGCGAATTGATACCCTTATCAAAATGCGGAAGCGGTTTAAAAACGATCCTATTGGTTCTAATTAATGTGTTGATTATGCCTAAAGTTGAAAAACGCAGTATTTCCGACTATTTCTTCGCTTTTGAAGAGCTAGAAAACAACTTGCATCCTTCCCTTCTTAAACGTCTTTTCTTATATTTGCAATCAGAGGTAAATGAAAAGAATTGTCACTTTTTCATTACAACTCACTCAAACGTTGTTGTGGATCTGTTTTCCTCTGACGAAAATACGCAACTAGTACATGTATATAAAGATTCGACTGGATATCATTCAAGGACTATTGAATCGTATTCCGACAAGAAAGGCCTTTTGAATGATTTAGGAAATAAAGCCTCCGACTTACTCCAAGCCAATGGTATTATATGGCTAGAAGGACCGTCTGATCGGATATATTTAAACAAGTGGATAGAAATATTATCCAGTGGTGAATTAAAAGAACACATTCACTATGAATGTGCCTTTTTTGGAGGATCTGTTCTCTGTCATTTTTCAGGAAATGAACCAAAAGCCGACAACCAAGGAATCGAAATATTGAATATTAACTCAAATGCTATCCTTGTTGCTGACAGCGATAAGAAAAAATGGGATAGTGAGTTAAAAGATAGGGTTGAAAGAATAAAAAAAGAACTGAGAGACAACAATTCTCTAGTGTGGGTAACGAAATGTAGAGAAATCGAAAACTATATACCTGAAGCTTGTCTAGAGAAACTATTCCACAAAACTAAACTGCCCCAAATCGAAAAATTTGAGAGAGTGTTAAGAAATGAACAACAAGATTCCTATTTTGATAAAAATCATCTTCCTACAAGAGATAAAGTTCCATTAGCAAAGGATATTGTATCAACTTCTTCAATGAATCAAGAAAATCTCGAAAACAGATTTGACTTACCGAATAAAATAAAAGAAATCTGTGATGAGATCAGAAAGTGGAATGCCTACTAACAGTGACCTATTTCATAATGATATCACGCAGCGATTGATACGAATCAATCACGTCGTATTTAATATCAGCATGTCCTAGAGATTCAAAATGCTTTTTTGCGTAATAAATCTTTTTTTGTTCAATTTCTTTTAATTGCAATGTTTCCATACTGCCCTTAGTTTCTGCTATAAAGTACACATATTTGAATGCATCGGTGTTAAAGACAATAGCCCAATCTGGGCTATAATCCCCCAGTGGGGTAGGTATTTTAAATCCATTTTTACCAGCAGGAAGCTTTGCATATACAAGAACTTCTTCACATTCCAGATCTTTTGCAAATTTCCGCTCAATTTCAGAATCGGTCTTTAAATATTGGTAAACGTGTTTTTTAACTTCGAGTATATTTTTAGCAAGGGAACCCTTAAAATTGTTGATTGTAAAAACACTATCCTCATAGGTTTTATCTGTTTTGGAATAGACAATATTGTTGATGAGTGTTGCTGCTTTTTCACTATTTATAATACTGGAAACTTTCTGAATAAAACTTTCAGGATTGATACGGTAGTTTGTAAAGGTTTTGGGTTGAATCCCCTGCAATATTCTAACGATAGTTTTTCTTGTTAACTTTGTTTCTTTTGCGATTTCAGAAATTAAATCAAATTTAATGGATCCAAGAAGTGAATCTGCTGTTTCAGTAGTAGTTCTGAACTTTTTCATGCTTTCTTTTGCCTTGATTGATAAAAGTGTTACATCGTCTTCTTGTTCCCCCGTAGTGATATGAATATTGATTCTTTTTACAACAAGGTTTTCATCTAGTGCTTTTATGCATTTGTTAATAAGCTCTTCGCTATCAAAGTCGACTTCGTACACTGTTTTGATCTTAATTTTACTCCACAAATCTTGAAACTCTTTTTTAGCAAAATTCTCATTAGGTTGTAGCACCGGAACATAGATGTTATTTGCATTTTCATTTTCGGTAGCCTTAAAATTTGCTGTTTGGTAAATTCCGATGAAGAACTGTGCAATGTTATTTTTGAATACCTCTAGTTCTTTTGGAACTTGATATGTTTGGCGTTCAACATCTCTTACTAGAGTATCAGTGATATGATAGTTTTCATCAATGTATCCCTTTGTTTTCATATGAAAAATGAGATCTAGTGACATCTGCTTATCCAGAATAAGCTCATCGCCAAGTTCATTATGAAGAATGTGATTGTATAAAACTTCAGGTGTCAGTACAACAGGCCTTTGAGAAAGGGAAGAGAAAATCTCATTTTGAAGTGCCTTCGCAAAGGACTCATAAGATTCACTTGCAACAACCGTCAATTTATTTACATCAAAAAAATCACTGTCCAAAACAGCAGAGTCCATTCTTTCCCCCGTAGAATTCACACAAATACGAAGACCACGTCCAATTTCTTGGCGTTTGCTTATTTCCGATTGACTGTGTTTCAGGGTGCAAATCTGAAAAATATTGGGGTTGTCCCAGCCTTCGCGAAGAGCCGAATGAGAAAAAATAAAGCGGGTGGGTTCCTTTAAATCAAGAAGTTTTTCTTTGTTTTTCATGATGAGATCATAGGCATTCTCGTCGTCGCTACCACCTTCGCCACGTTTCTCTCTGGAGTCAACAAAATGACCTTTTTTATCGATAGAAAAATATCCCTTATGAACATCATTCACGGAAAACCTTCCTAAATACTTTTCGTATTCGCAATCAGGGAGATTCAAACTCTTAACAGCTTTCTGATACTCTTCTTCAAAAACCTTAGCAAATATACCCTTTTGGTCTGGACTGTTGTAGTCTCTATATCTTGCAACTTCATCGATAAAGAAGAGGGATAATACTTTAATTCCAGAAGGTATCATCATTCGTTCTTTCTCTAAGTGAGATTGTATCGTTTCTCGTATTTGAATTCTTCGAACATGTTCTTCATCTACATCACCAGAAGTTTGTCCTACTGTTAGTTTAACTCCATTGGTGAATGAAACAGTGTTATTTTTTCCATTAATTTCACTTACTACAAAACCTTTGTATTGTTCCATTTCATTAGATAGTACGTACAGATCATCTTTTTCTTGAATTCTTCTTGTCTTTTTTTGAATTCCGTTAGCCTGTTTGATTTCAAAGTCAAGGTATGCTACAGGAAACGCATTGGAGCTGATTTGGATCTTGTCCAAAAAAAGGTAGCTATTTGTTCCACAGTTTCCATAAACTTCAATTCCTTTAACAGAAATTTTTTTAACGAGTTTCTGGTTAAAGGCATCAATTGCATCCAATCTATATATCTTATTAAAATCTTTTTTGTGTGTTGCAGAATATAGCAGGGTAAACAATTGGTTAAATTCTTGTTTACGATACACTACATCGACAACTTTCGAAACTTTCGACCCTTTAAAAACTTTTCCCTCTTCGATCCCCATTCTCTGTGGTTCATCAATAATGAGTATAGGTCGTGCTCTCTTAATAATATCAATGGGTTTTTGAGTTTGAAGAAAATCAAGCTTTTGGTATATTTTTCTGGACTCTTTACTAGTCGTTGCAAAGGCTTGATAGTTCATGATGATGACTTCAATACGTGACGTGTTTGCGAAATCTTCGATGTTTTTGAGATTGGATTTGTTCCTTGTGTTGTAAATCGAATAGTGGATTTTTTTTCCATATATTTCCTGGAAATGGTCCGCAGTTATTTCAAAGGATTTGTGTACTCCCTCGCGAATTGCTACTGATGGAACCATAATAATAAATTTACTCCAACCATACTGTTTGTTTAACTCGTACATGGTTTTTGTATACACATACGTTTTACCGGTACCAGTCTCCATTTCAACTGTAAAATTAAGCCCATCAAGGATCTCGCTGGATTTTAATCCTTGTTCTTTTTGTAATACTTGAACATTTTTTAAAATTTCTCCGTTCGACAACTCCAATTTTTTATTGGAGAAAACTTCTTCAGTAATAGTTTCACAACCATGAAGTCCATGATCAATAATATGTCGTCCAACAACTTCCTTCCTGAATCCTTTACTTTGTCCTTCGAAGCAACGAACTACAGCCATTGTTGCATCAGTCTGATAGGGTTGTTGTTTGAATTTCAGTTTCATACTATATCACTGTAACTTTTGTTTCAGAGGAAAGCCGTTTAAAACGTTCTTCTATATTAATTCGATCTTTGTCATCTTTAAAACTCTCATCCTTGAAAACAACTTGAAGAGGTTTTAAATCAGCAATCTCGTCTACGATACTAAAGTTGATATTATCGTTAAAGCAAGCAATCAAAGCATTTGCTTGAACAACGTAGACAGTATTGCCTAGAATACTCATTTTTTCGATGGGTAAATCTAATGTTAGTCCTAATTCCAACATAACTTGTGTAAGCAAGTCTTCTGCTGTTCGGTCTTCTTTGATATTGCTTACAACAAAGGGTAGTTTATTCTGGTCAACATCATATGGGTGATAGAAAACATCTTTCATGTTGCTAGAGTCTGTTTTGTAGACACGAAAACCTATATCGAGTTTTTCTGGATCTACCATCTCTTCTCCAAGATTCAATTTTTGATTTTCTTCCTTAAGCTCTTCAACAATCTTTTTCCCGGCCCGTCTAATTCGTTCTTTACCAATTTCAGCAATGGTTTTGTAGCCTGCTTTAAAAGCTTCACTCTTTTCATCGCATAACTCAGGGAGTTGTACCATGATAAATTTACGATGTCCACCATCTTCTGCATTTAGTTTCATAATGGCGTGGGCTGTAGTGGCGGAACCAGAGAAGAAATCGAGGATGATATCCTCTTCTCGGGTGTTAGCTAATTGTAAAATTCGCTTCAGCAACCTAACTGGTTTCGGACCATCAAAGTGACCTTGTCCTTCAAAGAGCGATACTAATTCTTTTGCACCTTCTTGACTGTGCCCAACTTCTTTATAAAACAAAATTGAAGTCGGAGCCATACCATCAAATTTCAATTCATTTAAAAAACGCTTTATTGATGGTACGCTATTCCCATCGGAACCAAACCATATTCTGTTATCTTGGAGTCTCTCAAAAAAAGCTTTTTTTGAGAGACTCCAGCAGCGCCCTGCTGGAGGCTCTATAGGCCTTCCTGAGGGGGTAGTTATTGTGTAATCACAATCAGCATTGTAAGTTTTTACTGACAAGTCACTTGGTTTCCATACTCCCCTTGGGTCGTTATCTGGGTTTTTGTAACGTGCATTTGCTTCATCCGTTCTGGGAAGCCTACCAACTTGGAATTGTTCTATGGTTTTTGTATACATCAAAATATAGTCATGACTTTTAGAAATGAATAATGCATCATTTTTTGGAGCGTATGCTCTTTCCCAAATCAACTCAGTAATAAAATTCTCTTCTCCAAACACTTCATCACATATTTTTCTCAGGTTATGCACTTCGTTGTCGTCGATACTTATAAAAATTACACCATCATCTGTAAGAAAATCTCTTGCTACAATCAGACGTTCATACATCATGCTTAGCCAGTCGGAATGGAATCTACCATTGGTATCTGTATTTTTGAATAGCTTCCCACCTTTTTCATCAGTGGTTCCAATTTCTACTTCATATTCTTCTTTGCTTCTCTTGTAATCGTCCTTGTAAATGAAATCATTGCCGGTATTGTAGGGCGGGTCAATGTAAATCATTTTAACTTTACCCAGATAACTCTCTTGCAAAATTTTAAGCACTTCAAAGTTATCCCCTTCGATATACAAGTTTTCTGTTTTTTCAAAATGTAAAGACTCTTCGCGACATGGTCGTAAAGTCTTAGTGATGGGGGTATTGGCTTTAAGAAGTGAAGCCTTTTTCCCTGGCCAATCCAATCTATATCGTTCATCGTCATTTTCCACAAGATCTTTTGAGAGAATTTGTCTAAGAAGGTCAAAATCTACACCTTTTTTGGTTTCTCCATTTTCATCGAACATTTCAGTAATGACACTGGGGAATAAACCACCAAGTTGTTCGATATTTTTATCTGTTAAATCGGGTGTAATCATTTTCAATTTGTTCATTTTATCTCTCCTGGACCTGATAGTTGTTAGAAGCTTTAATGCATTGTTCCTTCAGAATGAATTTTCGTTGAAAAACCATAGTTCAAACCTTCTCTTCAAGTTTTTTTACTTTTGTATCTTCAGTTAACAATTTTATTTGCGTTATAGCAATTTTATTCAACTTCAACAATCGGTCACCTTGAGGTAACTTTTCTCTAATGAAATGGGCATTCAGATTTTCAAGATTTGACAAGCATACAAGCTGTGATATGTCTGCGAAGTCACGAATATTACCTTTTACATTAGGATTCTTTTCTTGCCATTCTTTAGCGGTCATTCCAAAGATTGCCATATTCAAAATATCAGCTTCTGTAGCATAAATAAAGCTAATCTGGTCTTTTGATAATTTTGGAGGTATCAGGTTTTCTTTTATCGCGTCGGTATGAATGCGATAGTTGATTTTGGTTAAGTTTCTACGGATATTCCACCCAAGTTGTTTGAATTCTTCATCTTTTAAACGCTGGAATTCTTTAATAAGGTAGAGTTTGAACTCAACAGAAATCCAAGAAGCAAACTCGAATGCAATATCTTTGTGAGCATATGTACCACCATATCGGCCAGACTTTGAGATAATACCTATGGCACCAGTTTGTTCTATCCATTGTTTTGGAGTTAGAGTGAAGCTATTTAGACCTGCTTGTTTTTTAAACCCGTCGAATTCCACGGGTTTAAAATCAAGATTGTTCAATTGTTCCCATATGCCCAAAAATTCAATAGTGTTGCGATTACGGAGCCAATTACGTATAAGATCATTTGTGTGGTCAGGATTTTTGTACTTTGCTATATCTGTAATACAGATATAGTCATCTTTGTCTTGTTCATAAATTGTTACATCTCGGTTCAATACATTTATCTTTGGCATTTTATCTCCTTCAATTGGTCCTTCTTTTCAAGTAAGACCTTGTTTATCTCAACCTTGCGGTTCAATTGTTTTTCTTTTTTTATTTTACTTTCCAGTAGTAGTATCTCGTTTTCCAGTGCTTTTATTTTTTTATCTGTTTCTACGATGTTTTTAAAAGTACTTTCGTCAGAAGTTTTATGATCAATAAATGATTTCACTATTTTCTGGTACACTTTTTCCAGATTGATCCCGGTGAAATCAAAAGTAATATCTTCATTCCATTGACTGAAATAGTAGTTTTCAACTGTAGTTTTGTCTTTCAAAGTAATACCCCATGAAACATTACCATTATACAGAAAACGATACAAGATTTGATATGGTATGCTTTTATCGATAATCTTTAAAACCTTCAATGGTAGGACCATTTTTTTGAGTTCTACTTCAAATACCTGGATTTCGGTAACAGTATCTGTTGTAGCCAGCCCGATAGTTGATTCTGCTAATTTGTACTTCCAAGTAATCTTCTTAATTGAGTTGACGAATTCCTTCTGCAGTTTGGTGTTTATAGTGGATTTTTCATAAAACTTTGATTTGGCGATAAATTTATCTACAAGGGCCTCTTTGGGTAGATTCAATTCATTATTTCTCATTATTTCACTACTACAAATGCAAGTAGTTCAAAGTCCTCAAGTCCCTTGATATTATTCATCAGAGCCGTTGTGCCACCTGTAGAGAAAAGACTTTCGATATCACTTTCATCTTTAACATTCAAGATTCCTTCAATCGATTGATTCAGAAGATCGGAGTATCGTTTCATATTTTTGCCGTCGTTAGTTTCTTCATTGAACGGGATATATACATCTTTTATAGGTTCACAGTTGCCTTTGCAAACTGTACGAAGGATATCTAACGTGTTTTTTACATTGAGATGATTGGAAAGAATTGTACCGTCGGTCTTAATATATACTAAATAAAAAGGGTGAAGCTGGTTTGTCTTGTCGATATTAACGCCGTTGTTAATATTCTTTAAAACAAAGACAACTCCTTCATCAATACCGCGTTCTAGATCTTTTGTGCAAACTGTGTGAAGTCCACTGACAGAGGTTTGAAGTGAATCGTGATCTTTTATATAGCTTATAAGGTCCATACGGAAATCGTTTAAACCTAAATCAGTTATCGATACACCGGAACCCATATCTTCGATATCCACAACTTCTTCCTGTAGTTTTTCAAGTTGCTTTTTTCTAAAAAGAAGATCTGATGATTTATTGGTGAGTACATTGTCCTCGCCCGTAGCCGTAGCGTCAACTATGTACATTTTGCTCTCAACTCGATTTTTCAGGTTGATATAGTCATCTAGTGAAAGTTGTGGCCAAAAATTGATCAATTGAATATCTTTGTTGATGGACCCTATACGATCGATCCGGCCGAAGCGCTGAATGATGCGAACAGGGTTCCAATGTATATCAAAATTGATAAGGGTATCGCAATCCTGAAGATTCTGTCCTTCCGAGATACAGTCCGTAGCAATCAGTATGTCAATTTCAGTTGCTTCTTTATTTCTTCTCTCTTTCGATATCGGCGAAAAGTTAATTAGTAGATTGTTAAAACTTGTGTCAATCTTTAATGTGCATTTGTTGTCATCAGCACCTGTAATCTTTGCACATGAAAGATTGTGAGATCTTTTTAGATAGTCAGAAATGTTGTCGTAAATGTAGTTGACTGTATCTGCAAATGCACTGAATATGAGAACTTTTTTGTTTCCTGGATTTATAGGGGATTCCAATTTCTTCCTTATGAAATCCATTAAATCTTTCAGTTTTGTATCGTGTTCTGGTGTCACTTTATTTAATTCATCGTACAGAGCCCTTGCGATAAGAATATCCGTCACAAGGTCTTGTTTCCACCCAATTGTGTTCATGTCAGCGAGTCTCACGCGTACTTTATTTCCCACACTCGTTTCTTCATTTTGCCAGTCCTCACTCTCAGACTCAAAATCAACATCATCTAAAGACACAATATCTGTGAAACTATTGCTAAATTTCATATCAAATGCGTTAATTTTTTTAACAATGGATTCATTGGATTTGATAAATTTGTCTAAAGTAATCCGAAAGGAATCTACAGAGCTCTCGAGTCTTTTTAAAAAGTTGATTCTCATTAAAGTCTGCAAGCTTTTTTCACGGTGAGATTGCTTGAAGCTGACCGTATCGGTAATATTTGTATCATACAAATCACTATAGAACTGCCTTTTATTCTCTAAAATGTACTCAGTTGGAGAATAAATTGCTAAATTCAACTTGCTTAATTCTTCGTAGATCTCGGAAACATCAATGAAGTTTTTCAAATCAGTAATAGTAGTATAGTGTGTAATGGGCTTTAGTCGATTAGGAAATGTACCGATCGTTTCCATATCATAGTATTTTTCAATATGCTTTCTGCTTCGTGCAATCGTAACACTGTCTAGGAGTTTAAAAAAATCAAAATTACTATTCAAACTTGAAAGTAAAGCTTTACTTGTACGTTGCTCTATAGGAAGTTTAGACCAATCGTTAAAGGTTCTTTGTGCATTGTTCAATATGCTTTCGACCGATCTTTCTATTCCTAATTGGTCGTTTTTTACTCCTGTTTCACCTTCCCAAGCAAGAGCAAGTTGATTCTTTAAATCAGTAAATCTGTTGTTGACCGGAGTAGCAGATAACATAAGAACTTTTGTTTTAACACCCTTTTTCATTACATCGTTCAAAAGTTTTTGGTACCGTGTGATCCGATCTTTTCTTGGGTCATTGTTGCGGAAATTGTGCGATTCATCAATCACGACCAAATCATAATTCCCCCAATTGATTCGGGATAAGTCAATACCGTTGGATTCGTCTTTACTTCTAGATAAGTCGGTATGGTGAAGAACATTGTAATTCAATCGATCGGTTATCAGTGGATTGTCTTCGTAATTGTGTAAAAAAGTCAGCCAATTGTCACCAAGTTTTTTTGGACAAAGTACAAGTATAGAGCGATTTCTTTCTTGATAATACTTAATGACGCCAAGAGCGGTAAATGTTTTTCCAAGTCCAACACTATCGGCAAGAATACAACCATTGTGACGTTCTAGTTTGTTTATAATCCCAAGAACGGCATCTTTTTGAAAATCATAGAGCTTTTTCCAGATAGCAGATTCCTTAAATCCAGTTTTTTCGTTAGCTAGCTCATCTTCTGAAATGTCTTCAAGGAATTCATCAAATATGTTGTACAGAATCAAGTAATAGATGAATTCAGGGGAGTTTTCTTTATAAAGATTCGAAATGAAATCAATTACTTCAGCAGTAACATTCTTTAACAAAACCTCATCATTCCAGATTTCATGAAAATTTTCTATGTACTGGTTCGTAGTTTCATAGTCGTCTGTTTTAGTTATCTGGTGCAGAATGGAGTTATTCTTCTCGAATCCGAAACCTGCACTACTAAATTCATTAAAACCCATATATGAAAAAATGCTGTCTTTGTTTAGCAATGTAAAATGAGGTTGGATATATTTTGTACTAGTATTAGTTTTGAACACTACTTTCTGCTCAATCCAGTTTTTACACTCTTTTGCAATTGCTTTGCCTTTAAGTTCGTTTATCAGGCTAATTTCAAATTTTGTTCCACCTATTGCTTTTAAACGCTCTAAAGAATTGATTTGAAACTGTCTTTGCTCTTTATTTTTTTTATTTACTTCAATAAAGGTGGGATCAGTGAAGATAAATTGAAGCGAGTCAATTTTTTGTAGCTGCTCTTTAAGAGCATTATAACCATACATCGAGAAAATACTTGCAGCTACCTGAAGTTTAGTTTTTTTTGTAATATTCGACTTAATATCGTTCCCAACCTTGTTCGTTTTGTTGTTAAATGTTTGTATCATGCACTTTTAAAGTAACCACCAATTCAATTTTTATATAGCGTGACATTGCATAAAACAATATTATGGTATGTTTTGAGGAAAAAAAAACAAGAATCATCAACCCGTACAAATTGTCTCTGTAGCAATTTTACATTTTCTTTTAATGAAAAACTTGATTCATTTGGTCGAAGAAAAATACCACAATTCAGATCGAAGTGGTATAGTTTTTTAATTTCATTTTTTCTTTTAGGGTGAGTAAAATACTAGACCCTTTTTTTAAAATCTAAAATTTCTCTTATCCGAGAGATTACTTCAAACTTCTTCCACTCTTACACAACTAAACAGCATGTATGGAAATTTTTATGGGTTGCCAGTGGCCAAATCCCAGGTATCGATATGCTTGCCGTTTTTGTCAACGACTTGTAAATGTCGGTAGCAGGATGCAGTAGCACACGCATGATTTGGTATCATATGAAGGATATCTCCTGGTTTTATCTTGGATTGTGTTGGTATTCGTACCCAACCGACTTCCTCGGATAAAGAGTAAAAATCTGCATCTGGCTTCTCTACAATCAAACCAAAGGATTGGAGAGATTGTGTGCCATGGGCACCCTTATCCAAGCCAAGCTGTTTACTTCCTGCATCAATAATAATGCGGTCGCTACTGGGGCGACTTAAGACACTGGATCGTACGTGCAGGGCACATTGTTCTATCGTCGTAACACCTAGGGAAATTTGTGTTTGATCCAAAAATACATAATTTCCAGGACGTATTTCTGTAATCCCTTCAAAGCCCTTTGAAGCTAGAATAGTGGGGGTTGAACCGATTGCAAAAGTAAGAGAAGATTGCATTGGGCGGAACGCATTTTGAGCAGTATGAATTGCATATTGCTCATCTTTGGCAATTTGGACAATTTCTTCTGAGTTAGTAGCAGAATAGACATGACCGGCATGTGTGGAAAAACCATCAAATTGAAGCGCAGAATGTTTATCAATTTCATTAATAAGTTCTCGAATGGAGGATCTATGAGTAGGTAAAATACCAAGTCGATGCAATCCAGAATCTA
>ERZ795057.1915-NODE-1915-length-16909-cov-6.110953_pt1 | contig 16909 bp, 13 predicted proteins | sample MGYA00375141_ERZ795057 | MGnify/ENA primary metagenome ERZ795057 (study PRJEB30186, sample SAMN05720163) | activated sludge metagenome | isolation source: Anaerobic digester | place: Hong Kong | collected 2015-01-26 ... | reverse complement strand
GATAGGGAGATGGTGCTGGAGGGGGTGCGAAAAGGGAGGCTTTCTTGTTTGGTGGCTTCCCGTATCGCTGATGAAGGCTTGGATTTACCGCGGCTGGACGCCCTTCTTTTTGCCACTCCCTTTCGAGGAAAGGCTAAAGGATGGCAGCGTATCGGGCGAATTATGCGTTCTTTTTCCGGCAAGGCCCAGCCCCAGATTTTCGATCTTTTGGATCACCGAGTGCCTCTTCTCAGGAATCAAGGGAAGCGACGATTTAATGAAATATACCGGGATCTTGCGGAGGATCCGACATTTCCTGAAGAGGCTTGATTGATTCAGTAGATATATAGAATAAAATTTGAATATGTTTTTCAAGAATCCGGGAAATTTCTCTGATTTCCCGAAAAAGGCATATCCTTTCCTCTCCTCTGTGGTATCCTACCGGGAGTTTGTTTTCTGGGAAAGGAGTTTTATCGTCGTGCAGGTTCTCCGAGTTTTTCTATTCAATATATTCCCCCTTTTCGCCATAGTAGGAGCCGGAATGCTTCTTGCCCGTCTCTACAAACCAGATTTGCAAACCCTCAGCAAACTGGTTTTCTATTTCCTTCTTCCTCCCTTTGTTTTCGTGATTCTTTACGAGCGATCCATCTCCCTGGAATCGGGAAAGGTGTTTTTCTTCGGCTGTTTGCTTACGGGAATTATGTGGGGGGTAGCCTCTCTTTTTGGGAGGATCCGAAAATATCCCCGAGAGCTTCGAGCTACCTTTGCCAGTACCGTTATGTTTTCCAATGCAGGGAATATGGGGATTCCTCTCGTGATGCTCGTTTTTTCCAGCCCTCCCTTTATGGTGGGGGAAAACGCACCCTGGGTGGATACGGCGCTGACGGTACACATGATGGTATGGCTCGTTCAGACTTTGGGCTTGAATACCCTGGGTTTCGCCATCGCAGGAAATGCCCGTTTGCCTTGGAAAGCCGGGCTTTTCAGGGTTTTTCAAATGCCCGTGATTTATGCCATATTCCTGGTGTTTCTGGCAAAAAGCCTTCCGCTGGATCTGACCGCCTTTCCGCTCTGGCCTGCTCTTCTTTCCATGCGTAACGCCTATGTGGCGGTAACGCTTCTCACTTTAGGAGTACAGCTTTACCGGACAAAATGGTCTCTTCGAAACCGCCCCATGTATTATGCAAGCTCTTTTCGCTTGCTTCTCTCGCCTATAATCGGGTTTTTTCTTATCATCCTCATGGATTTCTCCGGTATTGCCGCCCAGGTTCTTCTTATATATGCGGCCCTTCCTTCTGCGGTAGTTACCGCTCTCATTGCGGTGGAGTACGATCTTTATCCAGATTTTGCGGCGAGCAGCGTTATGTGCTCCACTCTTTTAAGCGCCGTAACGCTTCCTATCACGGTGGTATTGGGGCAGTTTTTCTTCCCTTTCACACACTGAAGGTATATTCAATGGTATGATAGGCTTTGAAGGAAAAGGCTTCCGCAAGGGAACGCTGCCGAGGAGGTGAGGATTTTATGAGTGAAGTAGAAAATGTCTCCTTTTTGAAAGCTCGGGTGGAAGCGCTTACCGAAGAAAAACAGGCTGCTTTGAGTGTTCTTGAGGCAGCGGTGAGCGTGGGTAATTATGCGGTAAATATGGAAAACAACGATCCCCGGGAAATTCTTGCAACCTGTACCGAGCGTATAGAATCCTTCCTGCATTTTATCGTTATGGGTTTTTACCTCTTTGACGACACGGGATTGGAGTTTAAAAACATCATCTGTCTTCCAGGAGAAAAGCAATCTTTTTTGGAAAATGAGCTGAATGTCCTCATTGATGATGGCACCGTTTCTTGGGCTCTGGGAAGGAATAAGCCCATTATCGTAAGTGGTGCCTCCAGTTATTCCGTGCTCCTTCATTCTCTTTCCTCGGAAGGTCGGCCTTTGGGTGTTTTCGTAGGAGTTCTCCGTGATAATCCCGAAAGCATTTTGGAACTTTCGTTGGCCTTTCTTACGGTGCTTCTCAACTCTACTAGTAGCGTGCTTCAAAATGCAGAGCTTTACCAAACCATTCAAGAGTTGAATATGGATCTCAGTAACAAGGTGAAAATTCTCGAACAATCCGAGAAAGAGCTTTATGCGTACCGGCATCAGCTCGAAAAGATGGTGGAAGAACGAACCCGGGAGCTTGCTCAGGCCAACAAGGAATTGGAATCTTCCATTCAACGGGCCAATGTGCTCGCAGCGGAAGCGGAAAGCGCCAATCTGGCAAAAAGCGAGTTCCTTGCCAATATGAGCCATGAAATCCGAACGCCTCTCAACGGCATCATCGGAATGGGAGAGTTCCTTCTGGACAGCTCCCTGGAAACAAAGGATATGGAGCGGGTAAAAATTATTCTCAGCTCTGCCACGGCCCTTCTGGATCTTCTCAACGACATTCTCGATTTTTCTAAAATTGAAGCGAAGCGTCTGGATATCCGGAAAGATTCCTTTGATTTAAGAGAGCTCGTGGATGGGGTCGCCCAGCTTTTCGCTCCTCGGGCCTTTTCGAAGGGGCTTGTGTTCTATTCCAGATTTCACCCTTCTCTTTCTTCGAATTATATCGGGGATGCGGGAAGAATTCGCCAGATTCTCACGAATCTCGTGGGAAATGCGGTGAAATTCACCGATGAAGGCCATGTATTCCTGGAAGTGGCTCCCGAAGGGGAGTTTCTTTCTCTGAAAGTTGAAGATACCGGGATCGGCATCTCCAAAGAAGGCCTCCCGAAAATTTTCGATAAATTTGTTCAGGCGGATTTTTCTCCTTCCTCCGGTAAGGGAGGGACAGGCTTGGGGCTTGCCATAACCCGTATGCTCGTGGAGCTTATGGGAGGAGAAATCCGTGTGGAGAGCGAACTTGGCAAAGGAAGTACGTTTAAAGTCCTTTTGAAGCTCCTCCCCGGAAAGGAAATGGCCTCCGCCCCCTTTTCTCTTCTGGAGAATAAGAAATTACTTTTTGTTTGCCCCGATACGATTCTAGCACCTCTTTTTTGCGAACAGATCCGCAATCTCCGAGGAGAAATAACGTGGTTTTCTTCCGTGGGAGAAACCCTTATGAAGGCTTCTTCTGCAGGGCCTTTCGACGGAGTGGTTCTTGGAGAATCCCGGGCGGATCAGCTTCTGGATCTTTCCGGAGAGTTTAGAGAATTTCTCGATTCTCTAGGTGATATTCCTAAAATGCTTTTGCTTCCCATGTACGTAAAAACAAGGCTTTCCACGGAAATGCAGATACCCTTGGAGCTCTATTTCCCTTTTTCGTTTTCTGTTTTTTATCAGAAAATGCAAGATTTTTCCGGAGAATCATCCAGAGAAACGAAACCTTCACCGGAGGAAACTTTTCCTTCCGAAAACGAACAGAGTTTCGAGAAACCGTATCGTTTTCTTCTCGTGGAAGATAACAAAGTGAACCAGGTGGTAGCTCGGGGAATGCTTCGCAAAGTTTTTCCTTCCTGTGAAATCCTTGTAACAGAAAACGGCAAAGAGGCCATACTTGTACTTGAAAAAGATCAAAACTTCGACCTTATCTTTATGGATTGCTCCATGCCCATTATGGATGGGTTCGAAGCTTCCAGAATTTTCCGGGAAAAAGAGTCGCTTAGGGTTCGTGAAAGAGGGGGAAAACGCATTCCCATTATAGCTATGACGGCTTACGCTTTTGCGGAAGATGTAAAAAAATGTTTTGATGCAGGTATGGATGCACATCTTGCAAAACCCCTCAGAAAAGAAGCGATGGAGAAAATTATAGGGGATTTCCTGCAGGAAAAACCTTTCGAAGGAGAATAATATAAGGCTCCTGCGCTTAGGAGGTGAAAGGGTGAAGTACATACATGTAGATGATTTGTCCGAAGGAATGGTTCTTGCATCGGATCTGGCAGGTCCGGGAGGACGTGTCATGCTTCAAAAAGGAGCTGTGATTAAGGAAAACTACCTTCGTAGTCTCAAGGTTTGGGGCGTTTCCGGAGCTTATGTGGAATCCGAAGAAGAAGAAACTCCCGGATCGGAGCTTTCTTTTTCCGGTATTTCCTCGGATCAGGTAGAAGCGATTTACGCATTTCTTCGTTTGCGAGGAGGGGGAAAACTTTCTGAAAACCATCCTATGATACGGGAAGTTTTTCGGGTCGCTGCAGAGCGCATGGCCCGGGAAGCCCTGGATGCGGGAGGTGTTTTCCGAAAAGAAATCCCTCTTCCGGAACGTCCTTCTATTTACGTTTCCAGAAAAGAGAATCTCACCCTGGAAGGCCTCTTAAGGACACCGCAAAAGCTTTTTTCGCTTCCCGATATCTATTTTAAAATAAAACAGGTCATCGATTCTCCTAAAAGCTCCGCTGCCCATATCGCAAGAGTGGTGGAGAAGGACACGAGTCTTTCCGCCAAACTTCTTCAGATAGTCAACAGCGCTCTTTACGGATTCCCCTCAAGAATAGATACCATTGCCCGGGCGGTTACCATTATCGGATCCCGGGAGCTCGCTTCACTTTCCTTGGCTGTTTCGGTTACATCTCTTTTCAAGGGTATTCCCAAAGCTTTTATCGATATGCGCTCTTTTTGGGAACATTCAGTTGCTACGGGAGTTTTTGCCCGGGTTCTTGCGGATAAAGGGCATTTCAAGGGAGACGAGGATCGCCTTTTTGTGGCGGGAATTCTTCACGACATCGGAAGAATTTTTCTTTTTCGGCATGCTCCCGCAGAGATGGCAGATGCCATGGTGCTGGCGTTGCAGAAAAAAATACCTCTTCTCGAGGCGGAGCATGAAGAGTTTGGGTTTACCCATGCTCTGATAGGGGGAAAACTCCTGGAACAATGGAAAATCCCAAAGGTGCTCTGGGATTCCGTCCGGTATCATCATCTTCCTGAAAGGGCGGAAAACCAGATGATAGCCTCGGTGCTGCATGTAGCGGATTTTATGGCGAACGTTCTTTCTCTGGGTACGGGAGGATCCTATTTTTTCCCTCCTTTTTCCGAGAAAGCCTGGGATACCATAGGAATTGACGCTTCGGAAGTCGAAAACGTCATTCTTCAGGGGGAACGGCAGGTTAAGGAGATCATTCACATTTTTCTTAAGGAGCCCACCGCTTGATACGGGGCCTTTCGTTGACCTTTAAACGGGCAGAGTGCTATAGTGGCTCCCGGATTTTTGTTTTCGGGAATTCAAAGGGATAATTTTCCCTGGTTGTTGAAAAAGGAGGCCCCACGTGAGAAAAAAAATTGTGCCTGATTTTGCAGGAGAGGGGAGGTTTCCCCTTGAAGAATGTCACAAAAACCATCTGATTCTTAACGGCATGGCGTTGTTTTTTTCGGTGTTGTTTTTTTCGGGAGTTTTTTTCTGTTTTCATGCGGAAGCCGAAGAACTTACCCTGGAAACGGCTTTAAATCTTGCAATGAAAGAAAATCCCATTTTGCTGGGAGCTCGGGAGCAGGTGTATCAAGCGGAAGAAGAGATCTCTGCAGCCAAAGCCGGTTTAGGGCCGGATCTCCAGGTGCTTTTGTCCTACACGAAAGAAAAAGAGGCTGCAAGATATCCGGTTTATGGAGTTTCCGGAGGTTCCATTATCGGTTTTGCTCCTGCAGGATATGAAGACACATGGTATACCGCTCTTCAGCTTACGCAGGTGCTCTATGCCGGAGGTTCGATTCGGGCTGGAGTCAAGGCGGCGGAATTCCAAAGGGATTCTGCGGATTCCCTCTATAAAAGGTCTATCCAATCCGTAGCCAACAGTGTCCGGAAAGCCTATTACGATTTGCAGCGTTTTCGGGCTCAGTTGGATGTGGCAGAGGCCTCTGTGGAGCTTGCTCAGGAACATTTGAAGCAGGTGGAAGCTTTTTACCGAAACGGTGTGGTCGCAAAAAACGAAGTTCTTCGCGTGCAGGTGGATGTTTCCAGCGCGGAACTTGAGCGCATTCGTATGGACAATGCCGTCAAGGTGGCATGGAAGGCTTTGGAGCGTGCGGTGGGGGCATCGCTTCAGACAGAGTATACTTTAGGAGATCCGGAGGATACGCTTCCCGTTTTCGATATACCGGAAGACCCGGGAAAGCTGGCTCTCCTCCGACGTCCGGAAATATTCTCCTTCGAATTCCAGAGTAAGGCAGCCATGCAGGTGGCGGCGGCGGAAAAGGGGCAGTTGTTGCCCCAGGTCTTTTTCGAGGGCAAGGTCAATGCGGCGGACGACTCCTTTTTCCCGGAAAACGACGATTGGACCCTTGGGATTTCCGTACAGTGGACCCTTTTTGATTCGGGAGAACAGAACGCCAAGGCTGCTCAGGCGAAAAGCCTGGCCCGCCAGCTCCTTCACGAGTTGGAGGATTTGCGACGCGAAATCGGCTTGGAGGTTTCTACCGCCAACCTCGATCTCGAATCGGCGACGCAGAGAGTGGAGGTTGCCCAGGCTCAAGTGGAGAGCGCGGAAGAAGATTACCGCATGGCTCTCCGACGTTATACCGCTCAAGTGGGAACCAATATCGACGTTTTGGATGCCCGCGTTGCCTTGAGTGAAGCGAGAACGGCCCTGGTCAATGCTGTTTACGACGGGCGCTCCGCATACTCCGATTTGCTTTATGCCATAGGAGAAGATCCTTATCTCAAGGAAAACGACAAAGACTATTCTTCCGGGACAGATTCTCTTTAGTCGAGTTCACTCACTGGAAAACATTCAAAAGGGAGATCTCCTCTGCCAATTCCGGGGGATCTCCTTTTTTGTAAGATTATCACCGTGACACGGTCTTGGCCGAAGGAAGAGGAACCAAGCCGGTTTCCCTGGAGGAAAAAATTTCCCCCCGGGAGTGTTATAATTCGTGCGACACGTCTTTCCAGCATTGTAACGACGATAAAAGGTTTTGCCTTCGGCAGCTTGAAGGTACGTATATAACGTTGAAGGAGCGATTTTTTATGGGCATAAGCAAACAGGCAATTCAGGAATTTCCTCACGCAACCCTCCCCCGGGAGGTGGCGGAAGAACTTTCTCTCATGTGCAATAAGGCTCGCGGAGATGTTCTTACCATGACAACCCTCGCAAAGAGCGGGCATCCCGGCGGATCTCTTTCAAGCATGGAGATGTATATGATGGCCTATGGCGTGGCGGACATCACTCCGGATAATTGTGACGGTCTGGAAAGAGATTTTGTGGTTATCGACCATGGGCATACCTCTCCCGGGGCTTATGCAGTACTCGGGGCGTGGGGATTCGTGAATGTTGCCGAAGCTGTCGCTCATTTCCGTCAATGTGGGAGCTGTTTTTCCGGCCATGTGGAGCGCTCCGTTCCCGGAATCGATTGGGGAACCGGAAATTTGGGACAGGGATTGGCCGCCGCCGTGGGATATGCCCTTGCTCTCAGATCTCGAGAAATTGATAAACGGGTCTATCTTCTTATGGGAGACGGAGGACAGGTAAAAGGTCAGGTTGCGGAAGCCCGGCGGATTGCTTCCAAAGAGAAACTGCATAACATTACGGTCCTGGTGGATTACAACAACATCCAGATTTCCGGGACCCTGGATCAGATCATGCCCTTTGATATCCGAAAGCTCTGGGAAGCCGACGGTTGGGAAGTGACGGAGTGCGATGGTCACGATCTTCCGGTTCTTTATGGGGCTCTTAGGGAAGCTGCCGCCTCTCCGGCTCCCCGGGTTATTCTTTGCCGTACCGTTATGGGCAAAGGCGTTTCCTTTATGGAAAACACGCCGGAATACCATGGAAAAACCCTTTCTTTGGAGCAATATACGAAAGCCATGGAAGAGCTAGGCTTTTCCCCGAATATCGAAGATGCCGCACGGCGGCGTTCTCAGGGACCTCTTCCGAAGGGGAGGGCGATTCCCCGCTATGCTCTCCATATCGATCCGGGCACTCCAAAAGTATATGGAGCTTCGGAAAAAACGGACAACCGTTCCGCTTTCGGTAATGCCTTGAAGGACCTCGGAAAAAACAATGCCCATGCCGGAAAGAATACGCCCATTCTCGTTTTCGATTGCGATCTCGCGGGATCCGTAAAGACGTCGGGTTTCGCCAAAGAGGCTCCGGAAAACTTTATTCAAACGGGAATTCAGGAGCATGCCACGGCCACCGTGTCTGGAGCGGCGTCTGCCGGAGGAACTGTGGCCCTTTGGGCAGATTTCGGCGTTTTCGGCATTGGAGAAACCTATAACCAGCAGAGATTGAACGACTGTAATCAGGCAAATCTGAAGCTGGGACTCACCCACGTGGGACTCGATGTCGGAGAAGATGGCATGACCCATCAATCCATCGATTATGTAGGACTTTTCCGTAACTTTTTTGGATGGAAGCTTATCGTTCCGGCGGATCCCAACCAAACGGACCGGGCAACCCGGTATGCTTTGGGAACCTGGGGAAATATCTGTCTTGCCATGGGAAGAAGCAAATTGCCCGTGATCACCCGGGAAGACGGAACTCCTTTTTACGATGCTTCCTATCGTTTTGAGTATGGAGCCCTGGATCTCCTCCGGGAGGGAAATGCGGGAACTCTTTTCTGCATGGGCCATATGGCGTGGAGAGCTTTGAAAGCCTGGGAAATCCTCAAGGAAAAGGGGCTTTCCGTGCGGGTGGTGCACGTTCCTTGTCCTCTTGCTATTCCCGACGAAGATCTTCGGCGCTATGCCTCTTCCGGAGGGGTACTTACATACGAAGATCATTCTCTTTACACGGGGCTTGGATCCATTATGGCCTTGAAGCTTCTTTCTCTCGGGCTCACTCCGTCTTTTGCCGCTCTCGGAGTCTCCCGTTTGGGTGAATCCGGTACTGCGGAAGAAGTCATGGCCGAAATGGAGCTTACTCCGGAAGATGTGGCCGAGCGTTTTGCGGCCCTCCTGAAGGTATAGTTCTTTATGATCGCTTATGGAGAGCTCGTTTTTATCTGGTCTCCTCAAAAAGGAGACAGCTACATCATTACCCTTCGTGAAAAGGGGAAACAGGGAACTCATTTGGGAGAGGTACTTCACGATGACATTGCCCAGAAATCTTTCGGCGATGCAGTATACACGCATTTAGGAAAACCTTTCTTCCTTTTCCGTCCCACCTTGGGGGAGTATGTGCGGAGAATCAAGAGAAAAACCCAGATCATTTACCCCAAGGACGGTGCGTATATTCTTCTCAACCTTAATATTTTCCCCGGGGCTACCGTGGTGGAGTGCGGTACCGGATCTGGCGGTCTCACCACCATCCTTGCGCAATTCGTAGGTCCCCAGGGAAAGGTTTTTACCTATGACAAGCGAGAGGATTTCTCCGAGCGGGCCCGACAAAACGTTCTTCGATGGGGAGTGGGTGATCGGGTGGTCTTTTCCACCCTTGATCTCGACGAAGGGGGATTTGATCAGCAGGGGGTGGATGCGGTGTTTCTGGATTTGCCCAACCCCTGGGATTATCTTGATTATGCCAAGGAGGCCCTGGCTCCGGGGGGGAGGCTGGGGATTCTTGTCCCCACCTTCAACCAAATCGAGGCGGTGCTCCGGAAATTGCGGGAAAAGAAGTTCCTGGATGTCCAGGTGGAGGAGCTTTTCCTGCGCTCCCTGAAGACCAATCCCAATAGAATACGCCCGGAAGACCAGATGGTGGGGCATACGGGATATCTCATTTTTTCCTCTTCCGTTTCCGAAGATGCTTATGACCGTATCCCTATCGAGGAGGATCCTCAGAAAGAGGATTCCGGGGATAGGGAAGATGGTGTTGTAGAATAAGGCAAAGAAGGAACGAAATTATGAGGAGACGAAAAAGTTGCCTTTTGCATATATGCTGTGCTCCGGATGCTACGGTTCCTTGGGAAGAACTGGCTCGAGAGTATGAGGTTTCCGGATACTTTTACGGAAGCAATATCTATCCCGAAAAAGAATATCTTCGCCGCCGGAAAGCAGTGGAAGTTTTGAAAAAACACCGGGAAGGAAAGGTGTTTTTCGAAAAATGGAATCCCCAGGAATGGATTGAAAAAACCCGGAAATATGCTACGGAACCGGAAAGGGGAAGACGCTGTTCTCTCTGTTTTTATTTGCAGCTTTCCCGTGCGGCATGGATGGCCCGCAAGGTGGGATGCTCTTGCCTTTGTACCACTCTTACCATAAGCCCGCATAAAAATGTCCTGCGTATCCAGGCCATCGGAAATCACGTGGCCACACGATACGGTCTTGAGTGGCTTTCCCGGGTGTGGCGAAAGGAAGGCGGTTTCCAGCGTTCCGTTGCAGAAAGCCGCGATTTGGGGTTATATCGCCAGAACTATTGTGGCTGCCTTTATAGCATGCAAAACGAAAATTGTTTGTGAAACAGGGAGTGAAAAGGATTATGCGAGAGAATTCTCATTTTCCGGAAACGGGTAAGCTCTCTCCGGAACGTCTTAATCGGCGGATACTCCGTCACTGCGGAGCTTCCAGGAAAGAAGTCCTTATCGGGCCTCTCGTAGGAGAGGATGCAGCAGTGATCGATTTTCCTCCCGGCAAGTTGCTGGTAGCTTCTTCGGACCCCGTCGTGGGAGCCCAGGAAGGGGCGGGAGCTCTGCTGGTCCATATTAACGTCAATGACATAGCCTCCAAAGGCGCGGATCCCGCATATCTTTTGGTAACCATGATTTTCCCGAGAAATACCCCGGAAGAAAAAGCGGAAGCCCTCATGTGCGAAATCGGAGAAACCTGCTCTTCCATGGGAATTGCCGTAGTAGGAGGCCATACGGAATTTGCGGATCGTTACGACACCCCCGTTTTGAGTGCCACTCTCTTGGGGCTTGCGGATTCCTGCCTTTCCATGGCAAACGTATCTCCCGGAGATTCTATCGTCATGACAAAACATGCAGGCCTTGAAGGCATGAGCATTCTCGCGAAGGACCGCCCGGATCTTCTGCAATTTTTCAACTCCGGCGAAATCGAAGAACTTGCCCGTTGGAGCCGGGATCTTTCGGTACTTCCGGAATCCAGGATTTTGCGCTCCCAAGCTCTTTTCCTGCATGACCCCACGGAAGGAGGCGTTTTGGGTGGCCTCGGCGAAATGGCCGCCCTTTCCTCCTGGGCTTTTGATATTGATCTTTCCGCAATTCCCTGCCATCCTTTCACTAAAAGGGCTTCGGAGATGCTTGATTTCAATCCTCTGCACCTTATTTCTTCGGGGGCTCTTTTGGGGATTCTTCCGGGAGAATTTTGCAAATCCATGATAAGGGAACTGGAAAAACAGAACATTCCCGCTGCCGTCATAGGAAGCGTTACAAATAAACCTGGAGCAGAGGCTCCTCTCTTTTCTTCCCGGGAGGAGCTCTGGAAGCTCCTTTCCCGCTGAATTTTTCAGAAAAAGCACCTTTTTCTCCCGATAAAAAAGTTCATGCCTTTGTGGGGAAATTGTGGAGAAGGGCTAAAAACCTGGAAAGGAGAAAGCTCATGGAAGAAAAAGTTTTTGAAAATCGTCTTTCCCGACTGAGAGAACAGATGTCTCTTAAAGGATTGGACGCTTTTATAACGTATGTGACGGAAGGGTATAACTGGGAGGGGCTTTATTACCTTTCAAATTTTCGGGGAACCGCCGGGGCTTTTGCTGTAACTCCAGAGGATGCTCTTTTAGTTGTAGATGGACGTTATATTAACCAGGCTAGGCAGCAATCGCCCTATCCCGTGCATCTTCAGGAGTCAGGAAATTTTTTCCAGACTCTTCAGGAAGTTTTGATGGGATTTGGATCGAACAGGGTGGGTTTTGAGGGAAATCGTGTTTCGTACGATGATTATCGGAAGCTGAGTGATATGTCTTTCTGGTGGGAGGATGCAAGAACCCTTTTACCTGCTTTGCAACGGCAGAAAGATCCTTTTGAAGTAGAGGCCATCCGGAAAGCGGCGGAATTCGCTCATCGAGGTTTTATGAAATCTCTGGAAAAGGTTTCTCCAGCTATGACAGAACGTCAATATGCAGCATTGCTGGAATTTTTCATCCGTACCGAAGGGGCCGAAGGCTTCGCTTTCGATCCTGTGGTAGCCTCGGGGCCTCGAAGCGCTCTTCCTCATGGAAGACCTACGGACCGCTCTTTTGCTTCGGGAGAATGGGTGGTAGTAGATTTCGGAGCCCGATTCGAAGGATATGTCTGTGATATTACAAGGGTTTTTTGCCTTGGGAGTCCTGATCCTTGGGCTCGCGATGTCCATGATCTTTTATGCAAATCTCAGAAAGCTGCGATACAAACTGTGCAAGCGGGAGTTCAGGCATCTGCAGTGGATGCCGCGGCTCGTTCCGTCATTGACTCTTTTGGATACGCTAAAGCTTTCTCCCACGGCCTCGGGCACGGTATAGGGCTTTATGTTCATGAGAATCCCCGAATTTCTTCTCAATCCTTAGATATCCTTTCTCTAGGAGACGTTTTTACCATAGAGCCGGGGGTTTACGTGGAGGGGCGTGGAGGATTCCGAATCGAGGATGATTTTTTCCTGGGAGAAAAGGGACTGGAAATTCTTACGGGCACATTCGAAAAAACTTTTTTTGAACTTTAGATTTATATCGTGACATGAGCTTTTCAGAAAATATGCACCGAATTTTTTGAAAAAATTTTATTACAAAACTTCCTGTTGTCATGAAGCGTAAAAAACCCGTATAATGGCACTATAAGGTGTTGGGATTGCATTATCATAACGCGTAAGGAGGTAGCGAGAGATGAAAAAGTATGTATGTACCGTTTGTGGTTATGTCTACGATCCTGAAACCGGAGATCCCGATTCTGGAATTGCTCCGGGAACTGCTTTTGAGGATATTCCCGATGATTGGGTTTGCCCCGTGTGCGGCGTAGGTAAAGACATGTTTGAGGTCTCCGAATAAAGACAAACATTTCCCGGTTTCGTGCTTTCAAGGCACTTTTTGATTCGGTATTACGTTTATTTTCACAGGAAGCGGAGGGATTCCCCTCCGCTTCCTGTGCTATATTTGCTTATGCCAAAAATATTTTAGGTGGAAATTACATCTGACTTTGGGAAAATCCCGTGGTATCATTTTCCCTCGGGGGTGTTTGTCATGAAAACCTTTGCTCTGATTGTTTTCGGATGCCAAATGAACGTATACGATGCAGATCGCCTTCGTACGCAACTGATTGCGGAGGGATGGACTGAGACGTCTCAGGAAGATGCGGAAGTTCTTCTTTTTGTTACCTGTAGCATTCGAGAAAAAGCAGAGCAGAAAGTGTGGAGCTTGATCGGGCGTTTCCAAAAAAAATGGGATTCCCAAAAAAAACCTTATATGGCAATAGTGGGGTGTATGGCCCAACGCGTGGGGGAAAAACTCATGAAGCGTTTTCCCGGAATTTTTATGGTAGCGGGCCCCAGACATCTTGGAGTCGTTTTTTCGGGAATACAGAAGTTCTTTTCTCAAGGAGAAAAAAGTATTTTTCTTGATGAAGATCCCCGGGGATTGGAGGACCTTCATTGCCCTCCTCTTTGCAGGCCGAACCCCTGGAAAGCTTATATCACCATCGCTCACGGATGCGACAATTTCTGTACGTACTGTATCGTTCCCTACGTACGTGGCCGTTTCCAATCCCGGGAGCCCGAAGACATTCTTCAGGAAGCCCGTAGCCTTATCGAGCAAGGCGTCCTCGAGATCACTCTTTTGGGACAAAACGTTAACAGCTACGGTACCGATAGAAAGGATACATGGACCTTCCCCAGGCTTCTTCGTGAGTGTGCGGCTCTTCCAGGATTGCGGCGCTTGCGGTTTGCCACGAATCATCCCAAGGACCTTTCTCCGGAGGTGATTTCCGTTATGGCTGAAGGCGCTCCGGTTATTTGCCCGGCCCTGAACCTTCCTATTCAATCCGGAAGCGACGAGGTGCTTAAAAAGATGAACCGGGGCTATACGGTGGAGCAATACGCTTCCATCATTTCCCTTCTTCGGGAAGCCATGCCTCATGTGGGGATAACCAGCGATCTTATCGTAGGATTTCCTGGCGAGAGCGAAGAGGATTTCCAATCTTCCCTCGAAGTTTTAAGGCGGTTCCGTTTCGATTTGGTCCATTCCGCCGCTTATTCCCCCCGCCCCGGAACAAGTTCCGCCTCCATGGAGCAGGAGCTTTCTCGAGAGGATCTTTTTCATAGGCTCCATGAAGTAAATAGCCTTCAAAGTAAAATAGCTCTGGAGAAAAACGAAAAACTTGCAGGAACTTTGCAAGATGTGCTTTTCGATGCCTTGGCCCCTCGGGGAGAAAATCTTTTGCAGGGGAGAACTCCGACGGATAAAGTGGTTCTTGTTCCAGGGAACGAAGATTTTCTTGGACGTTTCGGAAAAGTTCGGATACTTTCCGGAGAGCATTGGTGTCTCCGGGGAGAAGTTGAAGAGTTGGAGCCTCGTTGAAGAAACCTCTTTTCACGTAACTCCAGATAGGATGTCGGGCAAAAGGAACGATCCTTCGAGCCGAGAATAGAAAAAGGTTCCCCAAGGGGAAAGCAGCCTGAAAAAGGAGAGATTTTTATGGATCCTCGGAAAAGACAGGGAATCCTTTATTATGTGTTGGGAGTTCTTTTGCTCCTTGCGGCTTTCGGTATTCTTTCTCTTTTTCGCGGTCGATGGAAGGATGTAAACCCCAATGCGGTAGCGGGCCCCGCTCTGAGCTGGAGGGATGAACAGGCTTCTTCCGATGGAAGAGAAGATGCCTTTTCCGAAAAAAACGAAGTATGGTATGTCTACGTTACGGGGGAAGTCGTACGCCCCGGAGTATACGAAGTCGCCCCGGGAGATCGTATGTACGTGGCGGTGGAAAAAGCCGGAGGATTTACTGTGGATGCCGATAGGGAGCGCATAAACCTCGCGGCGCCTCTCAAGGATGCCATGCATATAAAGGTGCCCTCCCGCATTCCTGCGGAAGGAAATTCTTCGCAGATCCTCGAAAGAAATCAGGTCCCCCGGGAAGGTAATGCCAATTATATACGGGAAAATAAGTTTTCCGGCGTATCTTCCGAAGGGCTCCTTAATATCAACGCCGCCAATCCAGAGGATTTGGAAAAACTGCCCGGCATAGGCCAGGTTCTTGCGGAGCGAATTGTACGGACTCGGGAAGAACTTGGGGGCTTCAAAGATACCGGAGAAATTATCAAGGTTCCCGGAATCGGGGCTAAACGTCTCGAGAAAATAACTCCTTTAATAACCTGTGGAATGGCCTGGTGATTTCTCGATATCCCGCTCTTCTGTTTTTGCTGCTCCTCGTAGGGAGCCTTGAGGCCCGGGATAGGGGAATCCCCTGCGTGGTGGCCCTTGGCACGGGAAGCCTTTTCTTTTGGGCTGCCCTTTTACTGTATGCTTCAAAGGAAGAAAAGACCCTCTCTCATCGAACTTTTCTTCTCTTCATCGTTCTTTTTTTGGGGGCTTGGGGCATGCTCTTCCGTTTTGAGTCCCTTCCGAAACTGGAATCTTTTCCCCCAAGTTTTTCCGGGAAAGGACGGGTTATCCTGGAACGTCCTTGGGGCGGAAGGCGAGCCCACGTTATCGCTACGGGAGAAGAGAAGTTCCTCTACAGGACCTTTGCCCGGGAGGGCATGAAAGAAGGAACGGAACTTTTTTTTGAGGGTTCTCTCGTTCCGCTGGAAGACTCTTCCGGATCGTTAAAAAAAGCCCCTTCTTCCTTCGACGGGGAAAAATACTGGGGAGCTCGGGGGGTTTTTAGGGAAATCCAAGTGGAAACGTACCGTTTGCTTCCTGAAAAATCCTGGAATCTTGCTGTTTGGAGGAGCAAACTTAAAGAAAAGCTGCTTTTAGAATTTCCCCCTTCCTTGAGAGCCTATCTTCTGGCGATGTGGATAGGTGAACGGGATCCCGAGCTTGGGGAAAAACATCAGCGATGGGGCACCGCTCATCTTCTTGCGGTTTCAGGTTTTCATGTAGGGCTTGTGGTGATGCTGCTTTTCTGGTTGTTTCCTTCCTTTTTCGGCAGAATTCGCTTCCTTGCGATCTCCGGAGGCATGTGGTTTTATATCTTCCTTGCCGGGGCATCTCCGAGCGCCCTCCGGGCAGGCATGATGGCTCAGATTCTTTTACTCGGCCGTTTTTTGGGGTATCGGGGAAATGGAGTCAATGCGGTGGCTTTGGCAGCTTCTTTCCTTCTGTTGTGGCGTCCCTGGTGGTTCTGGGATTTGGGGTGGCGCCTTTCCGTATTGGCAGCCTTAGGGATTACACTTCTTGGAAATATTTCCTGGAAAGCCGTTTTTTTCGGTGGAAGCCCCGTAACCTGGATGCTTACGGCAATGCCTCTTTTGAAGGTTTTTGGAACGGTTCCTCTGGGAGGTATGGTGCTCAATTTCTTTGCTCTTCCCATCTATGCGGTGCTTCTTCCTTTTCTTTCTCTTCTAGGATTTCTCTTCTTTCTCCATATTCCGGGAAGGGAATTCCTACTGCAGGGAGGAGAGCTTTTTTTATCGGCATGGCATGGTTTGTTGGAGGAGTTTTCTGCAGCGTTTTCTCTTTCCTTTGGGAACTCTGAAACCGCTTTGATCCTGGGCGCTTGTACCATGGCTTTTTTGTTGTGCATAAACGTCACGTTTTCTCCAGCGCGAAGACTTTTTTGTTTTCTGATTTCCGCAGGAGGTATTTTTCTTTTTGTACACGGGGTGATATAGACCATGCTTCTCGTACTCGACGTAGGGAATACAAATACGGTAGTCGGAATTTACAAAGAAAAAGACTTGCTTCAGCATTGGCGCCTCACTTCTGACAGGAAAACCGGGGATGAATTGGCAGTTTATCTTCGTAATCTCATGTTTTTTGCGGAAATCCCCCGGAAAGATCTTCGAGGAGCTATTATATCCAGCGTGGTCCCCTCTCTCGAGGCCGCATGGATTCAAGGCATAGAGTCTTCTCTCGGTCTCCGGGTGATGAAGGTGACTTCCTCCATGGATCTTGGCCTTGCAATACATGTTCGGGAGCCCCGGAGCGTGGGAGCGGACCGCCTCGTCAACGCCGTTGCAGGAATC
>ERZ795057.1914-NODE-1914-length-16909-cov-20.881037_pt1 | contig 16909 bp, 16 predicted proteins | sample MGYA00375141_ERZ795057 | MGnify/ENA primary metagenome ERZ795057 (study PRJEB30186, sample SAMN05720163) | activated sludge metagenome | isolation source: Anaerobic digester | place: Hong Kong | collected 2015-01-26 ... | reverse complement strand
ACAGACCATTTACCCCCTTTAAACTCCGCAGAATAAAGATCACTGCTTTGTGCGCCTTTCGGTTTTCGTGCGAATATGATCAATTTTCTGTCAGGGGAGAATGTACAGGATGTCTCATCCCCCTCTGTGTTAATTATATTCAGGAGAGATGAATCGATCGTTTTTTTAGCTGACATTAGTGAAGAGGAGATCAGAAGGAGCATTAAAACTATACATGATATTTTCAGTCGGGATTTCATCAACAGGGGACCTCTGATATTATAGATATACATATTTTTTATCGGAAAAAACAGCATAAAAATGGAGTTATAAACTGTCAAAATGTAATCGGGACTTTCTGCAGGTTATTAAAACAACAGTGTTATAAAAAAGGAGATTATATGCTCGAAGAATTAAGTGTCAGTTCGCCTCTTTAAGAGGGAGTACAATTTTAATCACATTTCCCTGATTTATCCATTCAATATCACATAGCTGTTTCAGAATGAATATACCTCTTCCCCTTATATTAGGTTTTGATTCCGGCTGCCATTTGAGATCTTTACTGTCAAGGTCGCTGTAGTTAAAGCCGGAGCCTTCATCTTCAATCAGTATCTGTATATCTTTGTTGTTAAGATAAATTTTAACAGTGACTTTTTTCCCCGGATCCCAGGAGTTCCCATGTTCCATAGCATTTACAATGGCTTCATCCAGGATAAGATTCAGGTCAAAATCATCAATATCAACAGTACTGCCGATTTCACTGAGCTTTTTTTTTATTGAGGAGATAATTGCTGTTTTATTACATTTTTCTGAAATAAATGTGTCGTGATAGACAATCATGCCGGAACTTCTTTCATATATTTAACGGTAAGCCATTATCTGATATGCTATTCTTATAATGTTGTTATGTCGGGGTGGGGAGATTCGAACTCCCGACTTCTTCGTCCCGAACGAAGCGCGCTACCTGGCTGCGCTACACCCCGAATAATTCTGCGATTAAAATAATTTCAAGCTGATTTAAGTCAATTATTTTCTTTATGACAGTACATTATTTTTAAAAGCGCAATTCACTAAAATGAATGAACGACCTGAACATTCACCCATAAAAAATACTTGCGCCATAAGGATATTGTTTTAATGCTGAATTTCAGGAGTGCAAATAATGCAATTCGTATATAAATATGTTGAGAATGTTCCTGTTATCTCTTTTAAACGGGATGACGGCAGCCTTGTGGGTTATGATGTAAATATCTTCGGAGAAGAGGTTATATCAATTCTCAGGGAGGATTCTGTTAAAATTGCATTAGATCTGAGGAACAATCCATATCTAAACAGCTTCGGACTCGGAGAACTTATAAACATAAGGCATTTTTTCATGGAGCGCGGAATTTCCTGTGTGCTCATTGTTGAAAGTAAAAAAATACATAAACTTCTCGAAATGGTGGGAATTGAAGATCTTTTTGAAACAGTCACATCAGAAGATCAAATTTAAAGAATGGGGCAACTATGAGCGATAATCATGAGTTATACTCATCATACATAAAGAGCGGCATCATAACCGGCGAAAGATTCCGTTTTTTCCGTATGATAACCGGCATAATCTTTAACAGGGTAAACCTTGATGATGAGAGCAGATTTATAATCAATGATCATAAAGAGAAAGGGGTGGTTGTTTACGCATGTATGCAGACAACCTATACATCTCTTTATATTCTTGGTAATGCATTAAAGAGATGTTCTCTCCCGCACCCTACACTGGGTCTTGGTTTTGTGCCTTACAGTTACCAGAAAATATTTATTTTATTAAGCAGCCTGATGACTGTTTTTAAAAGGGTCATCAGGTCGAAAGGAGTGCATTTCGTACGTAACTCAGAGTATATCGAAAATACTCTGAGGGAAGGTAATCTTGCATTTTCTATGCTCTCAAGAAAGCTTTTTCTCAGGAGATATGTGCAGATTAAGACTGATGTTATAGATTATCTCCTCGAAATGCAGAAAAAAAGTGATAAACCGATATACGTTTTTCCGCAGGTTATATACTGGAATATGAATCCGGAGAAGCCCGGCTCTATAATGCGTTCTGACGCAACAGTTGACAGGGGACTTATATCGGGGATGATTACAATATGGAAGAGTGCTACTCCGTCATTCGTGAGGATAGGTAAACCGGTCAACCTCAAAGAGGAGCTTGAGAATAGCCAGGGTGGCGATCTTAAGCATCTCTCCAGGCAGATAAGGACCAAACTCCTGGAGACATACAACTATGAAAAGAGGAGTATCCTTGGGCCGCAGATTAAATCGCAGCAGGAGATGATGGAGAAAGTTCTTTATCATAGAAATGTTCTGGATGTTATTCAGCAGGATATGGCTGATAAGGGGACTCCGGAGAAAAAGCTCAGAAGAAAAGCTTTCAGCTACTTCAGGGAGATCGCTGCTGATTTTTCTATTATATATATACGGTTTTTTAAGGCTACAAATGATTATCTTTTCAAAAAGCTTTTTGATAATATCCATTATGATCTTGAAGATTTTAAACGTCTAAGGGAGGCTTCAAGCAAGGGCCCCATTATTCTTGTTCCAAGTCATAAGAGTCACATGGACTACATTATTATATCGAGCCTCTTCTATCACAATAAAATGATTCCGCCGCATATTTTCGCGGGTTCAAACCTGACATTTTTCCCCATGGGTAAGATATTCAGAAGATCCGGAGCGTTTTTTGTAAGACGTACATTCAAAGGCCTGAACCTTTATGCGGCTGTATTAAAGCAGTATCTGAAAACTCTCGTAAATGAAGGGTATACCATTGAGTTTTTCATTGAAGGCACCAGATCAAGAACAGGTAAAATTATTCATCCCAAGATGGGCGTTCTTAAGTATCTTATTGAAGCCATTGATGAAGGGTACAACAGGGATCTTGTCTTTGCTCCTCTCACTGTGAACTATGACAGAATTTTAGAGGAAAATTCATACCTTAAAGAAATTAAAGGTAAAGAGAAAACAAAGGAATCCACATCAGGGTTTATAAAAAGCAGAAAGCTTATCCAGAGGAAGTACGGATCAGTTTACATGGGTTTTACCGAACCATTCTGCCTGAGTGATGCCCGTGAGCTCTTTAAAAAAGAGAAAAATATAACCAATATTGATGATCTTACAGTTGAACTGGGATACTTTATTGTTAAAAAGATAAACGAGGCTGTGGTTGCAACACCATTTGCAGTTACAACAGCTGCGCTTCTGAATACAACTGAGCGTGGTTTTACGCGCGGGAAGATCAGGGAGAGGCTGGGGATGCTTCTGACATTCCTGAGAAAAACCGATTATAAACTTTCAGATGTATTGAAGTCGGATGACAACAATGACTCTGTTATAGAGATGGTTTTTAATTCATTCATGGGTGACGGGATTATCAGCAGGGTTTCTCTGGGACAGGATGGAGTAAAGGATGCTGACAATGAGGGTGATGATCTTTATATAATAGATCATGAACAACGCGGAAGGATAACTCTATACAAAAACAGCATAATACACATGACTCTCCCTCTCAACATGATGGCCCTGGCAGTTATAATCACCTCTTCTGATAATAAAGCTTCAAGAGAAAACATCATTTCCGAGTATGAGAAGATACGGGATTCTTTTAAGAAGGATTTTGTTTATGCAGATTCCATGTATGACAGCAACGGTGTTTATGAACTCGCAATAAATCATTTTGCTGAAGAGAAGATGCTCTCCTCGGACAGCAAAGGAATTACGTATAACGATGATGGCTCGGAAAAGCTTAAATTTTTTGCCGGGATGATTCAGGATTATATTGAATCCTACCTTGTGGTACTCACAGCAATGTCTGATTCAGATAATTCAGGTATGCCAAGAAAAGATTTTGTTTCTGAGGTCCGGAAAACAGGAACACGAATGTATCATCTCAACCTGATACAGTGTTCGGAATCTCTTTCGATAATTAATTACAACAACGCAATTGACAGGTTTATTGAAGCAGGTCTTCTTGCGGGCGATGGAGAGGGTAAAAAATCTCACATTATAATTAAAGATAAAAAGAGAATTACGGCGCTAAAGAATACTATTACTGAATACCTTGATAAGGTCAGGAGCAGCTGATAAGTTTTAGATTTTTAATATAGATACCGCTTAATTGCGGATGAAAAAGACGGTTCTTCGGAATCGTCTTTTTTTAATTTTGAAAAATTTTTTTAAAACTTCACGCCTCCATTCGTATTAAGAGAAAGGATTTTTTTAAATAAAATTACCAATTGGAGGAAGTTTTAAATGAAACAAAAAGTAATAATGTCACTGCTATGCGCACTCTTTATGCTGGTTTTCAGCAATGGTTTTGCGCAGAGTGATGAGAAGCAAAAAGAGGAGCAGGAGATTTTGCCTGAGTTCCAATTTTTACTAACCGGCGACATGGGATATGCTCCGAATAAGAAAATGAATGATTTCTCAAAAAGCATGGCTGAATCTGTGGCAGAGCAGTATAATCTTTTAGCCGAAGCTATCAGTGAGCCTGGAGGATTCTCTGTAACAGACAGCTCAAAAGCGGATATAAATTTTGGTGCGGATCTTGAAATGAGATTCTGGGGGGATCGTGTCGGCTTCGGATTCGGAACCGGATTTCATTATACTGAATCAAGTGCATCTGTTACCTCTCCACACTGGCCGGACAATCCGGAGTACACATTATCTTTATTAGTGATTCCTGTATCAGGAACTCTATATTTCAGACAGCCGGTCTCTCAAAACAGTTTCCTGGCTTTGGGAGTGGGTGCGGGATACTATTTCGGTTTTCTGGATGGTGAACTGGAGTCTGATTATACCATCCCTCACCAGGTTGCAGTTCCGGAACCGATAAGTGACGGTACATGTATAGGATATCATGCAAAAATTGAATATAACTATGTTATAGGGAACCTGAATCTTTGCGGAGGAATCGCCGGGCGTTATGTTAAATTCAGTGAGTTTGAAGAATCAGGAGTTACTTATAAGATAGATGCAGGTTTAACCGGTGTAAGTATTTATGCTGGTGCAGGTATTTCAATTTAGAAAAGTGAAGGGAGAAAAAGTGAAAAAATTTTATTCGATAATATTTTCCCTGGTTGTGATTGCTTTTCAGATTTCATGTAAATCATATACAATCCCTTATGATCAGAAATTTGAAGGGAGAACAATTGAAACGGGTATTTATGTATTTAAAATGCCATCCCCATTTGTACAATACTCGGGCAGCGGTCTTATGATGCTGGGTAAAGGAGCTATTCATTCTTCAGCAATAGAAAAGGCATATATGGATGCAGACCTTCGTTCCATATTCTATGATGAACTGCAGAAGAATGGAAGAGCCATCAGTCCGAAAATTGCAGTCAGTATGAAAAAAACTACTGAAAAGGATATTGAAATCAGGAATACTGAAAGTACTCAAAGTAATGATCCTAAACGCTGTGATCTTGTTTTTGAAGGTATTCCTGAAAAACTGGGGAAAGACTATCTTTTTACCATTAAAGTGTTGAATTATGGATTTTATGAGGGTAGTTATTCCATCTCATCAAAAATTGAGTATGTAGCATCAATAAGTGACATGAAAAATAATGTCAAAATATGGCAGATGAAGTCGTACCGGGAATCGAAATACCCGATTTTCAGCAGTTTCAGTGTGGCTAAAGATCCGGTGAGTACCGGTTCAAGCCTGCGTGACTGTGTTATCGGGGTTATTCAGGATATTTCTAAAGATATAAATAAAATTCAGAAAAAATGAGTTTTATAATACTTGAAGATTCATGATTTAACGCGTGATCTTCATACCGGTTGTTAAATTGCCGGGATGGCTGCTGTTATAAACAGCATCTGTCCCGGTTTTTTTTATGGAATATTGATCTTTACACTTCTGAGTTAACATATTATCATTTCATAATAAAGAAGCTACGGGGGCTGGATGAAAAAAATTCTGTATACCTTCTGCTTGATGATTGTTTTAATTTTTTTATCTTCAGGAATAATTGCGGAAGAGTCTGTATTGATTCTGAAATATCCGCGCCCGCACTCTGATAAAGACCGGAGGCATATATACCGTATTAAACTTCTTGAACTGGCTCTGCAAAAAACTACCGGTGAATACGGATTATTTAAAATAGAGTACAGCAGAAAAAAGATGAATCAGAGCCGCGCGATTGTAATGATTAAGAATAACAGAGGGATTGATCTGATCGCTCTTCCAACATCGAAACAGAGAGAGGAGGAGCTGCTCCCGATAAGGATACCTGTTCTTAAAGGGCTGCTTGGATACAGAATATTTATTATAAGATCTGAAGACAGAAATAAATTCAGCAGAGTAAGAAATTTTTCTGAACTGAAGAATTTTTCCGCAGGTTCCGGCCACGACTGGCTCGACAGTGAGATTCTTGCTCATAACGGGATTACTGTTGTAAAATCATCAAATTACGAAGGGCTTTTTTTGATGCTGCGGGCAGGGCGATTCAATTATTTTCCGCGGGGTGTTAATGAAGCTTTTGATGAGATTGAAACAAGAAAATCGAACTTTAAAGATATAGAGGTTGAGAGAACTTTAGCCCTTCACTATACATTCCCCGTTTATTTTTTCGTCAGAAAGGATAACATAACACTTGCTGCAAGAATAGAGAAGGGGCTCCGCGCATCAATTGCTGATGGAAGTTTCCAGAGGCTTTTTAACATGTATAACGGGGAATATATCAGAAAGGCTGCTATTAATAAAAGGAAAATATTAAGATTAAATAATCCTCTGCTTACAGATGAAACTCCGGTAAGGGAAAAGAATCTCTGGCTTAGCTGGTGAAAAGTAAGCGGAGCTATAGGTATAAGATAACTCCGCTTTTTGCACTACTGGAGCATAAAAGATGGAACGACAATAATGTCAACTCTCCTGTTGAGGGAGCGATTTTCTTTCGAGTCATTCGGTACAACCGGTCTGTGTTCTCCGCAGCCGGTAGCTGAGAATCTTTCCGGTTTCAGGTCTTTGTCTTCCAGGATATATCCGAGAACAGCAAGGGCCCTCTCCGTTGAAAGCTGCCAGTTGTTCCTGAACTGTCTTGTTTTAATAGGAACGTCATCAGTATGGCCCTCAATAATTATATTATATTCAGGGTATTGAGCCAGTATTTCACGAATTTTTTTCAGGGATGGCAGAACCTCCTTTTTGAGGTTAGCTCTGCCTGAATCAAAGCTGATCCGGTCATCTATATTTATGATGAGGCGGTTTCTCGATTTTTTCAGCCTGATGTCCCCCTTTTTAATCTCCTCCTCCAACTGTTTTTCAAGCTCGTTGGCCTGGCTTTCCATTCTGGCGAGTTCAGCTCTCTGCTTTTCTGTGAGTTTTTTCAGATCAGCAATTTCACTGTTGAGGTTTTCAATCTCAGACTTGAGGCTGTTGATTTTATCTTCATAGCTTTTTTTAAGGGATTTGATCTCTTCAAGAAGTTTCTCCCTTTCATTATCAAAGCCGGATTTCAGTCTGTCAATTTCATCCTTATATTTTTCCTGAAGCTCTCTGTTGGCTTCGATAAGATTTTTTTCTGTTTCGGAGCCTTTTGATTTAAGCAGTTCAATCATTTTCTGCAGTTCTGCTATCCTTGAATTGCATGATTCTTTTTCAGAAGTATTTTTATTATTAAGTGTCTCAATCTCTTTCCTGAGAGACTCCACTTCAATTTCAAGGTCTTTTATCCGCTTATTAAGATTGGCTTTTTCATTCTGATACTGCTGGTTCAGAGTCTTGAGTTCAATCTCAAGCGCAACCTTTTCATTGTAGACTGTTCTGTATTCTTTTGCAGTGTAGAAAACATCAGCCTTAACATTTGTGCCGGCTCCGGTAATCAAAACTGCACATGCGAGCATTATCAGGTTTCTGTTATTCATGATATTTACCATTTATTTATTTGATTCCTGATATTTCGCTTTAGCATCCTGAAATTTGGTTTCGGCTTCTTTCAGTTTACCTGCTGATTTTGCATGGACTTCCTGCTGCTTTTTAAAATATTCATCATATTTTTTGTATCCGTATTTATCATCCGGATCATTCTTTTTAAATTTTTTAATAAAATTCGTAAAGAAGTTCCCTGACTTCTCCGGTGTTGCAGGTTCATGTTTATCCCTGTATGCAGTTGCTATTTTTGATTTTTCAAAGTTAAGGCGGGCAATTTCAACAGAGAGCTCATTTGTTTTTACTTCAAGTTCAGCTTCTGTCATCTCTTTCTCTGCAAGCTGATAGTTCAATTGTGCTGTTTTTTTCTTTATAGCGATTTCGTTATTTTTCAGTTCATTCTGTTTTGATTCAAGCATTACAGCATCTTTTGTTTTAGTATAAAAATCCACCTGATCTTTCAGAAGGCCGTTTTCTTTCTTGAGAAGTTTCAGCTCATCCTCTGTCTGACCGGATGCGGGTGAAATTTCTTTAAGTTTTTTTTCTACAACCTGCTTCTCTTTATTTTTTTCTATTATCTTCTGCTCGATCTCTTTAATCAAAGCTGATTCATTTTCATTTTTTTCCACAAGATATTTTTCGTCAACCTGGCCCGGCATACTTATACATCCGGATAGAAAAATTGAAACAGTAAGCAGCAGGATAAATTTTTTCATCGGTAAGCACCTCTGGTTTATGAATATTTATATTTTTATGGTATAAATAAGAGCCGAAATGTCAAGAGTTTGTTTCTATATTTTTTCAGTTGTCCGGGGTTAATCTTTTTTTAAGCAGTATAATAAATCATAATAGCCTGAACAGGCGAATTATTATGAAATATTTATTGATTAAAAACAGGCTATGAATAGCTTTTGCTTTATGGATATTGTATGCTGAAATAAAATTATACAGCATGTTTAACCAACAAATTATTAAGGATCTTCAGTGATGGACAATTTTAAGGTAACATACGATCTCTTTCTTGAATTGAGCTATAAGCTGCTTGAACAGGTGGAGAAACAAAGAGGGGGATACAAGGCAATCCTCTGCCCTTTGAGGGGAGGTTTTTTTCTTTCATATTTTATGAGTCAGCATCTTGAACTCCCGATCTCTTATATAGAGATATCATCTTACGCCGGTAAGGAGCAGAGGCGTTTTCAGATTGGAATTAAACCGGAGTTAATTGAAGGTAAATTTCTTCTTTGTGATGATATTTATGACAGCGGGAATACTATAAAAAAGATACATTCAATGTATCCGCAGGTTGAATTTGATACAATCTGTCTTGTTTCAAAAGTAAAAGAAGCGGAAGTAACCTATGGCTATCTTGCGGGAAAAGAGCAGTGGGTCGATTTCTTCTGGGAAGTTATGTAAAGGGGGGATAAAAACAATGATAAACAGAACGATTTCAATTCTCTTATTAACTTTTATTATTGTTACGTGTATAATTCTTTTTTTTCCGGCTTTATTTATCTGGCTTGTAACGCTGCCATTCGATAAAAGAAAAATCATTCTGCACCAGTATACATGTTTCTGGGGAGCTTTATATACATGGACAACTCCTTCATGGAAGATGCATGTAATGGACAGGAAGAAGTTTAAAAGAAACAGTCTTTATGTGGTGATCTCAAATCATCAGTCCCAGCTTGATATACTTGTGGCATTCAACCTCTTCAGGCATTTCAAGTGGGTTTCAAAAGCGGAGATATTCAGGGTCCCCTTTGTCGGATGGAATATGTATTTCAACAGGTATGTAAGGCTTGTCCGTGGAGACAAAGAGAGTATTGAGCAGATGATGAAGGTCAGCGAGGAGAGGCTTAGAGAGGGGAGTTCGGTATTTCTCTTTCCTGAAGGAACGAGATCGGATGATGGGAATGTTAAAAAGTTCAAACCCGGAGCCTTTATCCTTGCACACAAATTGAAAATTCCCATACTGCCCATTGCGATATCAGGAACTAACAAAGCGCTTCCTAAGCACAGCATGAATTATCACGGGGTGCATAACCTTTATATGAAAATACTTGATGAGATCCCATATGAATCATTTGCTAACCTCTCTGTTGAAGAGACTGCGGAACTTGCCAGGACAAAGATAATCGAAGGTGTGGAGTCTCTGATAAAACTCGATGAGATGAAAAATTAAGCAGAATAAATTTAAAAATTTTTCAATAATGATATTCACAAATTTCCGGTGCAGGAGTTTGTGAATATCACTTTCCCTGTGCAATCATTGAATTATTTCTGAACAATTCATTCTTCTCTGCTGATAGAGTAGAGCCACAATATCAGCATAAGCCCTGCGAAAAGAATCATTGAAACTGAAATTCCGTATGTATCTGCAAGATAACCCGCAACCGGTGCAAGGAGTGTTATGCCTATTGTTTTGGCCTGTGATTCAATTGAAAGAATAGTTGCCTGCTCGGAACTCTCCGCGAGATCGTCGTATTGCGCAACAAGTATCGGCCGCCACAGGTTCTGTATCAGGTAGTAGATTATGTAAGCGGTAATGGCGGCAATGAAGAATTTAAAGTATATCCCGGCAGATGATGTGAATGTCAGGATAAACGCGGCTAATATCATGAAACGGATTGCGTTTTTATCAGAGTCAAATTTCTCCTGGAATATATGTGCTCTCTTCGAAGCCTCGGCAGATATCAGGTGAAGAATAAAATAAACAACTCCCACTACAATAGCTGTACTCTCCTTTTCCGGAAGTGTAAAGAGAGCGGCAAGCACAATCGCCTCCGCCTGAAGAATAGGCTGGAGATAACCTTTAGTCACATCAAAAACCCCTTCAAATCCCATGCTCTTGATAATGAGGTTCCTGATTCTTTTTTCAACGAAAGTTTTTTTAATGCTGCCGAATGTATGAATAAATATTTCTTTTATACTCATCTTCTGTTTCTGTTTGTTGTTCAGGTATTCCGGGTAACAGGCAATATTCCAGACTCCGGTTATGTATGGAATGATAGAAAAAATAAATATCCACCTGTAGTCTTTGGAGAATATGATAATTGAAGTTGAGATGATAACTGAAACAGCGCTTCCGTATTTCGACCATGATCTTGTGAATCCGTAGACTTTTGTCTTTTCATCCATGCGGTTATTCTGCCGCAGCCAGTCAAAGATCATTGCCTTATGTGTTCCTGTACGGAAAGCCTCCCCGATTGAAAAGAAGAAGACAGCCGCAAATAATGGAGGATAGGATTCCGTAAACGAGAAGATTGCAAAGGCGGTAATGTAACTCAATAGTGAGAATATCATTGCGCTTTTTCTGCCGTATATATCTGCAAGGGCACCGCTGGGGATCTCCATCAGGTTCACGCAAATATTCTGGAATGAGACAAGTATCCCTATCTGCAGAAAGTTAAGCCCTATGGAGAGATAGAATAGTATCAGGAAAGGTTCAGAAAAATTAAGATTTTTAAGAAATCCGTAAAGTGAAAAACGTGTAATCATCTGCATTGCTGAAAATCCCCGGCTGATATGTTTTTGTAAGAATTATATTTAAAAGTGCGGGGTAATAATTCAAGTTTTTAATATATATTATTCCTGCTGCGGTTCTATTTATTAAAATGGGGTATAGAGCTCTCAGCAAAAAAGTTTTCTATATAAAAGGCACTTCTAATAATTCGATCTTTACCGGGTGAAAGGCCGCATTATTTCGGCCTTTTTCCGCTGCCAACAGGCGAACCTCGTGTTCGTTCAGACGGTAGCAGTTTTATAATCCAGGCAGGAAAAGAAGTCATATATAAAATAAAAAATTTTATGTTGAAAAAAGGAGATAGTTTGATATATTTAAACTATATCTTAAATATTAAAATGCTTTTTCCGGTGGTGTAATTATGGATTTTAATCTGAGTACTGTATCTTTTTTAAGTGAAAAAAATTTTGTTCCAATAGATACAGGGAAGGTTTATGATGTTGTTATAATAGGGGGAGGTCCTGCCGGTCTCACTGCTGCTGTTTACTGCATGAGAAAGGGTGTGGATACAGCAGTTATAGTTAACCATATCGGCGGCCAGGTGGCGGAAACCTCCTCAATAGAAAACTATATGGGTTACAGGTATGTGAATGGTGTTGAGCTTGTGGAAAAGTTCAGGGAGCAGGTACAGCAGTTCAGCATCGGCTATGACGAGGGTAATTCAGTTGAGACTATTGAGGATGACGGGATAAAGAAAGTAATGCTTACGGACGGAAGAATAATAAAGGGTAAAACTTTAATTATTGCTTCAGGAAAGTCATGGAGAAAATTAGGCGTGCCTGGTGAACAGAGGCTTACAGGTAAAGGTGTCGCATACTGTACTATATGTGATGCACCTCTTTTCGCGGGTAAAAAAGTTGTGGTAGTGGGGGGAGGAAATTCCGGAGTTGAAGCTGCTATTGATCTCGCGTCAGTGGCGGGCGAAGTTGTAGTATTACAGCTTCTCGATAAGCTTACCGCGGATAAAATTCTTCAGGATAAGCTTGCAGGTTTCAGCAATGTCAGTTATATCTACAGCAGTTCAGTTCAAGAGATAACTGGTGACGATAAAGTCAAAGGGGTGATTATTGAAAATAATAATACTCATACCGTTTCAGAGATTGTGACTGACGGTGTATTCGTGGAGATCGGGCTTGATCCTAACAGCGGTTTTGCGAAAGAAGTTGTTGAAATGAATAAATACGGTGAGATCGTGGTGGACTGCGCATGCAGAACCAGCAGGGAAGGGGTTTTCGCTGCCGGGGACGTCACCACTGTTCCATTTAAACAGATAATAATAGCGGGTGGTGAGGGGGCTAAAGCTGCTCTTTCAGCCTGTGAATACCTGATGAATAAAGAGTAGGAGGTTTAATATGGCGCTATTCGATGCTAAAATTCAGCAGCAGCTGAAAGATGTACTTAGTAATATGAAAGATGAAGTTCAGATAATTAATTTTACACAGGAGATTGAATGCCCCATGTGCAGGGAGACCCGCCAGTTCGTGGAGGAGATAGGGTCTCTCAGTGACAGGTTAAAGGTTAAGATCTACAATTTTGTTACAGACAAGGAGATGTCGGCAAAATTTAAAATTGATAAGATTCCGGCGATAGTGCTGCTCGATAAAGATGGAGTTGATCACGGCATCAGATTTTTCGGTCTTCCGGGAGGATATGAGATTAATTCTTTCCTCGGTTCAATAATAGAACTGTCAGGGAAGAGGGAACCGATACCGGATGATGTTATGAATCGAATCAAAGCAGTAGACCGGGATGTGCATATACAGGTTTTTGTGGGGCTCGGTTGCCCTCATTGTCCTGCAGCAGTTTCTACAGCTCACCGGCTTGCAATGGAGAACAGCAGGATAAAAGCGGATATGATAGATGCCGGCAATTTTGTCCCGCTTTCACAGAAGTATAATGTCACAGGTGTTCCTAAGATTGTGATAAATGATAAATTTGAACTTATGGGGGCTCACCCTGTTAATACATTTCTTGATGTTATAGACAGGCTGAAAGAGATCAGCCTGAATATAGACTGAAACAAGGAGGGGGACATCTTTTGTCCCCTGACTGCCTCCTTTCACAAGGATTTTAGCGGCATATTATCAAAACCGGAAAATAAGGATGTATCATGGATAGTCTTCTCCGCTTAGGGAGAGAATACGGCTCCCTTTTCGCTTTACTGGCGTTTCTGTGCACTGTTCTCATCTTTGCCACCGGGGCTGTAAATTATGAATGGCAATGGTGGCGGGTCCCGGAGTATATTAAAGGACCTGGAGAAGGTATATCCGCGGGGCCACTTCTCCTCGGTCTTGCTGTCACACTTGAAATATCATCTTTAAGCATGGTCTTTGCTATTATTCTCGGTATGGGTGCTGCTCTTCTGAGGCTGTCGGATTCAGTAACAGGGAGATTTATATCCTATATTTATATTGAGTCGATCAGGAATACCCCTCTTATTGTGCAGATCTTTGTTATGTATTTCGCGGTTTCTCCCATATTCGGTTTCAGTGCTTTTACATCAGCTGTAACAGCTCTTTCCCTTTTTGAAGGAGCATATATTTCTGAGATTATACGGGCAGGGGTGGTCTCCATAAGAAAGGGGCAGTGGGAAGCCGCTTTAAGTCTGGGGATGGGGCGGTTCCATGTTTACAGGTATATCGTTCTTCCCCAGGCGTTAAGAAGGGTGCTCCCGCCTCTTACCGGTCAGGGAATTTCACTCATTAAGGATTCAGCTCTTGTGAGTACAATATCAATTTATGATCTCACTATGATGGGGCAGTCCATAGTTTCCGAAACTTTTCTGACTTTTGAAATATGGTTCACTGTTGCGGTAATGTATCTTACTCTTACTGTTGCCCTTTCTTTTTTATCAGGATATATTGAAAAGAGATTTAATGTTCATTAAGAGGAACAGGGATAAATGATTTTTAATCTCCAGAAGAATTACTAAGAGGATAAAAAAAAAGATTATAGATGAGATGCGTTGTCTATATTGAAAGATTTAAAACAGGAGTTCGTATATGAAAAAAACAGCATTATTTCTGATTATTGCTCTTGCCGTGGCGGGCTGTTCAAAAAAGGAATCAGGCACTCTCCTTGAAGAGATAAAGAAGAGAGGTGTAATAAAGATAGGGATGTCAACATTCGTCCCCTGGGCAATGAATGATAAAGAGGGGAACCTTATAGGTTTTGAAATAGATGTTGCCTCTGAACTTGCAAAGGATATGGGGGTAAAGGCTGAGTTCATTCCGACAAAATGGTCCGGGATTATTCCGGCTCTACTTACAGGGAAATTCGATGTAATTATCGGGGGTATGGGTATAACTGATGAGAGGAAACTGAAAGTCGATTTCAGCGATCCATATGATTTTTCAGGGATGTCAATTGTCGCGAGCAGAAAAAAAGCTCCCGGCTTTAAAAGCCTTGAGGAATTTAATAAGCCTGATGTAACTATTGCAGTAAGGCTCGGAACTACAGCAGCGGAAGCTGTAAAAAAATTTCTCCCTGCGGCCCGGGTCAAACTTTTTGACGATGAGGCGCAGGCTGTACAGGAACTTCTTACTGACAGGGCCCATGCAGTAGTGGCTTCTTCTCCTCTGCCGGAGTTCCAGGCCATTAAGTATTCCAGCCGTTTTTACCTGCCGCTGGAAGATACATTCACAAAGGAGCCTGTGGGGTTTGCATTGAGAAAAGGGGAGGATGAGGCCAGGAGTTATTTCAATTCATGGATACGGGAAAAACATGAAAGCGGGTTCCTGAAGGATAAAAAAGTATACTGGTTCAGAAGCAGGGACTGGGAAGCGAGGCTTCGTTAATCATTGAGAGTGAAGGGTAGATTCAGACTGTTCGATATTCTCTTTATCGCTCTGCTTTTGGCAGGTGCGGCGTGGGTTGTTTACCGGATGAGGGCAGTGCTTCATTATAAATGGGACTGGTCCGGTGCGGCTGCATATATAGTCCGGTATGATGAATCTGCGCAGAGTTATGTTCCGGGCCTTCTGCTCTACGGCCTGGGGATGACAGTTAAACTCAGCATCTGGGCTTCACTCTTTGCTTCAGTCATCGGACTTTTTATGGGGCTTATGAAGCTTTCAGTAAAACCGGTTATCAGGTGGGTTGCAGTTCTTTATGTCGGGATAGTGAGGAATATCCCGTCAATTGTTTTCATCTTTATATTTTATTTTTTCATCAGCAGCCAGATTACCATGGTTCTCGGACTGGATGATTATTTTACAGGTCTCGCGGAATATGACTCTATTCTCTCTTTATTTTTCTCTTCATCATCAATGATGACTCTTTTTATCTCCGCTGTTTTGACACTGGCAATTTATGAAGGGGCCTATATGACGGAGATTGTCAGGGCTGGTATCCAGTCTGTCGAGAGCGGGCAGGGTGAGGCTGCGGATGCTCTCGGAATGTCATGGCTTCAGAAAATGAGATATATTATTCTCCCGCAGGCTTTTAAGAGGATACTCCCTCCAATGGCGGGTCAGATTATATCGGTTATAAAGGATTCGGCAATAGTATCTGTGATCTCGGTTCAGGAATTAACTTTCAGGGGGACTGAACTTATGGCATCATCATACCGTACATATGAAATATGGATTATCATTACATTGATGTATTTTATACTTACATACGGATGTTCACTTGCAGTGGGCAGCCTGGAGAGATATATGGGGAGGAGAGGGTACGTGTGACATACCCTCTCCGCTGAATTATTTATTCTTTTTTTTCTTTACCTGTTTATCCGCATGTACTTCTTCTATAGCAGGAATCTCAGCCTCAGAAAATCCATTAACTGTTTCCGGTGTGTAAAGCTGCGGGTTCATGATAACACCAAACCTTGAAAGAAATACAGAGAACCGTGACTTGATGTCTTCAGCTACATGGTAGAAACACGGGACCAGAACCAGTGTTATAACGGTCGCAAAAATAAGACCGTAACCGAAGGCAAGCGCCAGCCGAGCAGTCATATAATTTTTTTCACCTATCCCGTATATACTCGGCATTAGGCCAAGTACTGTTGTTCCTGTTGTAAGAAATATCGGTCTGAGTCTCAGTACTGCCGCCTCAGAAAGAGCCTCAAAGAGGGCATGTTTTTCATCACGCTTTATATTGATAAATTCCACCAGTGTAACAGTATTACTCACAATAACCCCTGCGAGGCTGAAGATGGCAAGGACACTCATAAAACATAGCGGTTCATTATGTATAAATACGGCGATGATAACTCCGATAAGAGAAAAAGGTATGGCTATCATAACGACAAGCGGGATCATAAGCGACTTGAAGAAAATCGCAAGTATTATGTAAATCACCACAAGTGCCACAATGAAATAATCCCCAAGTTCAGCGAGGCTTTCGGATGTCTCCTCCTGCTCGCCGCCGTAAGAGGCGAAATAGCCGGGATATCTTTTTTCAATATCAGCAAATTTTTCATTCAAAGCCTTGTTGACCTTAACTGAGTTTGTTTTAGCAGTATCGACATTCGCTTTGACCTGGACAATTCTTTT
>ERZ795057.1912-NODE-1912-length-16924-cov-23.793408_pt1 | contig 16924 bp, 9 predicted proteins | sample MGYA00375141_ERZ795057 | MGnify/ENA primary metagenome ERZ795057 (study PRJEB30186, sample SAMN05720163) | activated sludge metagenome | isolation source: Anaerobic digester | place: Hong Kong | collected 2015-01-26 ... | reverse complement strand
AGTAACGTGTTGGTTGTTCGCTCGCGTATAGCAAAAATGAAAGGTTTTTGAACAACAAACATCTCGGGACCTACCGAGGTATAGTTGAACCCCACAGTGGTTACCGCTGCAGCCTCGGTTCCCTCCTCATTCACCTCAACAAAAGTATTTTGCTTCACAAAACTCACATAAATGGGTTCGTCGGTTATATTCGAAAAGTTGGCTACCCAAGGTGTAAAAGCGTCAATCATTCCCATGCTTTGCAGCTGCTGTTTGAGGTACTTCTCGTACGAAAACTTGAATTTTGGCATAACTACAATGGTTTCAACTCCTTCGATTTGCTCTTCGAGAGAAGTTGTAACTTCGTTCCAGATATCATAGTTTAAGGTGCCAGTTAGTTCAGCCAGGGTGTTAATTGGCAGAATAATATCCATCACAAAATTTGTTCTACCGTAGGGCAATTCAATAACCCAGAAGTTATCGTAGTACAATTTCTTTGCTGGCAATTCGCCGGTCATGGTACTTACGTTTATACTCGAACCGTCATCAAGGTAAAACTCCTTATCCTCAGTAAGTTCTTTATCAAACTGGTAGCTCCATGTACCCTTAAAGTAAAGGGCGTTCATAATAAACATTGCAGCATCGGGTGATATTTCGTTAAGAACTTCGGGGATTTTCCCGTTGGTATTGTCGCTTGCCCAATCGTTTATGGTTTCCAAGGCAGAAGGGTCGGAAAAATCAAGTCCCTCGATATGTGCGCCAAAATCGGTTGACATTACATCCAGGAAGGGTTCTTTAATTGCAAATCCCCAGCGGTAAAAAAGCGCATTAGCAATGGCAATGTTTACTTTTGGGTCGGCAGCGAGCAGCTGCGTAACCAAACTTTTATAAGCCTCATTTATATCGTTTATTGAAAGTTCTTCAGGATACTTAAGTGTTCCATGAAGTTGAGAATACGTATCGCCAGCTGCACCATTCAAAACCATCGTAAGTGCTGCGCTAGCGCTTAGCGGGGAGAGCATCAGATTCTGCTCATCTGAAGTTGCAACTTTTGTAAAAAGTTCAATCCCAAACTCATTGCTTCCGGTAATAACTTCGGGTGCATGAGCCGTAAGGTTAATTTGCTTTGGAGTTAGGGTTGTATCTTCGGGGTCTTTCTCACATGAAAAAAGTACCAAAGCCAATGGCAGAGAAATAGCTGCAAATGCAGTAACGATTTTTGTTGATACTCGTATTCTTTTCATTACTCTTTGATGATTTATAGGTTAGGATTTTCAACTTTCCCAATAAAAAGCATGGTATTGGTTGTGCGTTCACGAATAGCGAAGATGAACGGTTTGTTTATAAAGAATACATCGGGACCAGGACCGGATGTTTCCACAAATTCAACGGTAGTTACTGCTGCTGCTTCGGTTCCCTCCTCGTTTACCTCAACAAACGTATTTTGCTTTACAAAGCTTATATAAATTGAATGATCGGTAATGTTTGAGAAATTGGCAAGCGGAGAGAAGGCGTCAATCATTCCCATACTTTGAAGCTGGTCGTTGAGAACTTTTTCGTACGAGAAGTTAAACTTTGGCATTTCAACAATCGTTTCTTTCCCTTCTGGCTGATTGTCAAGATTTGTAGTAATTTCAGACCATATATCGTATGTGAATGAATTGAAAAATTCGGCAAGGGAACCGCTTGGAACAACTATATCCATTGCAAAATTGGTTCGACCGTAGGGTAACTCAATTGTTGAAAAACTATTTGAATAGTAACTTTTTGCCTGAATGTTTCCTGTCATTGTGCTAGCATCAACGTTTGAGCCATTATCGAGATAAAAAGGTTTGCTTGATGTTAACGATTTATCGAACTGGTAGCTCCAATTTCCCTTAAAGTACAGAGCGTTCATAATGTACATCACTGCTGCTGCAGGTATTTCATCAAGCACTTTAGGAATTTTTCCGTAGGTATTATCGTAGGCCCATCCGTTTATGGTTTCTAACGCTGTGGGTGAGCTAAAATCGAGCCCTTCGATATGGGCGCCAAAATCAGTTGACATAATATCAAGGAAAGCTTGTTTGGGTATAAAGTCATTACGGTGAAACAGGGCATTGGCAATGGCAATTTTTACTTTGGGGTCGGCTTCAAGCAGCTGCGTTACCAAGCTTTTGTACGCCTCGTTAATATCGCTAATTGAAAGTTCTTCCGGATACTTTAAAGTACTTATAAGCTGGGAGTAGGTATCGCCGCTTGCTCCATTCAGAACCATGGTAAGGGCTTCGCTGGCGCTAAGAGGCGATAACATTAGGTTTTGGCCATCATCATCGGCTACCTTGGTAAAAAGTTCTATTCCAAACTCGTTGCTGCCTGCAATAACTTGGTGTGCATGGGCTGTAAGCGCAATCTCTTTTGGGGTAAGGTTGTTTATTTCAGGTTCCTTTTCACACGATAGAAAAGTGAATGCTATGGAAATAGTAAACAGTGCAAATGTTGTTTTCATATTATTGGATTTTGCAGGTTAATTGAAAATGGGTTTTCTTCCATTACGAATGAAGCTGAGAAAACGCTGCAAGAGGAATTTAAAAAACCAAAAGTTTTTTGGAAGAATACAGCAGGAAGAATGTCGTGATGTCTTTATATTCAGTTTTATAGACAAAAATTATCCTTGCTCTTCAACACTTAGCAATATTTTATAAGCTGAATTCAACTAATTGATACAGATGATATGGCTGATTATCTAGTTATTAGTTTTTATTACACTAAAGTTCTAAACCTTTAATTTGGTGATAAAAGCACTTTAACTATTTCTCCTGAAGGTAGTCCCACAATGATTTAACGGTTATTCCTTCAGCATCGCCTTTTAGTAGCTCAATAGAATACCTTTCACCGGGAACCATATGGAAGAAGTTGTCTTCAAACTTAAGGACTCCGTTATCGTTGCTAATCTCAACAAAAAAAGCATGTCGCTTGGATTTTAGCTCAATGAATGCTAGGTTTCCTGATTTAATAACCTCATACTCTATTTCAGGTTCTCGTAGGTTCAGCTCGCCCCAATTCGTGTTGGAAGCAAATCCGTAGTATGATTCATTGATGTCAACCATAAATTCCGCAACGGCAAACATTGGCAAGTTGTACGATGGGTCATCGTAAAGTTTTTCGTCAATAGCCTTAAAGGGTTCGTTAGGTTCAAGGGTAATGTATTCACGCCAAACACCAAGTTTTTTCCCATATTCAGAGTAGATTGTAACTATCAAATCGCCTTCAACCGGATACGCATTGTCAGAAACTAACCGAACAACAATCTTACTTCCCCTAAACTCCGGTGAAACCAACAACGGTTGAAAAGAGCGTTTTGCCTGGTATTGTACGGCTTTCCAGCCTCCATAAAAATCGATGCCGCTCCACGAAATGGCTGGCCAGCAATCGTTCAGCTGCCAGTAAAGGGTTCCCATACACCGAGGTGCAGCCAGCCTGTGGTTTTCAATAGCAGTTTGATATCCAATGGCTTGAGTTAACTGGCTAAAGTATGATTTTTCTTCAATAGTTTGGGAAACAAAACCGTCTCGTCGCAGGTACATATCAATAATATCTTTCCCTTCTGTATGTTTCTGGTGGCATTCAATACTCTCCTCCGATATGGGGGAGTTATGCTGCGCAAACCTTTCAATGGTTTTAATGTTTGGGTAACCCTGAAACCCGAACTCGCTCATAAAACGAGGAATCCTAAATCGGTACTTCGAGAATGGTTCTTTTCCCCACCAAACTCCCCAGTAGTGTGAGTCGCCATGATCCAAACTCTCATCTGTACCCCAACCATACTGGGGTGATGAAGACCAGTAGAATCGGGTTGAGTCGTTCTGTCGCACAATTTCCGGAAGAATTTCGTGAAAAAGCTTCCTGTAACCGTCCCAAACTTCAACAATCCTCAGACTATCTTCAACTTCGGCTTGCCAACCCCAGTTGTGCCAACCCTCGTCAACCTCATTGTTCCCGCACCACATAGCTAGGCTTGTGAACTTTTTTAGCCGTTTAACCTGCTCGGTTGCTTCGTTTTGTACATTATTCAAAAACTCTTCGTCCCAAGGATACATGGAGCAGGCGAACATAAAGTCTTGCCAAACCAAAATGCCCAAACTATCGCACGATTCAAAAAACTTGTTAGGGGGATATACTCCTCCGCCCCATACGCGCAGCATATTCATGTTGGAATATTTTGCGTCTTTAGCAAGCTGAACCCAGGGCTCTGCAATATTCGGGTTTATACTGTTAGGGGGAACAATATTTGCTCCCTTAATGAAAATTGGTTTCCCGTTCACCCTAAAGAAGAATGAGGTTCCCCAGCTGTCGGTTTCATTTACAACATCAATCGAACGAATACCTACCTTCTGACTAACTACCTGTTGGCTTATATCTTCTGCTTCAAGAACAAGAGCCATATCGTAAAGGTACTGCGATCCTGCTCCGTTTGGCCACCAAAGAATTGGGTTTTGAATGCTGAAAGGAACATCAATGGTTTGACTTCCTGACGGAATATCAACCTTTTGGCTAGCTATCTCCTGCCAGCCAAGAGCATTATAAATTTTCAATGTAACCATCCTTGAGGTGTTTGATACGGTATTGAAACTTGCCGTTAACTTTGCCTCGAGCGAGTCAACCGATTGAACCGTAATATTGCCCCCGCAAAGAGAAGTTTCAAGATTTGTTTGCAGGTAAACAGGTTTCCATATCCCACATGTTAAAAGGCGGGGAGCAAAGTCCCATCCAAACTGAAAAGCCGCTTTCCTCACATGTGCCCATTCGCCACCAGGAAGTTCAAAGTCGTACTTTTGTTTCTGCTCTTCAACGTAGCTTTTTGCTGGGAAAAATTGTATGGATAAAATATTGTTTTCTGATAGTAATTTGTTGGTTACATCAATTTTCCATGTTCTAAACATGTTATTTGTTTTGCCGATGGTTTCACCATTTAGTATTATTTCAGCATGAGTATCAATGCCTTCGAAAACCAAATAAACCTTGCAGAACTTACCAAAGTTCTCTTCAAAAGGAAAGTTGAGTGAGTATTCCCACTCGCTCTCCTCAATCCAATCTAGCTCACTATGGTTGCATCCAAGGAAAGGATCAGGGATAATATTGTTCCTGAATAAATCCGAGTGGAGGGAGCCCGGAACCTTTGCTGCCAACCATTCATCGTTTGTGTTCACTTTTCTGAATTTCCAACCATTACTCAAATCAATACGAACCTGTGCGGAACTACTAAGAATGCTAAATGAAGCAAGCAGCAAAATGAGTGTAAAGCGAATTTTTTTCATAAATTGTAATTGATGAAAAAAGATACTTAATCTAAAAAGAATGAACTGAACGGTTTCAGTCCTGAAAGTTAAACTTTTTTATAGTATAAAGCTTACATATTTTAGTTACGTGTAGGTTTTAAAAGTAAATTTGTGTTGTTACATTTGTAACAATTGACGTTATAAAAACTCCAAGAAAATGGGGAAAATAGTTGCAGGAATTGATATTGGCGGAACAAACACCGTAATAGGATTAGTTACAAGCCAGGGCGAGTGCTTGGTTGAGCGTACCATTCGCACCAAGGGTGAAGGGGGATTTATTAATTATATTTTGAGAATTGTTGATTCGGTTAACGCACTTTCGGAGGAGTTAGGAAGTGAGTATCGACTTGAAGCAGTGGGAATTGGTGCTCCAAACGGTTCATACAATTTGGGAGCCATAGTTGATGCTCCCAACCTGGCGTGGAAAGGAATTTTGCCCATATGCAGCGAGATGGAGAGTAGGCTCAACGTTCCGGTTATACTTACAAACGACGCAAATGCAGCTGCCGTAGGCGAGATGCTTTTTGGCGCAGCCAAAGGGATGAAGAATTTTATAATTATTACTCTTGGAACGGGCTTGGGCAGTGGCATTGTTACTGATGGAAAGCTCGTACTGGGGCACGATGGATTTGCCGGCGAGCTGGGTCATACAACGGTTGACCCTAATGGCAGAAAATGTGGCTGTGGGAAGTTGGGTTGCCTCGAAACCTACGTTTCAGCACCCGGTATTCGCCGAACTATTTTCGAACTTCTCGCATCTTCAATTGAGCCAAGTTCACTTAGGAGTTTTACATACAACGACCTCTCGGCAAAAATAATTTCTCAAAAGGCGCTTGAGGGCGACTCAATTGCTCGTGAGGCTTTTGAACGTACCGGTGAAATATTAGGGCTTAAATTAGCCGATGCAGTTGCCACGCTTAGCCCCGAAGCTATCTTTCTTTTTGGCGGTTTAAGCAAGGCAGGAGATTTAATTTTTGAACCCACACGCCGTAGCATGGAGAGTAACCTCTTCCCTATTTACAGAAATAAGGTGAAAATACTTCCTTCGGGTTTGCAGGACAAGAATGTTGCGGTTTTAGGTGCGGCGGCTCTTGGCTGGCAACACCTTAATCTTTAGTAGAATCAGGCTATTCTAAAACTCGTTGACGCCTATCGTTGGTTTTGTAAATTTCGTAGCGCCAGGCTTGCCAGTCGATTAATTTATCGCTGGCATCGAACTCTTTTATCTGCTGTATTTTATTGTCTTTTCGGTAAATAAACTCGATTTTCTTGGTTAAATTTCCTGCTGCATCCATCTCAAGTTGCTGCACTTTATTGCCATTCTCATCGTATGTGTAGGCGAATGTTGAAGTTGATTTCCCTCTCGAAAATTTTTCAACTTCTTTGGTTTCCTTTACAACTCTACCAACCGAATCGTACTCTGGAACTCTTGAAAGGAACATTATGGAATCGGAGGGAACCGCTTTTTTCCCCTTTACCTTTCGTAGAATCTCTGTTCCTTTGTCGTCGTACTTATGCTTTGTTTTGAAACCTTTTTTACCTTTTTCGTTATAGCCTGTAATGTTCTTTATGGTTCCATCGGGGTTATAGGCATAGGTCTCTTTTAATACTATTGATGTGTCGGTTGGGAATACTTTCTCAATTGTTAGTTCTGTAAGTTTGCCTTGGGTATCCCACTTATAATTTTCAACTTTTGATAATTTTTCGTTCACGAAAAAATCGGTTCTATACTTTGTTTGCCCGTTGAAGTAGTGCCAACGGTAGTTTTTGGGGTAATGAGTTTCCCAATCGAAGTCAATTTCTGTGTGCATTCTACCCAGGGAGTCGGAAATTAGCTGCTTTATGGCAAAATAATCCTTGGTTCGCTGTCCATCCTCTAGAACGTACCTTGATTTTACCGCAACGCGGTAAATATTTTGCGGTTCACGGTTCTGACCGAACGTATTGTTCCCTGCCAGAAGCATGCTTAAAAAGCATACTAGGGCAACTTTTGAAATTCTATTTGTTTTCATACAACACATCTTCTTTTATTGAAACTCTTTTATTCAGAACTTTTAATGCAATATAAAAAAGTTTTTTTTTACAGCAATCAAAATTAATCTTTGTCCCTATTAGGTTTTGCGATAATAGATTCTTTCTTTTCAAACGAGGGGGGTAATGGCATGTAACGGAGAGTTATGTTAGCTACCTCTGCATGTTTACTCCAATCCCCTTCCTGATTAGAATGATCCATAACCCAGCCCATAATGTGAGTAACCTGCGTGTTAGTTAAAATGTTTTCAATTGTAACAACTCGCACCTGGTCGTCCTTAATGTACATCCTATTTTTTATGCTTGTCCTGCTTCCGTTTTGTGAGCCATCATCGAAGTAGAAGAAAGAGGTCATTCTTGGATTTTTTGACTCGTCATCGGAGAAAACTTTTACCTCTGCGCTAATAATATATATCCCCGTTCCAACTACAGGAATTTTAAAATTTATGGCATTTTGTTTCCCATCCTCAGGGAAGTACCACATATTCTTTTCAGTCCATAAGTTTGCAATGGGATCGTTGCTTGTGCTGGAAACTTCAGTATTTTGGGAGCCCATCTCCGTTTCTTTCTTTGCCAGCTCACTTATAGTTTTATCAAGTATTTCGTTTAGAATATCGGGGTTACAGGCATAGTATTCTAACGATTTTTCAAAAACATCCTCCGAGTAACCTAATGATTCGTAAGCTTGTGCATAATAGTTTATGGTGTCTTTTTTTGAAATGGGTTGACCTAAATGCGGGGAGATTGTGGTTGCATCTGTAATAAAAGTTTTCACTAGTATTTTTACCATATCCTCTTCTGGAATAATGTCACTCTTTGAGCACGAAGCAAGTAAAATAGTAGTCAGCAGAAGTGAAGCTAAAATCGATTTCATAAATGGAACTTTTTTTCACAAAGATACTAAAAGCAAAATACCAAAATAAATTGGATTAAAATATAGAACGCAACTGAGAACAAAATATTTGAGCAAACGAATTACTAAAAAATCATAGGTATAGCTAGGATGAAAGATACTTGTAAAAATATGTATTATTTATCCCTTTCTTATTGACTTTCAAAATAATTCCTCTTAACTTGCTTCAATAATAGAACCATAACAAAGGATAAAAAAAACACAATCACCCTGCCTTTGCCTGCTTTTCACAAGGGAGTTTTTACTTAATAATTAATCACCATGAAAAAGAATCTTTTTTGCATCGTAGCGTTGATGCTATCCTTGCATGTTTGGGCACAAGTCCCTCAGGGTTTTTCATATCAGGCAGTTGTAAGAGACTCAGAAGGGCAGCCTCTTTCAAACCAAACTGTTGGGATTCGGGTTTCTCTTCAGAATGAAGAAGGAAATAATGTTTACTACTCCGAAACCCATTCTCAAAACACTTCCCCACAAGGAGTTATCGCATTTATTGTTGGGGGAGGAACCGCTGTTTCTGGAGATTTCACTTCGACTCCATGGAGTGAAGAAAACATTTTCTTAAGAATTGAAGTCGCTCCAACTGGTGGGGATGATTATTCAGAAATTGGAATGGTTAAACTTCAGTCAGTACCATACGCACTTTTTGCCGCAAGCGGCAATGAAGGGCCACAGGGCGAACCCGGCGAAGATGGCCTTTCGGCATACGAAGTGTGGCTAAACGAGGGTAACACAGGATCCGAAGCCGACTTCATCGCTTCACTGAAGGGTGAAACTGGGGAGGCCGGCGCTGATGGAACCGATGGCCTCTCGGCCTACCAGGTTTGGCTTGCACAGGACAATACTGGCTCCGAGGCCGACTTCATCGCATCGCTGAAGGGTGAAACCGGGGAGGCTGGTGCCGATGGAACCTCGCTGGAGTGGCTGGGCTCCCTGCCATCGGCTCCTGCCAGCCCGCAACCCAACCAGGCCTACTACAACAGCACCGAAGGAGTAGCCTACGTGTACAACGGAACATCATGGAGTGTTCTAGCTCAGGATGGTATTGACGGGATGGGAACACTCCCCGATGGAGTAACCGGGCAAATCCTGCTGCACGATGGTACTGGCTGGACAGCATCCAGCGATGTGCACCTTGCTTCAGGCGATGTGGGCATCGGAACCGTTACGCCCGGTGCTAAGCTCGATGTGGTGGGCGATATCCGCGCCAGCGGGAAGCTGGTCACCAGCAGCGTGCAGGTGGGCGAACCCATCCCCGACCCCGACCAGCCGCTGTTCGTGGTGCGCAACAGCAACGACGAGATTGTGTTCGCCGTGTACGAGGCAGGCGTACGCATGTACGTGGCCAGCGATGTAGCCAAAGCAGGTAGCAAGGGCGGGTTCGCCGTGGGTGGCCTCACCCAGAGCAAGGCAGGCGATGAGTACTTCCGGGTTACGCCCGATAGCGTTCGTATCTACATCGACACCACATCCACCGCTGGAAAAACTGGCAGCAAGGGCGGGTTCGCCGTGGGCGGGCTTACCCAGAGCAAGGGGAATCCGGTGGATCTGCTCCGCGTAACGGCCGACAGCACTAGAATCTACATCGAAACCAACCCGGCCAAGAGCGGCTCCAAGGGTGGTTTCGCCGTGGGTGGACTAACGCAGAGCAAGCTAACGCCAAGCGAGGAGTACCTGCGCATTACGCGCGATAGCTCGAGGATTTACGTGAACACCGATCCTGTAAAGGCTGGAAGTAAGGGTGGGTTTGCAGTTGGAGGGTTAACCCAATCGAAAACCGGAGAGAATAACTTTATGTTTCTAACCCCCGACAATTACTTTATTGGTCACGAGGCTGGTAGTTCAAATACACTTGGGATGTTCAATTCTTTTATTGGATTTCAAGCAGGTAAAAGTAATATTGAAGGAGATGAAAATATTTTTATTGGGTATCAAGCTGGATTGACAAACGAGTATGGAATATGGAACACTTTTTTAGGTTTTGAGGCTGGTAAAATGAACACTGGTAGCGACAACACATTTATTGGATACAAGGCGGGTAGTATACATCAGGATAAGGGGGGGAATGTTTATATTGGTAGTAAAGCTGGCGAAGAAGCTACGCAAGGAGAACAGAACGTTTTTATTGGAGAATCGGCTGGTACTAAAACTACAATTGGTAAAAAGAATGTTTTTATTGGATATCAAACAGGGTACAATAGCACCGATGCCGAATCGAATGTTTTTATCGGCGATCAAGCAGGTTTTACCAACATTTCTGGTGATTACAACGTTTTTTTAGGATTCAATGCAGGTAAAACCAATAGCGCAAGTTTTAATACTTTTCTGGGTTACCAGGCTGGTTTCCTGAATACTACAGGACAATACAATTCATTTATTGGACATATAGCCGGCTATTCGAATTCCATTGGTTCAAGTAATGTATTTATTGGCGATTCTACAGGTTTTACTAACTCCAGCGGGAACAACAATGTGATGATAGGGAAAAATGCTGGCCTTGCCAGCAATGGGAACAGAAACATTTTTATTGGGTTAAATGCTGGAAAAGTTACTAGTGGAAATGATAACATTTTTATTGGGCTGAATGCTGGAAAAAATTTCGTTTCGGGGGAACATAATATGTTTATAGGAACGAATGCTGGGTTTAATCATACTAATCAAAACTATAATTTAATGATTGGTACTGGAACAGGCTATAGTTTAAATTCACTGGGTAATAATGGTTCTTACAATTCCTTTTTGGGGATAAATGCAGGTAATAAGATTAGAAACAGTAAAGAGAATGCCTTTATAGGAACGAATGCAGGTGCAATGCTCGAAGATGGTTGGTCGAATACAATTGTTGGAATTTGTGCTGCTGAGGGAGGAGCTTGGGATCCCACTTCTTATCACTCTGGCTATGTTACTTCTCAAAATACTATTTTAGGTTGTAAAGCCGGACAACGACTAGATGTGGGTAGTGGAAATATTCTTATCGGTTATATGGCAGGATACTCCTTAATAGGAACGGTTGAAACTCCTGCAAGCAATAGGCTTTTTATTCATAATTCGAGCAGTGGCTCAACTTCAGCACTTATCTATGGAGAATTTGATAATAGCATCCTTCGTTTCAATGCAAATGTTGGGATAAGTAAAGTTCCTTCGTACAAACTTGATGTTAATGGAGATGTAAATATTAGCTCTGGCAGCAATTTCAAAATTAATGGAGTAAACCTTTCAGCGGCTAATGTTGGCGCAGAGCCAACTCTTACCAAGGGTGATTTATCGGGAACTGGACCAATTTCTGTTACATCGTCCCGACAGGTTATTGGCGGAACCACCTCAATATCAATTGCAGATGCAACAACATCGGTAAAAGGGGCTGTTCAGCTAAGCGACGCATACGATGGAACAAGCCAAACTAAGGCAACAACCGAAAAAGCGTTGAGCGATGGGTTGGCCACAAAGGTTACAGGAACGGGGATGTCAATGGGAATAATTAATATAATCTCTGATGGTGATATTATTACATTTGGAGATGGAATTTATGCTTTGACATGGGATGCGACAAACAATAGAATTTGGTTTGAGGATAGAACTCCAAAAGGTCCAGAAGTATCCTACTGGTTTCAAGGGCAACAGGGAACAATAGTTGCTGGGGATGCTGGAATCGCAAGTTCACCTAAACAATTACTTGTTGAATTTAATCCTAGTGAGAAATGGGGGTATGAAATACATGTTGGTGAAACCACAATCGGATCTACCTACTGCTCCGTTTGGGTTCAGTACAATAATGGCAGGCTGGTTGGCCACTACACAAAGTTTGAGTAGAACTTTTCTCACCTAGTATTCTAATATTTCAACCCGGAGGGTTTTCGTTCCCTTCGGGTTTTTACTACTTTTACGCTAAAATTTCAGCTTATGCTTCTCGATGTTCTTCTTCTAGCGGTTGGTTTGGTTATTCTAATATTTGGCGCTAACTGGTTGGTCGATGGGGCTTCGTCCATTGCCACCCGTTTGGGAGTTTCTGCCCTAACGGTTGGGTTAACAGTTGTTGCATTTGGAACTTCCACCCCCGAGCTGGTGGTGAATTTAATCGCTTCATTCGATGGGAACAGCGGCCTGGCCATTGGCAATGTGGTGGGTAGCAACTCCATTAATATTCTTCTTATTTTGGGTTTAGCCGCATTAATTAAACCAGTAAACGTGAAGAGCCAAACCGTTAGGGTTGAAATTCCATTTAGCCTGCTAGCTGCAGTGGCTCTTTTCCTTTTGGCAAACGATAAGTTGCTGGACGGAACCGTATCGTCAGTAATTTCTCGCTCTGACGGGTTAGTTTTACTCGCCTTTTTTGCAATTTTTCTTTACTATACCTTCCTCTCCTCAAAATCCGATCAGTTTCCTTTAACCGCAGAGGTTAAGCACCGAAAGTACTACCTGTCAACCCTTATGGTGCTGGGAGGAATTGGTGGCTTATACCTTGGGGGCTCATTTATTGTTAATTCAGCCACCTCCATTGCCAAGGCATTTGGTGTTTCCGATGCGCTAATTGGCCTTACCGTAGTTGCCATTGGAACGTCCCTACCCGAACTCGCAACATCAGTAATGGCTGCATACAAAGGAAATTCCGATATTGCTATTGGGAATGTGGTTGGTTCAAATATTTTCAACATTTTCATGGTATTGGGCGTATCGGGAACTATAAAACCCCTACCCTTCTATCCGCAATCAAATGTCGACATTCTGGTTGTTTGTTTAGCCAGCATTTTGCTTTTTGTTTTTGCATTTGCAGGCCCTGGTCGTAAAATCGACAGGAAAGAGGGTGTTACCATGCTAATTATTTACTTTGCATATCTTAGTTACCTGATTGCTAACGCATAGTTTTTATGACAAGTCAGAAAAACGAGCATATAATTACATACTGGGTAAAAAACCTTGTGGGTACACCCGGAGGGTTCTCTACAAACATACTAATTACTGTTCTTGGTGGCAGTTTGTACAGCTTTGGCATTCTAAGCTCTCACGTTATGCTGCTAATTTTCGGAGTTGTTTCTCCTGTCCTGTTCACATTGTGTCTGTATTTTTACATTCGTCAGGTGGCTGAAAGCATTAAGAACGAAGGGTTCCCGAAGTTTTTTTCTTCACCCCGAACAAGCAACTTGCTAATGCTCGCCGATATTACCATTATTGTGGTTTTGGCTGTTTTAATACACTTAAACTACATTAACTACTTCTTTTTTCGATTCCTGCAAACTGTGCTTTTCCCTGTATTAATGCTATTTATGCTTCGCTTTTTGTTCATATCAAAGCAGCTTGGTGATAGAAATGAGTAAACTCCTTCTATCGTTTTTATTGGTAACAAGAATTGCATTACTGGAATTGTATTCCATTTTTCCGTAAATTTGAATTTCCCAACAAAAAGTTCACAATCATGAAAAAGTTCATAAAGTGGTTACTTATCGCTATTTTCTCTCTAATAGCATTAGTTCTGATAGCAGCAATAGTAATTCCCATTGTTTTTAAACCCCAGCTTCTCGAAATTGCAAAAAAGGAAATTAACAAGCAGGTTACCGCAAAGGTTGAATTCAACGACTTTAAGGTGTCTATTCTCAGAGGATTTCCCGATGTGTACATCGGATTAACCGATTTAAGCGTAGTGGGAACCGGACAGTTCGAGGGCGAAACATTGGTAGCTTTCGATGAGTTTAGCGTTACGGTTGATATTGTTAGCGTGCTAAAAATGGAGAATATTGAGGTGAAATCAATCCTGCTCGATAAACCCGTTATGAACGCCATAATTGCCAAAAATGGCAAGGCAAACTGGGACATTGTACCTCCTTCCAACGAGGTAGTGGAGGAGGAAACCTCCGGCGAACCCGTTGAAATGCGGGTGGCTCTTCGGAAGTTTCGAATACGAAAAGCTAATGTGTCCTACACCGACTACGAGTCGAACATGAAGGCAGATGTGGAGAACCTCAACTTTACCCTTTCGGGTAACATGGGGTTGGACTACAGCGATTTGGACATAGAGACTACCGTAGGTATTATCAACTTCTACATGGATGGCATTCGCTACATGAAGAATGCTTCGGCTAGCTTCGATGCAACCATTGGTGCCGATTTGGCAAATAGCGTTTACGCATTTAAAAAGAATACTCTGAAGATTAACGAGATTGAACTTAACTTCGACGGGAAGGTGGCCATGCCATCCGATGATATTGATGTTGACGTTACGTTTGCCACAGGAAACACATCGTTCAAGTCACTGCTCTCAATGGTTCCGGCAATTTATATGACCGATTTTAAGGACTTGAAAACTGAGGGGAAACTTGCCCTCAATGGCTGGGTAAAGGGAACAATGACCGAAAAAACAATGCCCAGCGCCAATATCAACCTAACGGTTGAGAATGCACGCTTCCAGTACCCCGACCTTCCCAAATCGGCTGAAAACATCAGCATTGCTACTAAAATTTACTACGATGGCGTAAACGACGACAAAACAACCGTTGATGTTTCTAAGTTTCACGTTGATATGGCGGGTAATCCGTTCGACATGAACCTTGCCGTTCGAACTCCTATGAGCGATATGCAGCTGAACGGGACGTTTAAAGGTAAAATCGACTTTAATAGCATGGCCGACGTTATTCCGCTCGAGGATATGAAAATTTCTGGGCTGCTTGAGAGCAATATCGTTTTTGGTGGGCGCATGTCGTACATCGAAAAGGAGCAGTACGAAAAGTTCAAGGCGAATGGCCAGCTGAACCTGAAAAACTTCGAGTTCGAGAGTCCCGATTTGCCGAAGGCAATGAAAATTTCGGAGGCATCAATGAGGTTTAGCCCACAGTTCGTTCAACTCTCCGCTTTTAAAGCGAATATTGGCAAAACCGACCTTCAAATGAGCGGTCGCCTCGAAAATTTTATTCCCTACGTATTCAGCGATGGAACAGTAAAGGGAACGCTTAACCTAAAGTCTTCACTAATCGATGCCAACGAGTTTTTAACCGAAGGTGAAGAAACTGTTGAGGAGGAATCCGAAGAAATGACCGTAATAGAAGTTCCCAAAAACATCGACTTTGTTCTTTCGTCCAGCTTAAATAAAATTCTGTACGATAAACTCGAAATAACCAATTTCCGGGGGCAAGTAGTTGTTCGAAACGGAAAGGTACAAATGAAAAACGTTAACCTCAACATGCTTAAAGGTAGCATGAATCTTTCAGGTGAGTACAATACTCAGAACATCAAAAAACCATCCGTCGACTTTTTAATGGACATTCGTGGCTTCGACATTCCCACAACCTTCAACTCACTAAGCATGCTTGAGGGCATTGCTCCCCAGCTGAAACATGTAGCAGGAAACGTTTCCACAAAGCTTACTTTCAAAACTCTGCTCGACAAAACCATGAGTCCAATTCTCCCATCGGTTAATGCCTACGGCAGATTCGCCTCCAAAAATATTTCAATTTCCGGTTCTCCATTATTTACAAAAGTTGGCGATGCACTAAAAAACAAGGATTTAAGTAACCCGAAACTAAACGACTTTGATGCCGATATCAGCGTAAAGGATGGAAAGATTACCATTAAGCCATTCGACACAGGAATTAAGGACATTAAACTGAATATTGGTGGCGATTTGGGTCTCGACCAATCCATTAACTACAAGGCAAAAATTGAGATGCCCCGCTCAAAGTTAGGTGCTGCATCCCAAGCGCTCGATTTGGTTAACCAGCAGGCAGCAAAACTTGGTATTCCCGTAAAACAAAGCGATGTAGTTAAACTGAACCTACTAATCACAGGAACTTCAACAAAACCTAAAGTTAGAATTGCCACCGAGGGTGGCGAGGCCAAGGACGTGAAGGAACAGGTAAAGGAGGAAGTGAAGAAAGTGGTTGAAGAGCAGGTTGATAAAGGTAAGGAGGAGGCTCGCAGGAGAGCGAAGGAGCAGGCCGACAAGCTGATTGCCGATGCCGAAAAGGAGGCCGCTAAAATTCGTGCTGATGCACGAGTGCTCGCTGAAAAAATTCGGAAGGAAGCTGAAACCAAAGCCAAAAAAGTTGAGAACGAGGCCAAAGGGAAAGGACCTATAGCGGTTCAGGTTGCCAAGAAAGCCGCCGATAAAATTCGGGAGGAAGGCGACGATGCTGCCAAAAAGGTAATTCGCGAAGCCGATGCCAAAGCGCAGGCAATCATCGATAAAGCCAAAGCCGAGGCAGCCAAGCTCGAGGCCGATGCAGCTAAAAAGTAGTGGTATTTTCTAATCGTAAAGATCAAGGAATTCGTAGCTATTCCCTGAATTGTTGAGGTATTTTACAAAGCCCTCAAAGGGAATTACCAGCGAAGCTGTATTTAGGTTTGGGTGAAAGCTAATCCTGCTGGCTTGCCGTAGGTTCTTGTCGATAAACAGGTGAACATGGTTCTCCCTGTCGTGAATTAAACCCATTGGCGAAACCGAACCTGGGGTTAACCCTAAATACTTCAGCATTCTCTTTTCTGAGGCGAAGGAGAGTTTCCCCTGCCTGAGTCTTTGTTCCAAATCACGAATGTTGAGGTTTTGCTTGTAATCGAAAATAACAAGGTAATGCCGATTCCCCTTGTGGTTTCGAAAGAATAGGTTCTTGCAGTGTGCAGCCTCAATATCCACCCAATACTTCGAGGCTTCCTCAACCGTTGGAACGGGAGGATGCTCGTAGTAGTCGAAAGGGATTGAAAG
>ERZ795057.1911-NODE-1911-length-16935-cov-4.994372_pt1 | contig 16935 bp, 9 predicted proteins | sample MGYA00375141_ERZ795057 | MGnify/ENA primary metagenome ERZ795057 (study PRJEB30186, sample SAMN05720163) | activated sludge metagenome | isolation source: Anaerobic digester | place: Hong Kong | collected 2015-01-26 ... | reverse complement strand
GTCCTTGCCAGAAACGAGTTTAAAAAAAGCCGGGCACTTCGGGATCTTGTTTTTTAGCTCATGGTATGGTGAGACTGGAATGCTGACACCGGTGGAGGCTAAAAATCGGTAATTATTTTTCCCGGGTTACCCGGCTTAACTATTTTTGATTCAGTGATCGGGTCTCCCTGGGGGTCATTGATGATTTTCTGGACCATTATTACCAGGTTGTAATAGTATGTCTGGGTCGCGATAAATTCCTTAATAAGGTCATTGGCTGCAACCTTTTCGCTTAATTCAGTTATTTCCTCTTTTTCATGTACTTCAACAGGGTGTCCTGCTTTTTCTTTTTCTGAAAGCTCATTGCTCTTCTGAACAAATTCTTCAAGAAGGACCCGCGCTTCATCATTATTTTCAATCTGCTGCGACAGATCAGCGAAACGTGTATACACTTCCGAGCCCTTTATCATGAGTCCCAGTTCATTTGCTTTTGCTAAAATTTCTTCCATCAGATACTCCTGAAAATAGTGTTGAAATCAAGGCCGTGTACGGAAATGTGCAGAGGAGTCCGCTACCTTTCATTCCAGTCTGTTATCAGTGTAACGGTAAATAGTGGCAAGAACAATTTTTTTAACTGGAGTCCTGTCGTCAGTATTAATAAATAAAATGGAATTTTATATCCTATTTTGTTTGACATATCTACAAGTTGTTTTAGTCTACATACAGGTATGATCCGGCGTAAGGTACGGGTATGCCGTATAAAAGATTGCTGCACATAATATTATTGTAATTCCCGGGGGCCGTAATGACCGATATTAAAGAACAGGTAGAAGACGAAAATAAAATTGACACAGTTATTTCTGACGATATAGAATTGAAGGGGAGACTGTTGTTTAAAAACTCCCTTAAGATAAAAGGAACGTTTGAAGGAAAAATAGAATCGGACGGACATCTTATTCTCAGCCAGGAAGCGGATATCAGCGCCGATATTACTTCAAAAAAAGTTTCCGTGTATGGCAGCGTAAAAGGAAAAATCAAAGCAGGGCAGCGGATTGAGTTATATCATAACAGCAAAACCTATGGTGATCTTATTACTCCGGACCTTGCAATAGAGGGCGGGTCTCTTTTTAACGGGACCTGCATAATGAGCGAAGAAAAATAATTGTACTGATGTATAAAAACATATGAAGAAAATAATACAATCATTATGCTGTGTGCTCTGTGCATGCGGAACGGTGCTTTTTTGTTATGGTAGTTCTTTGTGTGCTGAGCCGGCTTCAGGACAGGTGCCCCGTGCCTCCTTTGGTGTGGGTGTCAGGGCCGGGATGTATGATGTACGCACCACGGGTGATGATGACCTTTCATGGGACACCGGTAAAGTATACGGCGGCGGTGTTATTTTTGAATATATGTTCAATAATTATTTCGGCCTCCATTCCGGAGTATGGTACGGAAGATTTGAAGGGGAAGTCCGTTTCGATAATGATGGTGTGCCGATTGATACAACCTCGCAGGTTTATTCAATGCCGCTGTATCTGATTACATCACTGAGATACGGGAGATTCGCGGCTGAATTACTGACGGGATTTGATTTTGTGTATGTGGCAAAATCGGAATTTGAGAGAGAATCCCTTTCCGGGCCGGAACGGGCGGATATCAGTCATTTTATCAGATATCGTCAATATGCTGCGTCCGGGGGATTACAGTTTAAAATCGGCATTACAAGATTTATTGATATTTTTGTCGGCGGAATTGCAAGTTATTATATTACCGACTTTATTGAATCGGATGACAGTTCCCAGACTCATTTTTATACATTTACAGCCACCGCAGGTGTACTCCTCCGTACATTCTAACACTGCAGCAGTATTCTATCTTTAATTACCATCTCGTATACATACCCCTGTTCGTCGTTTTTCATAACAGAGAAAATATTGTAAAACACTTGACACAACAAATACATTTGGCATAAATGTACGAAATCGAACAATATATTAAAACATGTACGAAATCAGACATATCTATCCAGTGTGTTTTGTGGTTTTGGTGTTATCTGTATTGTGTACTGAATTGATGACTAAAACATAGTAACTATAAGCGAGGCGGGAATGAAGATTGGTATTGATGCCGGAAGTAAGTTTATTAAAGCATGTGTTCTCCGTGAGCCGGATAATACTCCGGAGCTGGTGTTCAGTGAGCACTATGGGAATCCGGATAGAGCTGTTGAAGAAATTCTGGAAACATACAATAATCCCGGCAGGGTCCTCTTTACGGGTCACTACGGGGAACACCTCTGTACCGCATTCGAAGGTTCACTCTATGTAGATGAAATATCGTCGATACTTGCGGCTATGGATTTTCGCGGGTATTCATCGCAATATATTGTTAATGTCGGCGCTGCGTCCATAAAAAGCATCCACCGTGATGCATCGGGGGAATTTAAATCATATACGGAAAATACACTCTGTGCCGCAGGTACCGGGTCCTTTGTTGATGAACAGATGTACCGTCTCGGGTATGATTATGATAGTATCGCGGAAATACTCCCTGTAGAAAACCCTCCTGACATCGCGACCCGGTGCGCGGTATTTGCGAAATCCGATATGATTCATTGCCAGCAGGAGGGGTACAAAAAAGAGGAGTTATGGTCCGGGTTGTGCAGGGGGATTGTATCCACCATGCTGCAGACAGTGTTTAAGGGCGATATCCCTGATGGTGACGTGCATTTCTGCGGAGGGCTTTTCCTCAATGATGTGGTACGCTACTGGCTTCAGAAGCTTGTCCCCGGAGCACGGTTCAGTGATGATGGGCATTTCCTTGCGGCAACGGGTGCTGCGGTCCTGTACGGGACAGGAGCGGTTCTCAGCGTACCCGCCGGGCATAAGAATGTTACCGGCACCGGAGAAACTTCCAGAGGGAAGCCGCTGGTTGTGCAAAAATCCATGGAGACTGATTTCACCTGTGTAAGGGAGTACCGCTCCAGGGGCAATGAAGTCCGGGTCCACCGGGAGTTCTATGACGGGATGAAGGCGGCCATTGGTATAGATATCGGTTCAACAAGTACCAAGTCGGTTATCATTGATTATACTACGGGAGATGTGTACGCGGATATTTACAGAAAAACAGCAGGTAATCCCGTTGCCGCGGCGGGAGCGCTCTTTGAGGAAGTGCGTGAAATTTTCGGTGATACACACATTGATATTGTATCCAGCGGAACAACGGGCTCGGGACGCCGTCTCATTGGTGAAATAACAGGTGCCGATGTTATTGTGAATGAAATTACCGCCCACTTCAAAGGGGCCGGTTTTTTTCAGCCCGATATCGAGACGATCATTGAAATTGGAGGACAGGATTCAAAATATATCCGCGGAAGAGACGGGATGGTTGTGGACTGCAACATGAACTTTGTCTGTGCCGCGGGAACCGGTTCCTTCATCGAGGAACAGTCACACCGCCTGGGATTTGATGTACGCGAGGTAGGTGATATCGTGTATGGGCTTACTTCGCCCCATGCCTCTGACAGGTGCACCGTGTTCATGGAGCAGGATATCAACAAGCTCCTCCGTGACGGATATACGAGGGAGGAGGCACTTGCGGCGGTGATTCACTCAATTGCCAAGAACTATATCAACCGTGTCGTGGGTTCCCGGCCTGTTACCGGTGAAAAGGTCTCCTTTATGGGGGCGACCGCGCGGAACCGCGGCCTTGTGGCGGCCTTTGAGAACCTGCTGGACCGTGAAATTGTGGTGTCGCCGTACTGTCATGTCATGGGGGCCTTTGGCGCGGCGCTCATTGCAACGCAGCAGGAGGCGGGGGTCCACACGGGGCAGTTCGCGGGGCTCGATGTATTCCGCGGGGATATACGACTTGAATACGACGTGTGCAGCAAATGCACAAATTACTGCAGAATTACGAAGGCTGTCTTTGGTGACGGTAGGGTCGAGTCATGGGGGTTTCTCTGCGGGAAGGAAAATATCGACGAGAAACGCCGTGGGAAATCGAAGAATTATTTTAACGCGGTGAAACGGCTGATTCATGATGATGTTCAGGCGGTAAACCCGGAACAGATGAAAAGGACACGGCCCCTCAAGAGAGTCGGAATACCTCTTGTTCTGTCAATGCATAATTATCTACCCCTGTGGCGTTCGTTTTTCAATTCTCTCGGAGTTGAAGTGGCAATCTCGAAGGAGTCAGACAGTGAAACAAAAGAAAACGCCGTAAGGATATCGAAAACGGATTTTTGTTTTCCAATGAAGATAGGACTTGCCCATGGTGACCAGCTTTCAGGTTCATCGGATGTGGATGCGGTTTTCTTCCCTTCATTTATCAGTGAGAAGATGCAGGGGAACGGGCTTCCAAGGGTTTTCTGTCCGTATGTTATTTCATATCCTTCTGTCGCGAAGGGGGTGGGGGTTGGAAAACCCTGGATCATTCCAACAATTGATTTCCGTCAGGAGGAGAAAACAAACCTCAGGGAACTTCATGAATCACTGAAGGAATACGGGTTTTCCCACAGTGAGATACGCGACGCATACAGGACCGCGCTGCGTGTACACAGGGATTTTCTCAGGATGCGGTATGAGAAGGGGCAGGAGATCCTCAGGGACATGCGTGAGGAAGGAAAGACGGGAATCGTGTTTATCGGCAGGCCCTACAACCTTTATGACGGTGTTATAAACCTGAAGATTCCCGACCGGTTCCAGTTCTATGATTATGTGATCTTCCCCCATGAGCTTCTTATTAATCCTGATGACGGTACCGATGTGTATCACATGTACTGGAATTACGGGGAGATAATTCTTAAAACAGCGGAGAAGGTGCGTTCCATTGATAATCTGTATCCGGTATACCTTACAAATTTTTCATGCGGTCCTGATTCTTTTATCCTCAGCAGATTTGAAAAAATTATGGCCGGGAAGCCGTATCTGATTATTGAGCTCGATGAACACGGATCAGAGACAGGGTATATGACACGGATCGAAGCATTTAACGATATTGTCATGGAGAAAAGGCGTCCTGCCCCTGATGCGGCGGAGGACACGCAATATTTTGAAGATGCATGGAGAAACAAAGGCAAAAAGCTCTGGATTCCTCCGATGCATGAAATAACAGGGCGCCTCTTCGCTGCGGGTTTCCGTGCATGGGATTATGACGCGGAAGCGCTCCCCATTGAAAACGTTGAGGCGTTTGAACTCGGGAAGCAGAAGGTCCGCGGGAGTGAATGTCTTCCTGCCACAACAACAATAGGCGCCTTTCTCCAGGTGCTTCGTGAAAAAGGAGTAACCCCGGAGGAACACGCGCTCTTTATGCCTACCGCGGAGGGCCCCTGCCGTTTCGGCCAGTACGCGGTGCTGCACAGGTCAATACTTGACAGGGAAGGGTTTACGAAAACGCCGATATTCTCTCCTTCTTCCGTGAATTCGTATATGGGAATGCCGAACAGCCTGCGGCTTTATCTCTGGGAGTCAATGCTGTGCAGTGATACCCTCATGAAGGCTATATGCGCGGTGCGTCCCTATGAGGTCAATCAGGGTGAAACCAATGCACTGGCGGAGGAGCTCATTACTGATATCATAGCCCGTGTAGAGAAAAAAGAGGATGTGCTGCCTGTGACGGAACGGGCACTGGAGCGCCTGTTTTCCATCCCCAGGGTTGATGCACCGAGGCCCCTGGTGGGGATAGTCGGTGAGATATATGTACGGTGCAACCCGTTCTGTAATAACAGGGTGATTGATGTAATAGAACGAAACGGCGGGGAGGCATGGCTCGCACCGATATCGGAATGGATATTGTACACCGCCTGGTGTGAGGAATATTTTACAAAACTTATAACAAGAAACGCCCTGAAAAGGTTCATTGTAAAAATGAAAACCGGGTATCTTTTCAAACATGCCCGCAGGTTTGAGGAGATGTTCAGGCATTACAGTCCCCTCAGGGTGGAACCGGCGATAGAGGACGTGCTTGAGGAGGGAATGGATTTTCTCCCGTTAAATTTTGAGGGGGAAGCGATACTTACCGTGGGAAGGGCCCTGCAGTTTATTAAAAACGGGGCCGAAATGGTGGTTAACTGCGCGCCTTTCGGGTGCATGCCGGGTAACATTACCGCTTCATTTTTTCAGCAGATTCAGGAGCAGTATACAAGCCCTGTGGTGACCCTGTTCTATGACGGGGAAACAAATGCGAACCGTGTTGTGGAAGTATATCTGCGTAATATCTGTAATAAAATTATGAAACGGGAACCGGAGGCGGTATAATTTTATGTTGACATAAATAGTAATAGCATTTAGATGTCAAAAAAATTTTCCGGAGGTTTATATGGCATTCAAAATCACTGAGGATTGCACATCATGCGGATCATGCGCAAGTGAATGTCCTGCAGATGCTATTAGTGAAGGTGATGATATTTACGTTATAGATCAGGATGCCTGCACAGAGTGCGGAACATGTGTTGATGTATGTCCTGCTGAGGCGATTATCGAAGTGTAGTATCATCTGACAGGCGGTAATTACCGGTCTGTTTGTAAATGTAGAAAAAAATAAAAAGCAGGTGGAATAACCTGCTTTTTATTTTTCTGCATATTATGTGTACGGTTTAGTGGAGACTCGTTTCATTCATCAGAAGTGTGGATATTTCACTAAAGAGCTTGGGTTCCCGGCCGTTATAATAGCCCTGAATCTGGTCAAACCCGAGCATGAGGCACCGGTCGAACTTTTCTTTCGTGTCAACTCCTTCAGCGACCACCTGTATCGGCTGTTTGAAATTATGAACGAGGTCAATGAGTCCCTGCACGATAAAGGCATAGTTTTCATTTTCCATAATATAGTTAATTGACGACTGTGAAAACTTAATTGTCTCAATTATGCCAGACAGCCGGGCAATCTGTTTCAGTCCCGCCTGTTCATCGGTGAAATCATCAACGGCAATTTTAATTCCCAGCTTATAAAAATCCTCCAGTATTTTTATGTTCTCCTTTTTGACAATTTCACGTTCGATAATTTCAAGTTCAAGGTTCTTGTGCTGAATCATGGTAGTGCTGAGGGTCTGTTCAAGGTAGCTGCTGAAATCCTCCTGCAGCTGCTGCGGTGAGACATTAATTGATATATTGATTAACGGGTTTATTTTCAGGAGTTCACTGAGATGACTGCATGACTCCTGTACTACCCAGCGGCCGATTTCATGTATGAGCCCGTTGTGTTCAGCGATTCCAATGAAGAGCGTTGGTGTGATTTCACCGATTTCCGGGTGGTTCCACCGTATAAGCGCCTCAAGTCCCACGATTTTCTCTTTTGCGTTTACCTTCGGCTGGTATGCGATGAAAAACTCATTGTTAACGTTGTTGCGGAGATTATGAACAGCAACCTTCAGGTCCTGTTCAAGACGGTACAGCTCACGGACTTCGCTGTCGCGTTTTTTATTAAAGAGCATAAAACGCACGTTTTTATCACGGGCCCACTGTATCGCGGAATCACAGTTGTTAATTATTTTTTTTGGATTTTTACTGTCAAAGTCCTGGGGAAACGCGGTAATGCTTATATGGGCATCCACTTCATTCGGAAAGCCCCGTAATGAGTACGGGAAAATGCTTAACGCGGTGTTGATACTGTGACCTGTGGTATACCCGATTTCTCCGGTATGGGGACAGAGTACAAAGAAGCGGTTTCCCACGCGTGCGAGGGTCATTTCCGGAAAGCACTGGCGGCTCAGGGTGTTTGCTATGTCGGATATTATAAACTCCTCAAGGTCATTCCCGATGGATTTGTAGTTTTCATCGACATTGATATGCCGGATTTTGTTCAGGTCGTCACCGCAGAGTTCAATTTCCATCACTTCGAACTGATCATCTTTTTTAATCGAGTCCGCGAGCTTTGTGAGAAATCCGGTTTCGTTAAGAAATCCGGTGAGTTTGTCATGGGTTTCAACAAATTCAACGCGTTTCCGTTCGGTAATATCGCGGATTGCGAACACCCGCATCCTGCTGCCGTTCAGAAAGGTCCAGGAGCTTTGTACCTCGGCAAAAAAGGTACCTCCATTGAGGCGCATCGCCTTTATTTCATAGGGCTGGTTGTGGTTCTGGCGGATATCTTCAAAAATTTTCCAGTGGTACTCTTTTGCTACAAACTTCAGGGCGTGGACTCCGTATACCTGTTCAAAGTCTCTGGGATTGTGCTGGTCAAGTCCAAGCATTTCAAACAGGGTCTGGTTTGCCAGGATTATTCCGCTTTCATCGTGAATAAACATTCCCTGGAAAGGGGAGTCCGCAAGGACACGGAACCGTTCTTCGCTTTCCCGGAGGTTTGTTTCGGCAATTTTACGTTCGTCTATGTCAAGCATTGCTGACATTATCACATACCGGTTTTTTATTCGAATGGGCTTTGAGAAGAGTGTAACCCATTTTGCGTTTCCATTGCCGGTTATAATTCTGAGGTCATAGTGTTTTACCGCGGTGTCAATTTCACCGGTGATCTTCTTTTTATACTGCTCACGGGCAAATTCACGGTCATCCGGATGCACAATGGTAAGGAATTCTTCACGGCCCCATGTTGTCAGTGTTTCTTTTCTGTATCCTGAAATTTTCTGCATAAGGTCATTGGCATAGGTGATGACGCCGTCATCAATCGTGTATATGCCGATGATTGCCTGGTCGGTAAGGGTTTTGTACACCAGTTCACTGTCTTTCAGGTCCTGTTCAACTTTCTTCTTATCCGTGATGTCACGAACTATGACAACGCGTCCTTCACCTCCCTCTATGTTCCTGGGGGCAATTTCAAGTGTTGCGGTGGTTCCGTTTTTTTTAATAATTGTTATTTCGTAGGTATGTGTACTGTGTGCGGCAATATTCGTGAGGACCCTGTTGCGTGATTCTTCAGTAACAAGCCTGAGAAAATTTGTTCCAATCAGTTCCTCGGCCGGGTAGCCGGTTATTTCAGAAAATCTATAATTGATTTCAGTTATAATTCCCCTGTTGTGAACCACGTATCCGTCGTTGACACAAGATATGATTTGTGTAAAGTATTCGTTTTTTTGCTGGAGTACCCTGTTACGTTTTTCAGCCTTTTCCAGTTCAGCATTCCGCAGCAGTAGTTCCTGTTCCAGTTCATTGACCTTATCCCGCAAAATGGATATATCATTCTGAGGGCCCGTACCGGATATGTTCTGTATCTTTTCTGACATTCTCTAATATTCCGTAAAAGTGTATGGAGTCTGCTGCTGTATCCTGAACAGCAACAGGACACATTCCTGAAAACTCTGCCAATTTTTTATATGTCCGTTAATTAATCAATTATTCTTTTCTATATATATGTAGAAAATGCCTTTGAAGAAGAAAAAAAGTCATAATGTCGGAATTACGGGCCGCAGGAATCAATACTGTATACATATATTCATGAAAAGTGATTAATATATGACGGTTTCGTGTCATTACTCCCGGTTACACGCATTGTTGTTCGTCCGTGCAATTTTTACGGTATTGTAATACAGGTCCCGTATTATGTGTTGACGTGAAAGTGCCGGTACGTGTACTATTGCAGTTCAAAGGCATTAGCAACAGATTCCAGTTGTCCTGTTTCCCCGCATGTGAAGATGCTACACAATGAAAATGGAACCTGCATCAATTGTATTATACTGTAATTCAACGTATTCTGACGCCCGGAATTTGCTGTTACGCCGGTTATTGTAAGGAGTATGGAGATGGAAAGCGCGAAAACCAGAATGGAAGTATTTTACCGGATTGAAGATTCAAGGGGGCTTATGCTCCGGAAGAAACTTCAGCATCTGGGGTTTGATATTGAAGCAGTCATCATTTCAGATAACTATCTGTTCTATGATGATTTTTCACAAAAAGAATGTGAGCGTATTGCCCGCATGCTTATTCAGCCGGTCACACAGGATTATGTGTGCAACGAGCCGTATCGTCCGGCGGGATTCGCGTATGCCGTTGAAATCGGGTTTCTCCCCGGGGTCACCGATAATGTGTCCCATACCGTGCGTGAGTCAATTGAGGACATGCTGAAACGTTCCCTTGACGCGGAAAAGTCGGTGTTCAGCACCACCACCTATTTTCTGAAGGGTGATATCGACCGTGAAACTGCCGTTGCGATTGCCATGGAACTGCACAATCCCCTGATCCAGAGAATGACAATCCTCTCCGCAGAGGAGTACCGGTCGCAGGGGGGTATGGGACGGGAAATTCCTGTGGTACACCTCCATGAGCATATAGCGGTTGATGAAGTTAATATAAATGTTTCCGAGGAGGAACTCCTCAAAATAGGGAAGGAGGGTATTGCCGACAGTGACGGAACGCGGCGCGGGCCCCTTGCCCTTGATATGCTTTCCCTGAATACCATCCGTGATTATTTTAACACGAAAGAGAAACGGAACCCCACTGACGTTGAGCTTGAATCCATTGCCCAGACCTGGAGCGAACACTGCAAGCACACAATCTTTGCCGCGAAAATTGATGAAGTGGAGGGGGGGATTTTCCGGACCTATATCCGTGAGGCAACGGAGCGGATACGCCAGACAAAAGGTGACCGGGACTTCTGCTTTTCAGTGTTTTCGGACAACTCCGGGGGCATTATTTTTGATGATGAATATGTGGTATCCGACAAAGTCGAAACTCATAACAGCCCCAGCGCCCTTGATCCATTCGGCGGTTCCATTACCGGTATTGTAGGCGTGAACCGGGATACCATAGGGTTCGGCCTTGCGGCGCGTCCCATTGCCAACAGGTACGGGTTCTGTTTCGCGGACCCCTTTGACGATGAGCCTCTGTACCGGACAAAGGAAAAGGACTCACGCCTTCTGCCGCCCCGGCGGATCATGGAAGGCGTGGTGCACGGCGTCAATGTGGGGGGGAACTGCTCCGGTATCCCGACACCCCAGGGCTTTGTGTATTTTGATGACCGTTATAAGGGGAAACCCCTTGTGTTCGTGGGGACAATCGGCATGATTCCCCGGAAGGTACTGGGGAAAGCCTCGTATGATAAAAAGGCAATGCCCGGAGATTATATCGTGATGATAGGGGGACGCGTCGGACGGGACGGAATCCACGGCGCCACCTTCTCCTCGGAGGCCCTTTCCTCCGGGAGCCCGGCCACTGCGGTGCAGATAGGGGACCCTATTACCCAGAAAAAGCTTTCAGATGCGATTGTGAAGGAGGCCCGGGACAGGGGGCTCTATCATTCAATCACCGATAACGGGGCCGGGGGACTCTCCTGTTCCGTAGCGGAAATGGCCCGGGAGTCCGGGGGCTTTGAGGTTGACCTGGAAAAGGTCCCCCTGAAATATCCCGGCATGGCCCCATGGCAGATATGGGTGAGCGAGTCCCAGGAGCGGATGACCCTTTCTGTTCCGGAAGAGAAACTTCAGGAATGCCTGGACCTCATGAAACGGCGCGGTGTGGAGGCAACGGTAATCGGAAAGTTTACTGACTCCTCCCGGGGCCATGTGCGTTTTAACGGGAAGAAAGTTTTCGACCTTGACCTGGAGTTTCTCCATGAGGGGCTGCCGCGAAAGGAGCTCCAGTCGGCGCCCCGCATTAAGAACAATCCGTACCCTCCTTTTGTGGTTCCGGGAAACCTTACGGAAGTGCTTCACGGGATGGTGAGCCGACTCAATACGGCGAGTTATGAATTTATATCGACCCAGTACGATCATGAAGTGCAGGCGAATTCTGTTGTAAAACCGCTCCAGGGACCGGGAAGGGTAAACGGCAACGCGACGGTGATCCGGCCCCTTCCTCATTCCTATAAGGGGGTGGTGATGTCCCAGGCGCTGTATCCGTCATACAGCGATATCGACACGTACCGTATGGCGGCGTGCTCCATTGACACCGCGGTCCGGAACGCGATTTCCGTGGGGGGCAGCCTTGAGAATATGGCGCTCCTTGATAATTTCTGCTGGTGCGATTCCAATAATCCCGAGCGTCTCGGTGAACTGAAGGACGCCGCAAAGGCATGTTTTTATTACGCCGTGGCCTATGGGACCCCCTATATCTCAGGAAAGGACAGCATGTTCAATGACTTCCACGGGTATGACAGGGATTTTAATGAAGTAAAAATATCGATCCCTCCAACGCTGCTCATCTCATCTATCGGCGTGGTTGAGGATGTACGCAATTGCCAGACTATTGACTTCAAATGTCCGGGGGACCTTGTGTATTGTGCAGGGAAAACAGGGCCGGAGATGGGGGGAAGTGAGTACCTTGCCATGACAGGTGAAAAGCTATCCGGTACACGATATATAGGCAATAAGGCCCCTTCGGTTCAGGCGGATGATAATATGATGCTGTACCGTGCGGTGGAGGCGGCAATGAAGCGGGGATATATCGCTTCAAGTATCAGCATTGAGCGCGGGGGACTGGGGGTGGCCCTGGTGAAGTCGGCAATGGCAGGCATGATGGGGTGCGGTATCGACCTGTCAAAAATACCCGCCACGGAACCTCTCAGGGATGATGATATTCTTTTTTCCGAGTCCCAGGGAAGGTTTCTGTTTTCAGTAAATCCGCAGCACAGGGATGAATTTGAGCTGCTCTTTAACGGGATGCCCCTTGCAATTATTGGTGCCGTGTCTCATAACGGCACGGTTGAGGTTATGGGCTCGAACGGGGATATGGTTATTTCAACTGACGTTACTGCGCTGCAGCATTCATATAAGAGTACTTTTAAGGATTTTCAGGGGTGATACAGATGGCAAAACCAAAGGTTCTTGTACTGACCGGATACGGAATTAACTGCGATGAGGAAACAAAGTATGCCTTTGAAAGGGCAGGTGCTGAGGCCGATATTGTCCACATAAATGATTTGATAGAAAATTCCCTGATGCTGCTGCAGTATCAGATATTCTCATTCCCCGGAGGGTTCTCCTACGGTGATGATACCGGCAGCGGGAAGGCCCTGGCGAACAGGATCACCAATAACCTGCGGGAGGAGTTCAGGGCTTTTATTGAGCGGGATACCCTGATGCTGGGAATATGCAATGGCTTTCAGGTGATGGTGAACATAGGGGTGGTCCCCGCGACAGGGAGCCTGATCGGCGAGACGGAAGTGTCCCTTGAACATAATGATTCATCACGGTATCAGTGCCGCTGGGTTGATCTCAGTATCGAAAAGGATTCACCCTGTGTGTTCACAAAGGGGATTGAAGGTTTGCACATCCCGATCGCCCATGGCGAGGGGAAATTTTATGCCGGCGAGCATGTCCTTGAAAACCTTGAAGCGAAGGGCAGGATCGTAATGCGGTATGCCCGTCCTGACGGCAGCAGGGCATCCGGGGAGTTTCCATACAACCCGAACGGTTCCCTCAATGATATTGCCGCGATCTGCGACAGTACGGGGCGCATCATGGGTATGATGCCGCACCCGGAAAGGAACATCCTTTTTACGCACCGGGAGGACTGGACCATTCTGAAGGAGCAGATCCTCAGGGAGGGGGGCGAAGTCCCTGAGGAAGGAGAGGGTATGCTTATTTTCCGGAATGCGGTGAGATATTTTGAGTAGAAATCAGTTTTTTACTCTTCCGGCTCCGGCAGGTCATCCCCTTCGGCAACTTTCTTTGTAAAGGTATCAATGTTTTCCGAAAGGCTCTGAGAGCTCATGTCGATGATTTTTGCATATCCCCGCACCATGTCCGCGCTTTCAAGGGTTTTCTGTGAAATATCCGTGATGGTGTTTATTGCCCGGGTCAGCTCATTGACCGTGTTTTTCTGTTCCAGGGAAAAAGTATAGACGCTGCTCGAGATGTCAGAGAGCCTGTTTATCTCATCCCTGATTTCACTGTTCATGGATGCGAGTTCACCGGTGAAATCAAGTGTCCCCGTGAGGACCCCGCTGGTTTCCATTATTTTTTCCCGTACCTCGTTGAAAATACCCGCGGTATCGCCGATATAACTGATCTCCGCTGATATACGGTTTGTGTGTTCCGTAATGGTGGTCCGTATGCCTTTCACAAGGTCTGTGGTCTGGTCCGCTAATTTGTTGACTTCATCCGCGACAACGGAAAACCCTCTTCCCGCTTCACCGGCCCGCGATGCTTCAATAGCCGCGTTCAACGCCAGGAGGTTGATCTTGTCCGCCACTTCATCAATGAGGTTGATGGTTCCGTCCAGCTGGCGCAGATAGTCCGCCATATCGCCGATTGCCTTTACTGACTTGTTCATGGTTTTCTCGCCCATTTCCACAAGGCCCACCGCCCCCTCAATACTTGCCGTGAGGGTGCCTATCCGTGTGGAAAGCTCGCCGCTGCTGGTGTTTATTTTCAGGATTTCCTCTTTGATGAGCTCGGAGCTGTCCATCTGGGCCTTCACGTCAGTGAGGTTGGTTTCGAATGATGCAGACATTTCCTCATATGCGCTGGCGGCTTCTTCAACGATTGACGCAAGCTCCCGGGCAATGTCTGAAAGGTCGGATGATGAGTTATTCAGGTCGGAGCTGATTGTCTTCACTTCGACAGAATTTTCGGAAATGGTTTCCATCATCTGCTTCATTGTGGCCACCATGTTATTGAATGTGCGTGTTATGTAGCCGATTTCATCTTCGATTCGCACGGGGACTGTTACATCAAAGTTGCCGCTGTTCACCTCGTGGACGCCATGGGAAAGCTCCCGCAGGGGAGTAACCAGGATGCCCGAGAAGAAAATCCGGAACCCGAACCGCACCACGATAACCGCCACAAGAAGCATAATAATTATCATCAAGACTGATGGTTGCATGTACGCCCGGTAGTCACTATAGGGAAACCCCGCTTCTACAATGCGGTTGTTCGCAAGGTCCATAACCATAAATCCTATTGAATGACCTGTGCCGTCCTTATGCCTGCGGTACAGCCGTGTACCGGGACCTTCAAATGGGGTCAGGAACTGCAGCACCCCGTTGCGGAGAGCAGTTCCCTCAAGGGGGCTTGCGTTAAGATATGTGAACAATGCCTCCTGGAACGGGGTGAACCACGGTCCGGTTTTATTTAAAAAAGCTGTAGCATCCACCCTGAAATTTTCGGATGGAATTTTCTTCAGGGTATTATACATTGCTATCAAAGGGCTCTTCATTGACCCAATGTATTCAAGGACACGTCCGGAGGGGCTGCCTTCATCGTCCGGGAGTGTATCGGCAAAACGGACAATGGCGTCACGGTATCCCCTGCAGTGCGATGGAACGGCTTCCAGGGCCTGCCGGATCCCGGAGCGGAAGTTTTGTGTGTTCACCTTCCGGATTTTTTCCCACATGAATGCATTGTCGAAGGATGACCGGAGGGCATTGATATCGACCCGGCTGGTCCCGGAAATATTCGTGAATATGCCGCTTTCAAGGTCATACGCAACAAGGTACTGCATGTTCCCTTCCAGGTTATTGCTGCGCATTGCCATGAGGGCGGTTTGCCTGTGGAGTTCATCGTATGCCGCATCACGCTCCTTCATTAAAAAGAAACTGTTGAACTGCAGCAGCACCAGAATCGTCACGATGCTTATCCCTATGAGTTTCCCCATAAAGGATATCCGTTCCTTCACGTTGTTGAGGTATACCACCATCCAGAGGAAAAAACCCATGACGTTAAAAAACACCCAGGTGTTCTGAAAAACGTCCCTGCTTATGGCGCCGTCACGGCTGAGGGTGTTTGTTACTGACGGGACAATTGACGCAATTATGAATGTAAAGCCGAGAAGAAAAAGCACCATGCGGTCTTTTTTATCACCAGTAACAATGCGCCAGCCGCAGAGGAGGATATTTATCGCTAAAAAAAGCATAATGATGATGGCCACAATTTTGCTCGGGGCGTCGGCATCGAAATCCCAGTAGTGGCCCCTGAAATGGAATATTTTTTCCGCCCCGAGGGATACCACGACGAACGCGCAAAAGGTGATGATGGTGATGGTGTACATGGCAACAAAGAGATTTTTTGCCGCGCGGGGATTTCTTTCCGTCGGAAAATAAAAGTAGACCAGATTATAATGGCATATTGCCGCAAGAATCAGGAACACCGTTAGCCAGCGGTGATAGGCCGCGAGGGGATGATAGATACTGGAAGAGATTACATATCCAAAGTTAAACATAGCCATCATCGCCCAGCTTATGCCCACATGCAATGTCGCTTTGGATTTGTGTTTCCCTGAAAGAAGAAAAAATGCGATCAGTGAAAAAAAGATCACCCCGATAAGGGACCCTATGGTAAAGGAATTTAAATACAGTATATTTCCATTATGCATTGCGCAGCAACCCTCATAGCTATATTTATATCATAAATATACTATTATTATCGAATAAATATGTCTAATCTTTTATTGATAATGTTGATTAAAAATATTAAATGATCGAAAAGAGGGGGCGCGGATGATAAAAAGAGGGGGGCCGCATATTACCACCCCCCTCCGGATTGGTTATATCATGTTACTGTCAGTTCAGCATCGCGTTTACGTTTTTCCCGGCTTCTTTTGCTTCCTGTACTATTCTTTCTATTACTTCAGCAACGGTCGGTATATCGTGCACCAGGCCTGTTGCCTGTCCAAGGAGCTGAACGCCCTTATTGTCATAATCACCCACTTCAGTTGCAGTCTGAATCTTTCCGAATGCTGTAGCCATGTGCGCAAGGGTTATCATATTCCGGGGTTGTGCGAGCATTCCGAGCATTACTTTTAAAAGAGGAAGCTCCATCTGCCTGGCAATTTGAGGGCCTACGAACGCGGCCTTAAAAAGGTTCATTCCGCCTTTAATAGATTTCTTCGCGGACTTTGATTCAAGGACACGGCACCATATCCCGTCAAATCTGTTTGAGAACATAGTATTTTCCACAGTAGCATCGACGTGAGCCTGCTTGGTCCTCTGGTGAAGGGGACTCTCAACGGTTGTGGAGAGTCGTGTCCCCATAACCACCGCATCAGCACCCAGGGCAAGTGCAGCAGCAAGTCCCTGGCCGGTAGCAAATCCGCCGGCAGCAACGATAGGAACATCAAACTTCTCTCTCATTGC
>ERZ795057.1908-NODE-1908-length-16981-cov-7.735968_pt1 | contig 16981 bp, 12 predicted proteins | sample MGYA00375141_ERZ795057 | MGnify/ENA primary metagenome ERZ795057 (study PRJEB30186, sample SAMN05720163) | activated sludge metagenome | isolation source: Anaerobic digester | place: Hong Kong | collected 2015-01-26 ... | reverse complement strand
AAAAAGCTGACTTCTCATAAAACCAGTACCATGGGATTAGCTTACAACTCTTTCTGGGGTCGCCCACGGTCTTTTATCTCCTCAAAGTCGGGGACGGGAATTACAGAAAATCTACTAATTCAATCGTAAATCGCTATAATTCAATATAAATAAAAACATTATGGTTTTCCTTTTTTTATTTAATTTATCCGGAGCTTTTTCAGGCCCCGGATAAACTTAAAATTCTTCCACCCTCTACTCCGCAGGGTTCAGGTACCAGTCAGAATACTCAGCCCCTCCTGAAAGATACCATGCTTCAAACTCCGGGTACATATCCGCAACAGAGCTTCCCTCTTCAGGCGACTTCCAGCCTTCCGGTATTATTATGACCCAGGGAAGTCCATCCTCACCTGCCACGGCTCCGTCATAAACAGTCTCAACAAATGGAAGATGAATTTCTCCTCTTGAACTGTCATTCCCCGGAATTAAAAACGGGTCGTATGGCATGAGCTGAATTTCGCTTCTCGGAACAGGTACAGGAAATACAACATTAAATTTTGTCGGCCTGACTGATACTCCAACCGAACCAACGCTCAGAATATAACGTTCACCTTTAATATAAATTCCAAGCGTGTTCCCGGCCTCAATGTCTGACTCAACAGGTACAGTATGGATCGAAACTCCAACCACCTCGTTTTTATTATTGATGCTCTCTGTTATCTGCAGTTTAACAACATAGTCATTAAAATCACTGTCGCCTTTCTCCGGATATTCACCGTCAAAGGCTATAATGAACTTACCATTTGCCGTAAATGCAAGTTCACTGTCTGTCGGGAAAGCATCCAACTCATCCGGAATTCCGTCACTGTCCGTGTCAGTCCACGCCACAGGTTCGGCTGATACTTCAAGAGCTATGGTACGTATAACAGCCTCGAGTGAACCTATGTCACTGACTGAAATTTCACGGCTGTCATAACCCTCAGCCGCAATAACTATCGTGGCTATTGTATCATCCTTCTCCAATAATGATGTGAACACTACAAACCCGTTCTCATCAGTCACGGCAGAGGTAACAGCAGCCCCGGTTTCATCAACCAGTGTGATAATAGCGTTAGCCAGGGGTTCACCGGCTGAACCAAGAACAGTGAGTTCAAAATCAACAGAAACAGTTGAAGAGAGCACAGGCTCATCTCTTACAACATCATTTATGCTCTCGACCTCTGCCTCCGCCGTTATTGAAGCTGTTACAGTTTCATCAGCAATATCATTAACCGATATATCGCCACTACTGCTGCCCGATGCGGAACCGCCGCCGGAACCTCCGCAGGAGAAAGCGAACATCACAAGTATTATCAGTATTAAAATTTTATTCATATCCGGCCTCCTTTTAAGTTTTCATGCCTTATTATTACGCACCTTGCGTGCCAATAACCTTTGAGGCTGAATAAATTAATTTTTTTACGCGGAAAATTTTTCAGACAGGAAATGAAGAATTTAAATAAACAAAACTACAACTACTGTATGATTAACACTCCCCTTTTTCATTAAAACTGTAGGACTTTAAGACTACACGGATCTTTCAGGGAGGAGGAGGGTCCGGCTATAACATGTTCACCCCGTGAATGCCACGTTAATCTTAACCGTTTTCTCATATTGAGACAGTTTATGAGAAAAATCTCATTTTGAGACAGACAGGATGTCACATAATTCCATATATCTTCAGCTTGCGATAAAGAGTGGCCCTGCTTATGCCGAGAGCCACTGCCGCCCTTTCAATCTCTCCGTTAAACTTATTATAGGCTTTCCCTATCTCTCTTCTTTCAAGCTCTTCAAGGGGGATTATCTCGTCAGTTTCAACGCATGGTTCTCTCTTTTTTTTCCCTGTTCCGAAATCGGGAGGTTCAATATCTCTTATCACATCATCCATACTCTGAAGCGCCAGGCGCTGTACATGATGCCGCAGTTCCCGCACGTTTCCGGGCCACTGCCGTGATTCAAAATCCCGCATCACCTCTTCTGAAAAGGACATCTCACCCAGGTCATAAAAGGAACATATCTCGCGGAGGAAGTGCCGCGCCAGTACCGGTATGTCCCCCTTTCTCTCCCTGAGCGGCGGAACTTTAATGGTAAACTGCTCCAGCCTGTAGTAGAGGTCACTCCTGAATTTTTTTTCAGCAGATTCTTCAGAAAGTGACCTGTTTGTTGCAGAGATTACCCTGAAACTGATCTCCCTCTCGCTCTTCCCCCCTACCCGTCTCACCTTTCTGTTCTCAAGAACACGAAGAAGCTTTGACTGCACTTCACTGTGCAGCTCGCCTATCTCATCAAGGAATATTGTCCCCCCATCAGCCTGTTCAAAAAAACCGGTATGATCGCTGTTTGCCCCTGTGAAGGCCCCCTTCACGTGGCCGAAAAGCAGGCTGTCCGCAATGTCCGGGGCGATCCCCGCGCAGTTTACTTCCACGAAAGGGCCGTCCCTCCTGCTGCTCCCCTCGTGTATTGCCCGGGCAATCAGTTCCTTTCCTGTGCCGCTCTCACCTGTGACAAGCACGTTTACGTCGAAATCAATAACCCTGTCCAGGGAGGCGAAAAGGTCCATCATCTCTCCGCTCTCACCTATTATCGAGTTGAATATCTCACGGTGGCGCAGCCTGCTGCGCAGTGAAACAAGTTCCCTTGACACTGAGCTGAGATAGTGAAGCCTCTGTCCGAACACCGTCATGCCAGTCCCGCTATATGGAGGTGGAAGGATATCATCAATGCCGGGAGGCGCCTTTTCCACGGATCCCGCAAAAATAACAGGAACCCCCGGGAACATAGAGTCTCTCAGTTCCACGGAACCGGAAACCGTGTCTGCGCCTGTAATAATTGCGGCAGGCCGTGCCCCGGCTTCAGAAATTTTTTCAGGTTCAAGTATAATAAGTCCGGGGATCTCACCAAGGCAGGCTAGAAGCTCCTCTCCGATGCCGGATGTTATAACAACGGTCTTTTCATTATTAATTTGTTTCATATTATTTCAGTCTTTTCACATAAGGTACAAAGTCCATATCCATTTTAAGGATATGGTTCTCCCACCATTCCCTCAGTTTTTTATCCACTTCAATTGCAAGATAATAATCAGGCCCACGCTCCCTGCAGCTCCCAATCAATTCGGCAAAATATGCCCTGAACTCATTGTGCTGGCGGGAATGCTTCGCGAAACCCGGGTAGCCGGCATTAAGCATGACCTTCTCCTCTGAATCAAAATGTTCATTCACGTAGGATTCAAGATAATCCACAAGGATCTTCAGTTCATGCGAGCTCTTCCCTGAATAGATCGCAAGCTCGAGTTTATCAATTTTGTTAAAAAGCTCGTGGTGCTGTTCATCAATCTCTTCAATACCGGTTTCAAGCCGTTTATTCCATTCCCATTTAATCATGCGACATTATTCTCCTTTTATAAATAAAAATCAGGTTTCCGGAATAAAATTCCACTCCAGTCTTCATCCGGGTCTTTCGCCGGTATAAATTGATTAATGTGAAACAGATAATACAAAAAAAAGATTTCACTTTTCTATATATATTAATATATAATTATACCAGCAGTCACAACATTTTTCCCGGAGGAATTTAATGAAATCTCTATTGAAAGTATTTTTCCCAGTTATTGTAGCATTTTTTCTTCTGTCCGGCGCTTCTATACTTTTCGGAGCAGATGACTTTTCACCATACCTGAAACAGATCAGCGCACAGACCTCTGCCTCAAAAGACAATTTTGCCGCCGAACTTTCAGCTGAATTCGGTGTCCCCATCCCGAAAATCAATGAGATGAGAGCAAAATTCGGGATGAATAACGGAGACATATATTTCGCCCTTGAACTGGGTAAACAGACGAAAAAACCTGTTGATGAAATAATTGATCAGTATCAGAAAAACAGGTCCCGCGGATGGGGATATATAGCAAGGGAGATGGGGATAAAACCGGGCTCACCGGCATTCAGGGCCCTTAAGGCGAAGGCTCAAAAAAAAGCCCGGAATAAAAAAAGAATAAAAGACGAAAATAAATGGAACAAAAAAACTAATGGCATGAATAAAGGCGGCAGCGGCTCAGGAAAAGGGAAAAAAAGATAACCATTGCCTGCCAGGCTATTTAAGCCGTTTCTCAGGACATAATGAAACGGCTTAAAGGTTTCCGAATTCACTGCGGCACGGGGAAAAAGATGCTGTTAAAATTATCCCTCTTCTCCCTTGTCCCTATCACAGCAACCATATCACCGGCAGAGAGCAAAGTATCCGGCTCAGGGTTTGGGATTAGTTCCCCATCCTTTATAACCCCCACAACGGACACACCTGCCTTTCTGCGCACATCAAGTTCCCTAATACTGCTGCCGTCCATAATGTCACCGGGAGCGATCTCATACCATCCGGTTTCAATTAAAAACGGGGTATCCTTCATTGACGCCATTATGGACGAGTTTATATCCCCGGTACTTTTAAAGTTATAGGTTTTTCTTTTAACGTCATCAACAAGGTTCTGGATTGCGGAGACCCTGCAGTCAAAACGTAGCAGTGTCTGTCTTAACACCTCAAGGCTCGCCTCAAATTCCGGCTGAACAATTTCATTTATATTGAGTTTATACAGCTCCTTTATCTGCTCCATATCATTTGCCCGGGCGATTATATCAATCCCGGGATTTTTAACATCGGCAACAGAGAGTATCCCCCTTGCTGTGATCACAGAAGGCGCTGAAATTATTATAAGTTTCGCGGCATCTATATTTGCAGCCTCAAGTACCGTCTCCTGTCCCGCGTCCCCGAATATTACGGGTAAACCGTTATCTTTGGCCCTTTCAAACTTTCTGAAGTCCTGTTCAATTATTATAAAGGGAAAGCCAAGACTATTCAGAACAGAGGCGACCTGGGAACCTACCCTGCCCCCTCCTGCAATAATGACATGCCCGGCAAGGCCCCCTTCAGGCATATTGATTGTCTGAACATCTTCATGCTTAAACCACTTTTTCTTTAATGAATAGAGAGGCCGGGGGAGGAGCGACAGGAAGGGGGAAAGAATCATTGTCACTACCGATACTGAAAGTACAAGAGAATAAAACTCCTTCTCTATTACACCGCTCTGCACACCTGTACGGGCAAGCACAAATGAAAACTCCCCCACCTGCGCCAGCCCGAACCCCAGGGCAAGGGGTATAATGTTTCTGTATTTAAAAACTATTGAAAGAGTCGAAAAGATCAGAAATTTCAAGGTAATTATCAGCGCAACCAGAACCATTATAATCGCAAGGTTTTCTGAAATCACCTCCGGATCAAGGAGCATCCCTATTGATGTAAAAAAAATAAGGCCGAAGACATCACGGAGAGGGATTATATCATTAAGGGCCTGGTGGCTGTAGTCAGATTCACTTATCACCATCCCCGCGACAAAAGCCCCGAAAGCGAAAGAGAGCCCGAACATGTGGGTAACATAACCTATACCGAGAGCCAGGGCAGTAATAGTAATAAGGAAGAGTTCCCTTGAATTAAGCCGTGAAACATATTTAAGAACAAAGGGGATAAGCCTGACACCCACAATAATGATTACCGCCAGTACAATGAATGCCTTCAGTATAATCATACCTATGTCAGGAAGATTATCTGCTATATCATGCAGTTTGGGGATAATGATCATGAGAGGAATCGCAGCAAGATCCTGCACAATAAGCATCCCTATCATAACCTTGCTTGAAAGTGTGCCGATAAGCCCCCTTCCCATAAGGATCTTCAGAACAACCATTGTACTGGAGAGCGATATTATCATGCCGAAGATAATAGAGACATTGTGAGGGAGCCCCATGGCATAGCCCATGCCGTAACCGGAAAGTATGCAGAGTATTATCTGTACAGTAGTCCCTGCAATAGCGATCCCCTTTACATCCTTAAGTTCCTTGAAAGAGAGATCAAGGCCAATGGAAAAAAGAAGGAGCGCAACCCCGATTTCAGCCAGGAGTTCAATCCTGGGAATATCAGATACTGTCACGCCTCCGGTGAAAGGGCCTATCACTATACCTGCGATTATATACCCTATAATCGGAGGGAGCTTAATCATGTTGAAAATCAGTCCCGCCGCAAGGCCGAAAACGACAACTATAATAATATCTCCCGCTATACCCATCCGCACCTCAGGTTCATAAATAGTAAATACTTCCAGTATTTATTCCTTAACTATAGCGGTTTACGATTGAATTAGTACACTATTTGTCATTCCGGTTTGCCCCCTCTGCCCTGCGGGCATCTCCCCCATAAACGATAGGGGAGAAAAAGAGGGAGAGCAATACCGGAATCTTAATGACAGATATTTATTACTAAAAACAGGATAAATTTTTTTTTTACCTCAAGATTCCGGCATTTCGCTTCGCTTCAGCCGGAATGACAATGTTCTAATCATTTCGTAATTTGCTATAATTTCAGATAAAAAATACTCTATTGCTGAAATACTTTATTATTTAATATGGGAGCTAAATGATAATTTGTCAACAAATTGAAATATAAAACACCGTGAGACTCTATCCATAATCTTCAGGCAAAAATACACTTGAAATGTCCCGGTTATCTGCTTAACTGATACTGCAGGCGTTCCGGGACTTGTTTACAGCATCCCTTTACAGTATTATAAAACGCCGGTAACAACGGGTAAAGAGGGGGCTGATGAATATAAGTATATTCAGGCTTATACTTAATATAGTACGCACAGGAAGCATTGCCACAAACCTTGCGTTGTCAGGCTACCTCTTCTTTCTTCACGAGTTTGTGTATGACTGGTTCTTTTATGATACAGTACGGGAAATTTCCTCTGACATACTCCACCATGGCGGCACAAACCCGGTTTTAGGCATAATACTATTTTTTGCCGTAGCAGGGGAAATGTATGCTTTCATCCTCAAAACAAGGCACTGTAATATATCAGCAAAGGAAGGGGGCGGTGTTTTCCTGCTATGGATGTTTCACACCGTTATTTCCGTTATAATGACGATAATCGCCATGGGCGCTTTCGGCATAACCTTTGACAGCGACAGCGGGCTGTGGCTCCTTACCGCGATGCTTTTCGGCACCGTAATAAAGGAGCTGGTGATTCTTGGTATAATAGTTACAGGGAGCGAAAAGAGAAAGCCTTCAAAAAGCAAAAACATGCTTGCTGACTTTCTTTTTCTTCTGTTCTATTCACTTGCCTATACAATTGTTATAGGCAACATTCTCAAGCCGAACGATTACAACAACTACCTGCTTGCGTCATATTACTCTACTCCGCTTATAATTATGAACACGTTCATTGTACTGCTTCTCTTCTTCATGCTCTATCTTCCTCTCAGGATGCCTTACTTTATTTTTGAAAACTATGAAAGCGGAAAGGAGAAAGTTCTTGGGGCAGTTTCAATACTCCTCGTGGCTGCCGCGGCTGTTTTACCTCTTTTCGAAGGAGAGGTTTCACTTGAAAGAGCGCTTAAAAATCCCCGGGAGGTTGAGGTCCTCTTCCTGAACAGCAGGGAGCTTAATGAAGTCCCGGGCGAAGTGCAGAATCTTAAAAATCTGCGTGTTTTGCACCTGGGGTTCAACAGGCTCAGCGATCTCCCGCCGTGGATTAATAAACTTGAAAGGCTGGAGTGGATTGGGCTGGGGGGCAACAGGTTCGAAGAAGTGCCTGAAGAGCTGCTGACGCTTCCCCGGATGAAAGAGATAGATATTCATTATAACAGGATACAGAGACTGCCTGAAGACCTTTCACCTTTCAGAAAACTCAAATCTCTTAATCTCAGGTCAAACATGATTCTCCAGAGGGAAAAGGAGCGGATCAGAAAAGAACTGAGAGTAAAAGGTGACGGGCCGTCCCTGGTTCTTTAAAACAGGGTATCAGTCTACAATACTTATCTCCCTCCACATATCGGGGCTCTGCATGCCAAGTCTCCAGAATCCCACGGAATCAACATACTCACTGTAGAGCACGAACTTCTCCCTGGTGGCCTGCACGTCATCACAGTAAAGGACAGTGCTGAAACCTTTGCCCTCAACTTTAATACTCAACCCCTTGTCCCGTGAATACTCCTTCTCGGCCCTGCATCCGTAGGCAAGTTCAGGAATATTTTTTGACCTGATTGATCTGCTCTTTTTCTCAATTCTTGGCGGGATTTTAACTGTGCGTACAATCCTCTTTCTTTTATATTTCTTCTTCTTTTTCCCTGTTCTGACCTTCTTATACTTTACAACCCTGACCTTTTTCCCTTTTACAAGTCTCTCCTCCCATTCACGTCCGTAAAGAGGGATACCCATTATAAGTTTCTCTGCAGGGACAATTTCCCTTGCAAATTCGATAATAGCCTTGCACCATGAAAGGGAAGCAACAGGCCCCGGTTTACTTGTACTCCAGTGCTGGTCATAGGCCATTATATACACTCTGTCAGCTATCCCCGAAATTACTGAATAATCAAAAGCGTCATTCGGGACTGTCCTCACCCGGGAGGGAAGCGCCACACTGAAAATTTTACCCGGTTCAAGGCCGGCTTTAATAAGCCTCAGGAATTTATGGAAAGAAGCCGCGTCTTTACTGCTGACCGCTTCAAAATCTATCTGCACACCGTCAAACTTCTTTGATACCTCAATTATATCAGAGACAAGCCCGTTCCTGATCTTATACCCGGGGCTCAGGGCTTTATGCATAAGTTTATAACCACTGAGTTGAGAAATTACTATGTGGACTCTCCTTTTTTTCCCGTTAAGATCCGGAAGCCGGGGAGGTTTTACATTAGTATTAATTCTACCTTTGCTGTTTACCCCGCAACTGAAATAACATATATCAGTAACAGGTTCATCCCCCCTGAAAAGTTTCTCCTCCCCTCTCATCAGGTATCCCCAGATCTCTTTGAATTCAATTGTAGATTCCGCCCTGTACTGAACGGGAATTCTGCCGTTGCGATCCGTTCCTGTCAGGGAGGGTTTTTCCACCGGCTCAACGTTTATTTTCTTAACGTCTATTTTCTTAACTTCTATCTTCGGAATATCTATCTTCCGAATGTCCGTCTCCGGAGTATAGCTTCCGTCAATACCTGAGCCCTGTCTGCTGAACTCCGTGACAGCAGTCAAATCTTCCGCCTGGATTGACAGAAAAACCGCAATTATAATAAAACAGCTGACAAATCTTTTAATCATAAAAAAACCCGGATATTTTATTGATAATTTCAGAAAGAGTTTATCTCTACCTGAAGAAATATTTCCTTCTATATAAATCGACAGAAAAGGGCCGAAACCCTTTAGAAAAAATCAGTCTTCAAAATATTCATAAGCATCAATTATGTCAAGATAGGCCCCGTCAAAACCCGCATTAATTATTTTTTTCAGGTAAGAACTGTTATTACCGAATATTATAGACTGCCATTCACTGTTCCAGTATTTCACCTTGTAGTTCCCGGGCCAGTCAGGGTTCTCATCATCCAGCCATGAAGGAGGACTGCTATTCCAGGAGCTGTTCCAGTAGTAGCGGTAATCTTCAGCCTCGCCAATACTCATGTATGCAATAACGAGCCTTGAACCCCCATTATTTTTGGTTTTCAATAACTCAATATCTGCAGAGCTAAGTTCGATTCCATTAAAAAAGAGATCAATCAGAACAACATCATAATCAGTGTTTTTAACCGCATTTAAAAATTCATTTTTGTCGGCAAAGAGTTCTGGATTAATAATATAAAGAAAATTCTTTGCAGCCGCAAGAGAAATTATATTCTGATTATTATAATTATAAGGATTCACAGGATAAGTTGCAATTATATCCAGATCTCTGCTTTGTGCCGCAAAGGATATATAACCTTTTGCATAATTCTGATTATATGAATCATCTATTTTTGAATTTGTTGAACAATAATCAGTAACAAGAATCATTTTGCCATGTGATTTTGCAATATCAAGAAACTCAAAAAGATACTCCCTTTCCACAGAAGGGGTAGGCTCGTCATCATTATCATAGCCGTAAAAAAGGTCCTCCTGCCCTAATCCGTCAACAGCAACAAGATATTCAGCCGCAGGTTCACCATCTTCTTCTTTATCAACTGTGACAAGCGGAACACCATTCTGAGGAATTACAAGAAATCCGGGTTTTAATGTCTTTGCATAATCACTTATCTTTATCACGAACCTTCTCATTTCACTGCTATAATTAATTCTGCTGTCATCACCGCCCCCGGATGAAGCACAGCCGCAAATGGAAACAAAAAAAATTAATATCAGCAGATTTTTCATCATAAAATTTTTTATTTTATTACCCCTATTTCCCGCCATACACCCCTGTTTTCCATACCGATCCTCCAGAAACCGACTGCATTAACATACTTTCTGTATAACAGCAGTTTCGCCCTGGTGGCCTTAATATCATCATAATAAACTATTACATCTGATGAATCCCGGTAAGTCAGTTTCACCCCTTCTTCGGCAGAAGCCCTCCTCACCACACTTTTCTTTGTGAGGAGGGGATATATATGGCTTGCGCTTATCGCACAACTTTCCCTCCTGTTATACCATGCCCTTCCGTAAAGAGGTATGCCCATTACCAGTTTCTCCCCGGGGATTACTTTCACCGCGTACCTGACGATATTCCTGCACCAGGAGAGAGAAGCGACAGGCCCGGGCCTCCCCGTACTCCAGTGCTGGTCATAGGCCATTATATACACCCTGTCAGCAATTTTCGAAATTACCGTATAATCATAAGGGTCCCTTTTAATCTTTTTTATTCTCGGAGGGAGCGCCACAGAAAAAATCTTTCCTTTTTCAAGGCCCATATTTATAAGTTCAAGAAAGCGGTGAAAAAAAACCGTATCCCTGCCTGCAACAGCCTCGAAGTCTATCTGTATTCCATCGAATCTCTTCCCCAGTTCCAGTATATCATCTATAAGATAATCCCTTACCCCTTTATCAGGATCCAGGGCAGTATGCATCAGCCCCGGATTATTCAGCTCAGAAATAACTATATGAACACGTCTTCTCTTCCCGTGAAGGAGAGGAATCACAGGGACAGAAACATTCATATTAATTCTTCCCCTGGAATTAACATCACAGCTGAAGTAGAATATATCAGTTACAGGCTCTTCGCCTTTAAGTAACTTCTCCTCTCCCCGCATAAGATATCCCCAGATCTCACTGAATGCGACAGGTGATACCGTGGCGGCATTCCCGCTCCCTTTATAAAGAGTGCTACTGAAATAGAGGGCGAAAAGAAGGGAAGCCGGTATAAGTATACATCGGCAGGTCTCTTTATACATCAACAATACTCCGTAAACAAAATGAAGTGCTATATCTCTGCTGTCATTCCAGAAAATCCGGCATCTGTTTTTAAACATAGTCAAGCCGGGAGATTATTCAAAGTAAAAAAAGACTCAGTCTTTCAGTTTCAGCAGATCACTTATAGCGCGGGAGAGTTCAACAGCGGTATAGGGTTTCTGAAGAAAAGCTGCATTATCCCTTGAAAGGGCCCCGGATAACCTGACATCATCATTGTACCCTGAGTTAATAAGAACCGGAACAGAACTGTTTATCTCTTTCAATGAATCAAAGACCTCAAATCCCGACATAAAAGGCATCGATATATCAAGCAGCACGGCATCGATCTCATCCATATTTTCCCTGTACAGCGAAAGGCCCTGTATGCCGTCCAGGGCCTTCATAACAGTATATCCGCATGCGCTTAAAGTATCTTCAGCAATGGCAAGGATCGATATTTCATCATCAATAACCAGTATGGTTCCGTGCCCTTTTACCAGGTTATCATCACCAGCTCCGTCCGCATTTTCAGCAGGGAGCCCCTCAAGTTCAGGAAGTAATATCCTGAAAAGAGATCCTTTATTGACCTCGGACTCAATTTCAATCCCCCCGCCCAGCTGGTTGATTATGCTGTAAGCCAGGGAAAGTCCCAGCCCTGTACCCGATTCCTTTTTCTTCATTGTAAAGAAGGGCTCAAAAATCCTCTCCCTTGTATCACTGTCCATGCCTACTCCCGAGTCCTCGATCTCAACAACAATATAGCTGGCATGTTCCGGTGAAAGGTGATGACCGGTAAATCCTGCGGAATCCCTGGCTATAATGAAAACCCTGACTATGAGAGTCCCCCCCTCTTTTTCTCCTGCTTCCCTCATTATTGTCATAGCATGGGAAGCGTTTACACAGATGTTAAGAAATATCTGTTCAATAAGTATCGGGTCCGCCATTGCGTACATCGGTCTGTTGCTGTAACCAGCATCAATGAGAATACTCTTAGGAAAACTGTTTCTGCATATTTCAATTACATTCCGGATAGATTCATTAATATCAACACTGGCCAGTTTAATCTCCTCTCTCCGGGTAAGAACAAGAAGTTTTTTGATCATATCAGAAGCTCTTTTCGATGAATCCAGGGCAAGATGGATATACTTTTTCGCATCATCCATTCTTGAAAGTTTTTCACTGCCTATCAGGAGTTCAAGCAGACTGAGGCTCCCCATTATCCCCCCCAGTATATTGTTAAAGTCATGGGCAAGCCCGCTCGTCAATGTTCCCACAGCCTCCATTTTCTGGGCATGAATAAGCTGGGCCTGCATCTTCTCCTTCTCCTCCATTACCAGCTTCTGTTCAGTAATATCGTTGCCTATACAAAGCAGCTCTACAAAGCTGCCTTTATCATCAAGTATTGGTTTATTCGCCCAGTTTATCCAGACCCTGCGGCCGTCACGCGTAATATTCTCATTTTCATTTGACTGATAATCATCCGGCGAATTCATAATCTCATCAATCAGTTCGTGCAGGTTCCTCCCTTCACTGTCCGTCTCAGGAATAATTGTTTCAACAATCTTCCTGCCCGTAAGTTCCCCGCTGCTGTATCCGAAAAATCTCTCTCCGAAATCATTGCAGAATATTATTTCACCATGCCTGTTTAAGCGGATAATGATACTGTTCGCGTTTTCAACCAGTTCCCTGTATTTTTTTTCACTTTCCCGCAGTGCCGCTTCAAAAGACTTTCTCTCCTCCAGCTCGGCACGTTCATCACGAAGCGCTTTCCTGTACTGCTGAATCAGAAATCGGATCAGAAGAGAAATGCCTATAATCACTGAAACCACTACTACAATGCGGTTCGTGAATGCTGTTTCACCTGTTCTCATCTGTTTCAGATAACCGTACCTGTGAAGAAGACCGATTGAGATATATGAAAGAAGTGAGATTACAAGGGCCGCGTACATCATCCTTAGTCCGCGCAGGACCGCAACCAGCAGAATTGCCAGTACATATAAAAGCATTGCCGGGGCATCAATCCCCCCTATAATATTACCGTATATGGCAGAGATAAAAATAATAAGAGGAGGGAAAAAGCCCCCTATACTCCAGTAGCCCCTGTTAACGAATAGAAGCCCTGTGATAAAAAGAAAGCTCATCCCGAGCAGAATAAAAACCGTATCAGAAGGTATAAATCCGTAAAACCATCCTATAACAGATATCAGAGAGAAAGGGACAGATACAAGTGAAAGGAAAAAAAGGAGCATCCTGGTCATATACTCCATTAAAGAAGCATTCGAATTCAGAGAATCATAAGATGTATGTTTTTTAAAAAAAAGTTTAATACCGTTATTCAGTTTCATTTTCACCCTGCATCTGTCGGCAGTATACCTGTAATTTTACTAAAGCAGGGGATGATGTCACTAATATTTTACCCATTAAAAAAATATTTTTAAAGGGAAGCCGGTCCTGGTTTACTCAATTGACTTTCCCGGTATGCTGCCAGAAAAGTCACATAGTCTTTTTTATTCATAAAGATGTTTAAATTGTTGAATTATTTTTTTAAAAAAATGAGTATTAAACATCTAAATTCTCAGTCAAAAAAAACTCTATATATCAGTGCTTTTATGAACAGCGGAAAAACAGAAAAGATTGAAAATGAACTTAAATATCTGAAGCGGCGGACAGAATACCTTGAATCGCTTATAATCCGCCATCCGGATCTGACCTTCCTGATTGATGAAAACGGAAGATACGTGGATATACTGACCTCATGTGAAAATCAGTTATATAAAAGCGCACATGAACTGCTGGGGAAGAAACTCGCAGATGCCCTTCCGGGAAATACCGGCATTGAAGCGGCAGAAGTGGTTCAGAAAACACTCTCCACAGGAGAAAGCCAGGTTTACGAATATATGCTCGACGTTCCGGATGGGCGCCACTGGTTTGAAGGGAGAACATCACTACTGGTAACAGATGATAACAGCCGGTATGTAATATGGATAGCAAGGAATATCTCCAGCAGAAAAAAAATGGAGCAGGAGCTTCTTGAGCAGAAGGCCCTTATTACCACAGCAATTGAATCTCTCCCCTTCGAATTCTGGGTGTTCAACAGGGATAGGGAATGCATTCTTCAGAATTCCAGGGCTGTTTCAGTGCTTGGGAACTGCGCTGGTAAAAACCTTTTTGACCTGCCGGTAAGCAGGGAAAGGATTGAGCTGGTGGACAGGGAGATAGAGGCTATCATGTCCGGTTCATACCTTCAGATCGAAATCACGAGTAAATCGAAAAAGAATGAGGAAATGTTTCTGCTGATCGGCGCGCCTGTCATGGTTGAAGGAAAAGCTGTTGGCGCAACAGGGATAAAAATAGATATTACAAAACAGAAAAAATACGATAACTCCATCAGCCGGATGCAGCGTATAGAATCTCTCGGCATACTTGCCGGTGGTATAGCACATGATTTCAACAACCACCTTATGACTATAATGGGCAATATATCCCTGGCAATGATGAGCAGCGAAAACAACCGGGAAAGAGATGAACACCTTGCTGAATCTATAAAACTAATAGAACAGGCGAAACGCCTAACATCGCAGCTTCTCACTTTCGCCAGGGGAGGAGCTCCGAAAAGAAAAAGCATACTGCTTCAGGAACACCTGCCGATGTGGATAAGGTTCGCATCATCGGGCTCCTCAGCTGATATTAAAATGTCCATTGCTCAGGGACTTCCTCCCGTAAATATAGATACAGACCAGTTCAGCCAGGTAATAAACAACCTTATCATTAACTCAATTCAGACCTGCGAAAAGGATGCGAAAATAGAAATTTCCGCAGGGAGAGGCCGATCCGGTTTTGCTGATGACGGAAATACCAGTGTTGTAATCACGATAAAAGATAACGGCCCGGGTATACCTGAAAATATCAGGAGTAAAATATTCGACCCCTATTTTTCAACAAAATCCGGCGGCACGGGCCTCGGGCTTACAATATGCCATTCAATAGTAACACAGCATGGAGGCGACATACATGTCGTATCCCATAAAGGAAAAGGGGCTGAATTCATAATAAGGATTCCAGCAGCTATGGATGATCCGGAACGCCTTGATTCCGGATCACATCATAATATAATAAAAGGAACGGGAAAGATACTGGTCCTTGATGATGACATTGCCATTGGCAAGCTCCTTAAGCGTTTTCTTAAAAAAACCGGCTACACCGGCGTAATAACGTTGAACAGCAGGGAGGCCGTTGATGAATTCCGTAAAGCCTTTGACGGGGGATCGCCTTTCACCGCAGTGCTGCTGGATCTTACCATCCCGGGAGACAGGGGGGGAGCTGAATGCCTGCAGATTTTAAAAAAGACGGATCCGGATATAAAAGCCGTTGTAATGAGCGGATATGCTGAAAACCGCGGCCTTGCCGATTACCGGAAACTCGGTTTTTCAGGCTATCTTGAAAAGCCCTTTACTCTGGAATCCCTCAGCAGTATATTAGCTTCTATTATTAATTTGAATTAAACTTGTTTTAACTATACTATTATTATAACATCTCTACGGTTAATTATAGCTATTAACGAATTATTTAAACCATGTCATTGCGAACGAACGTCAGTGAGTGAAGCAATCTGTTTATGATATAAATAGTAATTATTTACAATAAAATGATTATAATCTGAACAGATTGCCACGTCGCTATCGCTCCTCGCAAAGACAAAAAAACTATTTCAATCGTGAAATGCAATAATTAAACATTGTATTTTGATAAACATCAAACAGGAAAATTTAATGGACTATACAAGCGGCACAAGTCATCTTCTTTTTTTCATAAACACATTAATTAAATTCTTTTTTCTTCTCACACCTTTTTTCGCGCTAACCATGTTCATTACCATGACAGAAGGGATGGGGAACCATTCAAGAAAAAAACTTTCAGTCAAGATAATACTATCTGTATATATTACATGCATCATTCTCTTTCTTTTCGGAGGGGAAATTTTCAGCATCTTCGGCATAACCATAGATGCCTTCAGGATTGGGGCCGGTGCTCTCCTTTTTCTCACTGCCGTAACCCTGGTCCAGTCAAAACAGGCCCAGAGTTCATTCAGTTTTGAGGACGACATAGCGGTTGTACCGCTTGCCATTCCTGTCATCGTGGGACCTGCGACAATCGGAACTATAATTGTCATGGGTGTGGATATTAATACATTCAGGCTCAAGGCTATTGCACTTTCAGCACTCTTTATGGCTATTTTTTTTGTCGGATTGATACTGTATCTTTCATCCTACATGGAGCAAATTTTAAAACGGAAGGGAATTATAATTATAAGCAAAATTACAGGGCTTATCCTTTCAGCGCTGGCCGCGCAGCTTGTGTTTACAGGAATTAAAAATTTTATGAAAAATTAGATTATACACTTAACGGAAAAATTCAGTTAAGAGAAAGATAATCCCCTTTCCTTACGTAATCCCACACAATATATGACAGGGCCCTTACATTAATTGCCGGGAACTGTGGCCTGAGAGTATCGCATACATCATCAATTACTTCAGCTGTAAATGAATGTGGCACATCTTTTCCGGCTGTACCGGAGACGAAATCTGTCATTGTCCTCGCTATACCGGTCATAGTACCACAGCCGGACAGAAGGAAAAAATAATTCAGGCCTTCTTCAGTTATACCGGCAGCCCTGACTGCTTCTGACGCGAAAGATTCATCATGACAGACTTTAGATACATCCTGAAAATAATTG
>ERZ795057.1903-NODE-1903-length-17006-cov-5.337325_pt1 | contig 17006 bp, 12 predicted proteins | sample MGYA00375141_ERZ795057 | MGnify/ENA primary metagenome ERZ795057 (study PRJEB30186, sample SAMN05720163) | activated sludge metagenome | isolation source: Anaerobic digester | place: Hong Kong | collected 2015-01-26 ... | reverse complement strand
CTTTTCTGCTGTGCGGATATAATCACCCGGTTTTTTTACAGCGGGCAAAGATGTGACCACCGTTGTACCGCCGCTTTGATTTCCTGTTATTTCTATGCGGCCCCCATGATTTCTGATAATTCCATAGGCGACCGCGAGTCCCATGCCGGCATGTTTTGATTTGTCCTTCGTTGTATAATACGGGTCAAATATTTTTCCCTCAACCTGTTCAGGTATCCCTGACCCGGTATCCTGAATTGTTACTGTAATCATTTTCATGGGGGTCTGTCCGGTGACATCCTGCACAACCCGGTCTGTTTCCCGATATCCGGTTTGTATGGTAATTGTACCGGTTTCCGGGATAGATTCAGCGGCGTTTTTCAGTATTTCAATAAAGACCTGACGCAGCTGGTTCACGTCACCGAACACGCACATGTCCGTTTTACTGAATTCCCGGTCAACCTTGATTCGAGAACTGAGGCCCGGTGTGGCGCCGATCGCGTAAATTACAGGATTGATAATATCAATAAAATCCGGATTGTATTTTCCTCTCCTTGCGAAACCCAGGAGCTGATTTGTAAGGGTCGATGCTTTCATTGAGGCAATATGTATATTCTCACAAAACTTATGGAGCGGGTCGGATTCATCGATTTTCCGCATGAGGATTTCCGCATAACCGGAAATACCCGCGAGGATATTATTGAAGTCATGCGCGATGCCGCCCGCAAGGCGCCCGATGCTTTCAAGTTTTTTTATTTCAAGATACTCCTCTTCGTGGTGTATCTTCTCGGTAACATCTTCAATGATTATTATCAGCCCGCTGCGGTCTTTGCTTCTGTCAGGGTCAGGGAAACCCTTCCCTGATATATAGACGGTTTTTGTTTTGTTTTTTACAGGGATGAAGTATTTAAATGCCGGGACTTCTACTACTTTTCCTGAAAGCACTTCCTTTAAAATTTCGCTTACTCCTGCTTTCTGAAGCTGGGAATCCTTCCATATTGAGTAATCCCCGATATCCTCCGGTGTTAAATGCCAGAGACGTTCAAATGTCGGGTTAAAACGCTTTATGGAGCCGTTGCTCCGGATGTGAAGAATTGCGTAGGGTGAGTGGAGAAAAAGGTTCTCAGAAAACAGAAGGTTTTTGTGTGATTCCTCTTCAAGGCGTTTCCGCTCAGAAATATCACGAAACACGGCATTAAGGGCAATAACTTTCCCGTCACTGTTTTTTACGGTCCTGTTCTTCTGCTCAACCCAGATATAGGTTGCATCTTTTTTTCTGACTTTATAAATAAAAAGAGGGAAGTCACCTTCATCCTTAACGTTTCTCCACCTGTTAAGAATCTCCTTGCGGTCATCTGAATTAATTATTTTTAAGAAAAGATTTGTTCCGTAAAACTCCTCAGGTTCATATCCGAGAATTTCTTTTGATGCACGGTTTATATAGAGTATTTTTCCAGAGGGGTATTCCAGGGACATGATTACATCGGGTATACTTTCTATGAGGTCAGTATACCCTGATTTCAGTTCACGTTCAACTTCAAGAAGAATGTTTATATCGGGGTGTTCCATGAATCCTGTGCTATAATGGTAGTATATGCATAATGTCAGCTGTTACACTCGGATATTGATAAAAAACGTCAAGAACTTATCCCCTGGGCCAACCGGCATGGCAATTAATTTTAATATCTGTTTCAGAAAGCCGCATAATTACTATTAATGCAATATTTTTTACAGTTATAAAAAAATTTCTTTTATTTAGATATTAATGTGGGATATGAGTGCAAAGAGGATGCTGGCCGGGCTGAACTGACTGGTGATTTCAGGCAGTATTCTATAGACTTATAATTTGCTGGAGGATGTAATGAATAACATTTCGGGAAAAAATGTGATAATATATGGTGCAGATACCGGCCTTGGGAGGTCCCTTGCTGTCGCAATGGGAAAGGAACGGGCACATCTTGCGCTGATCGGGGGAAACAGAAAGGACCTTGAAGATGTTGAACGGGATGCGGGGGTATACAGGACACGGGTGTACGGATATACCTGTGATTCGGGAAGCGGAAAGGATGTAGAGCGGACAGTAAAAGCAATACTCGGCCATTTTGATACGATTGATATATTTATTTATATTTCTTCTCCATTTGAAAACGTGCCATATACGCAATGCTCAGGGGATGCAATCTTTAAGGAGATACAGCGCCGTATTGCGGGGCCGATACTGCTGATGCGGCATTTTGTAAAGGAAATGGGAGCGAAAAACAGGGGAAGTGTACTGGTGGCTGTTGATGATACCGCGGTGCGGGGGAGAAACGCTCACGCCCTTGCGGGAGCGGCATCATCAGGAATGAAAGGATTTGCTGATTCCCTGAGGGCGGAATTGAAGTCCCGCGGGGCATCAAAGGTGCATGTGGCAACAGCTGTTATTGGAGGCAGCGGTATGAACGGCGGCAGTGGTGCTGTGGAAAAAATACTGGAAGCCCTGCAAAACGGGAAGAGCGCAATCATGTATCCCGCCGCGGCAGGCATTCTTTCACGTTTCCGGAAATAAGCGCTGTAATGTGCTGCTGTTACATTGTGTTCCAGTTTGCCCTGTCATGTTTTTTATTTATAGGGTTGACGTGAACGCAGCGGCGGAAACAGTATGAATCTTCATTTTACTACTATTACTGAGGGTCATGGAATCTAGATTACTTGAAAAACTGAATACAAACCAGCGGGAGGCGGTACTTCATACCGAGGGTCCCCTTCTTATTCTTGCCGGCGCGGGTTCCGGAAAAACCCGTGTAATCACGCACCGTATCGCGTATCTTGTTAAGGAAAAGATGGTCCCCCCGTATCGTATTTTTGCGGTGACCTTTACCAATAAGGCCTGTGAGGAAATGAAAAAGCGGATCGTGGATATTATCGGACCAACGGGGGAGGGTGTGTTTATCAAGACCTTCCATTCCGCGTCGGTATATCTGCTGCGCCGGTACGGCCGTGAGATTGGTATTCCCAACAACTTTACCATTTACGACCGTTCCGACCAGGAGTCTGTTATAAAACAGATACTGCTGGACATGAAGCTTGACCCGAAAACCATAAAACCTTCGGTGATAGCATCGAAGATATCTGAGGTAAAAGAGAAAATGGAGCTTGTTCAGGGGGCCGATATTACCTCACTGATCCCGGAACATTACTCCTTTAATTTTCATGACCTCTACGATGTATATCACGAAAAGCTCCGGGACCACAACGCCCTTGATTTTAATGATCTTCTCATACGGGGCGTTGAGCTGCTGCGGGAGAAGCCTGATGTCCTGAAGGAGCTGCAGAAAAAGTGGCAGTATTTCATGATAGACGAGTATCAGGATACCAACTATGCCCAGTATTTAATGGCCCACTACCTTGCGGCCGCGTCAAAGAATATTTGTGTTGTGGGTGATGATGACCAGTCTATTTACTCCTGGCGTGGCGCGGATATAAGGAATATTCTCAATTTTGAGAAGGATTATTCCGGAACGCGGGTCATTGTCCTCGAAGAGAATTACCGGTCAACGGAACCGATACTTGAGGCGGCGTCGGCGGTCATAAAAAATAATGTAAACCGGAAGGACAAGATCCTGAAAGCATGCAGGGGGGACGGGGAACCGGTCACCCTGTGCCGCGCGAATAATGAGTACGGTGAAGCGGAATTTGTGGTGAATACCATGATAAAGCTGAAAAATACCGAGGGGATGAAAAATTCTGATTTCGCAATATTTTACCGGACCAATGCCCAGTCACGTATATTTGAAGAAGTGCTGCGGCGGGAAAATATCGGATACCGGGTTATCGGGGGCCTGAAGTTCTATGACCGGAAGGAAATAAAGGATATTCTGGCATATCTGAAGTGTATCGCGAATCCCCAGAGCGCGGTGTCCCTGATGCGGATTATCAATGTCCCCCCCCGGGGTATAGGGAAGGCAACAATCGACAAAATTCAGGATGCCGCATACGAGGCAGGGGTATCGGAATGGAAGGCCATCCTGGAAGAGAAAGTGAAGGGAAAACTTCCTGCAGGCATAGCAGAGTTCAGAGAGTTCATGACGTCGGCAATTATCACCAAAGAGGATGTTCCGGGAAAGATGAAACTTTCCGGTTTTGTTGAATATATTGTCCGTGAATCGGGTTACCTGGAAAGCCTTGAAAAAGAGAAAAGCATTGAGAACCGCAGCAGGATTGAAAACATAGATGAATTTATCAACAGTGTGTTTGAATACGAGGACAGGGAGCCCGAAGCGGGTCTTGAGCAGTTTCTGCAGGATATCTCACTGCTCACATCGGAAGAAGACCCTGACGGGCAGAACCCGGAATCTCATGCGGTAACACTTATGACCGTGCATAATGCGAAGGGGCTGGAGTTTCCCGTTGTGTTTCTTACAGGCCTTGAGGAGAAGATATTTCCTCACGTTAATTCAAGCGACACCGATGAAGGAGTAGAAGAGGAGCGGCGTCTCTGTTATGTTGGAATAACACGGGCGATGGAAAGGGTGTATCTCACAAGCGCGGAAATACGGCGGCGTTTCGGCGATATTGAGTTTCGTGAACCCTCCCGTTTCATTTACGAGATACCAGATCATATCACGGAAGTAGTTGAATACGGGCATGAGGAAATGACTGCCAGGGCAATGCAGAACAGGAGCAAATTTGACCGCAGGGGCCCGGCGGTTCCCCACAGGCCGGTTCAGAAGGATGACGCACCACCCCTGTTCGGTCCAAAGGAACCGGGGGATATTCAGGACAGCAGTTTCAAAATCCGGGACCGCGTAGTTCACCCGAAATACGGGCGGGGAAAGGTGTATGCGGTTGAAGGCTCAGGGGACAATTGCAAACTCACCATAGATTTTGACGGGTACGGCAAAAAGGTCTTTCTGGAAAAATATACCCCCCTCGAAAGGGGATAGTGTGTACAATTATCACTGTTCGGGAGTAATGCGCCTTTGCGTCAGTCTCCCTGACTGCTGCCGGTGAATTTTCGTATTGCCTCCCGCATCTCTTCAAGTTTGTTCGAAATCATTGTATCGACATTTTTCTGCAGGGCGGTCCGTTGGGCATGGTTCTTATCAATTGAAAGGCGCACATTCACAAGCGCTCTTTTCATGTCCTCATTTTCAGCATTCATTTCTGCTTTCACAAGGTATGACCTGCTCCTGTTATACTGTATTGTCTCATAGGTCAGATATGCGTTATACTGCCGTACAATGCAGACAATGTCTTTATACATCTTTGTCATATTTTTGAAAAATCCCGTGCATGTTTCCATGAAGTCCTCTTCGTTGTGTACATCGCGGTACACGCCGTCGGAAGCTTCCGCGATTCCTGAAAGCTCCCTCCTGGTCCCGGCGCTGACATTGAGTCCTATAACTGTTACGTCAGGATTTACGGGACTTTCCTTAAGTTCCCGGATTACCTGAACAGGGTTTCCTCCGCAGCTCTCACGGCCGTCGCTTATAAGAATCAGGCTGTTGTTCTGGTCTTCTATGCCGTGGAAAAAATCAAGGGAACGGCGGAGCGTAAAGGCGATAGGAGTTTGTCCCATGGGCTGCAGATCCTGTATTCTGGACTTGATGGTATTCCGCGTATTGCTGCCGATGGGAGCAATAAGTTCTACGCTCTTTTCGCCGCACCCGGATTTCCCGTAGATTACAAATCCGACACGCATGGAGGGGGGAAGGGCATCAATATATCGCGTAAGCACTTTTTTGGCAATTTCGATGCGTGTCGATTCCCCCATTGTTTCCCGCATGCTTCCGGATGTATCCAGGATAATAAGCACATTACGGGGCTGATTGATCCGTATGGGGTCGGTTTTGATAATCCCGCACCGGCCCCCGGCAGTACTTTTTTCAAGGGGCTCATTAATGCGCGGGTTGTTGCCGGTTGCTGTTTCGAGGTCGTCAGGAAAACCGTCATGGTCGGTGTCCCGTGAAAAAGGGACATTCTGTCCCTGTAGAGGTATTAAAAAAAATAAAACTGAAATTATTAATAATGATAGAGCTGCAGCGAATTGTCCGCGTTTCATAGTTGACCTTCCCTTTTGTAATGCTGAGCGGCTTTGTGTACTATAGCAACTGAATACTATGATGGAAAATACTTTTTTATATTCACAGTACTTTAAAATAAAAAAAAATATTTACAGAATAGAACCTGTAAACATGCTGATGAGCAGAAACTGTACATTCTTTGAATCTGACGTACCGGAACATGATTGTTCCCTGTATTGTCTGGATTCGTTATTTACAAAAACAGTATGAAAATAATTCTGGAGGATTTATATGATACATAAAAATGTCGCAACTGATTTCTGCAGTACAGTATGTGATCCGAAAGTGGATCCCACCGCATGCATACATCCCCTTGCCGCGGTCATTGGAAATGTAATTATCGGAAAAAAAGTACTCGTGTCCCCCTTTGCCTCTGTCCGTGGTGATGAAGGGCAGCCGCTTTATGTGGGGGATGATTCAAATGTTCAGGACGGTGTAATTATTCACGCCCTTGAAACTGAGGAACACGGCAGGGCGGTGGAAAAAAACCAGGTTACCGTTGACGGAACGCAGTATGCGGTGTATGTCGGAAACCGGGTTTCCCTGGCCCATCAGGTGCAGATACACGGCCCCGCCCATGTTGAGGATGACTGCTTTGTGGGAATGAAAACCCTTGTGTTCAAATCAAAGGTGGGCCGCGGAACAATCATTGAGCCGGGGTGCATCATTATGGGGGTGACCGTGCCGGCAGGGCGTGTTGTACCTGCGGGGACAGTTCTGAAAGACCAGAAAGCTGCAGATGCATTGCCGGTTATTTCGGAAGATTATCCTCTGAAAGACATGAACAAGGGAGTTGTACATGTGAATACTCACCTTGCGGAAGGATATAATAAAGCCGGTCTCTGGTAGAATGGCTTGCAATGCAATATTTTGGCAGATCAGTATGCAAGAAAACACCATCAGGCATGATGGTGTTTTCTTGCATTGCATACAGATATCGTGCCCGGAAAGTTTATCCCCTGTAACTTACACTTCCTGAAAATCCAAGGTACGGGATGTAAATAAATGAAAGAAACAGGAAGAGCAGAATGTGCCATGTCGGCTGGCCGAATTTTTTTACGAGCTCCAGTCCAATAAGTATCAATACAATAAAATTAACAAGCGGTATCAGAAAAAGAAGAATCCACCATATTGGTTTTCCGACAATTTGAAGGAGAACAATAAGATTATAGATCGGGATTATGAAAGCCCACCCCGGTTTCCCGGCTTTTTCGAACATTTTCCATCCCCCGGCAATTATCGCAACAATAATCGCAAGATATACTATTGTTCCCAGAACGCCAAATCCGCCGCTTTCTCCACCCATATAATACCTCCAATGTTAAAGTTTTACTGCATGTAAGATGATAGTAAAATATTATGGGGATTACAAGCAAAAAATAGACATCAATATATTAGAAAAGCTGAATTATATTAACAGACAGGTATGCTAATATAGTATGAGGATAAATGGACTGATGCAAATTAAAAAAAAATTCCTCACATAAAAGATTATTTGACAAAAAATCGTATTTTCAGGTAAATAATTCAGCCGGTGTATATTGTTTTATACACGTTCCCTGCCATGAGGGTTTAATGCTGGTGTTTCCTGATTCCTCAAGTATTTAAATTGGAGATTCCCTATGAAAAAGATATCATTATTTCTGGCGGTACTGTTTCTGTCTTCAACTGCCTGTACCAGCAGCTATCACAAACTGGTGCGCCTGTTTAAAACCAGTATTTCCATTGAAGAAGTTCTTAAAGAAAAAGAACGGTACGATTTGTCGACAAATCCTGCCGAGAAGCATCTGATACTGGAAAATCTTCAGAAAAAGCTTGTAACAGTGAATAACGCGGTTGTGAAAGATATCATACCGGCAATCAATATAGACTATAAATTCGCGGTCGTGGTAAGTATTCCCAGCGATAAGGGCACAATAGACTGCTATATTCATACAAAAACAATTTATGAAAAGGAAGATATTAAACATATCGCGCAAATGAAACAGGGAGTATCAAAGATCAATGCCCGGGGTGAATTTAACAGGTTTATTACGCTCCTCGACGATGTCTACGCGAGAATTGAGCTGATAAACTCGGATGTTGAAATAATTGAATAAGCAAAGGAGAAATACTGCGTAATGGAATCATTTATTCAAAATCTTTTCGCTGAGAGGATCGGCGGAAAAAATTATGGAAAAGAAAATAAAATTTACAAGTTTGAGAAAATCAAGCGTGCCAAGCGTGAAGCAATGGAAAAAAAACCCGGGGTAAGCCTGATCGACTTTGGTGTCGGTGAACCGGACGAAAAAGCGTTTGACGTTGTAATATCCGCCCTGAAAAAAGAGGCCGATGATTCCGAAAACAGAGGGTACTCTGATAATGGTATCGTCGAGTTCAAGAACGCTGCCGTAACCTACATGGAGAATGTGTATGGCGTCAGGGGCCTGAATCCGGAAACAGAAGTTATTCATGCTATTGGATCAAAATCCGCCCTTGCAATGATGCCGTCAGCCTTTATCAACCCCGGTGACGTGGTACTTATGACTGTTCCGGGATATCCTGTATTCGGGACCCATACCGCATGGTACGGAGGGGAGGTGTATAATCTTCCTCTGAAAAAGGAAAACGGGTTTCTCCCTGATCTCAAAAGCATTCCGGAGGATATTCTGAAACGGGCAAAGGTGCTGGTTGTGAATTATCCGAACAACCCCACCGGGGCGGTAGCTGATGAATCGTTTTATCTTGAAGTGATTGAGTTTGCGCGAAAAAACAGTATTGCGGTTGTTGTTGATGCCGCGTACGCGGCCCTTGTGTACGGGCGGAAGCCGTTTTCATTTCTTTCCCTTCCCGGCGCGAAAGAGGTCGGGGTGGAAATTCATTCCCTCTCCAAGGCGTTTAATATGACGGGATGGCGTCTCGCGTTTGTTGTGGGAAATGAGTTGATGGTTCGGGCCTTTGCCGATGTAAAGGACAATTACGATTCCGGCCAGTTCAAGGCTGTGCAGAAAGCTGGTGTCGCCGCGTTACAGAACCCGGATATCACTGAAAAAATTAATATAAAATATGAAAGACGGCTGAAAAAACTCGTTGCCCTTCTGCAGCGTCTTGGATTCGAAGTGGAAATGCCCGGAGGGACATTTTATTTATACGTGAAGATTCCACGGGGGGTAAAAGGGGGCAGGAAGTTTGAAAATGCCGAGGATTTTTCCCAGTTCCTGATAAAGGAAATGCTGATCTCCACTGTGCCCTGGGATGATGTTGAACCGAATGTACGTTTTTCGGCAACCTTCGAAGCGTCCGGTATTGAAGACGAGGAGCGCATAATGAAGGAAGTGGAAACAAGACTGAAGGAATTTGAGTTTGAGTTTTAATTGTGCAGTTATATCATGAAATACTACAGCCCCTCCCCTCCGGGAGGGGTTTTTTATGGAAACATGAAAAAATGCTTTAAAAATTTTAATACCAATACTATTATATTGGTACCTCATAAAACTCAAGGTGTGTTTAGTTTTCATTTCCCCCATGAGACAGAAGAGGAACAGTATAATATTTTCGTTTCAGGTACCAGTGCAGGTGTCCGGTCAGGAATGATATGAAAAAGAAAATTATAATTATTTCATTAATTGCAGTGTTGGTCATTGTGATAGCCGGTTTTGTGATTTCCACAATATATGTCCGGAAAACCGTTGTGTACAACGGGACGGTGTCAGGGAATGTTGCCGGGGAGGTAATGGTGACAAGGGACCAGAACGGTATTCCTTCCATACAGGCGCAGTCAATGGAGGATGCGTATTATGCCCTTGGATTTCTCCATGCCCAGGACAGGTTGATTCTTATGGAATATTACCGTGCAGTGGCATCGGGACGTCTCGGGGCGCTTATCGGGCATGAAGGCCTTGCAATGGATAAGCTGACACGGCTCTGCAGGTTCCGGAAAGATGCCGGGGACCTGTATGAGAAGCTTGATGAAAAACATAAAAAATACCTGCTTCAGTATGCCGAAGGCGTCAATCTAATCAGAAAAAGGGAAATGAGTGAAATAATTGAAATGTCCAGGTTTCCTGCTGAAGGATGGACCCCGGGGGATGTGCTTTCCGTGCTGTTTCTTCTGGATTGGGCGCAATCGTTTCATAACAACAGGGAGCAGGTTTTTCTTCTCAATGAAAGTGAGAACTCCCGTGTTCTGCGCCTGTTAATGCCTGAAAACCTGACATATTACTATAATGAAGATGACCGTAATAACGTGCTTCTTCTGAAAGAACTGAAGAATACAGTCCGCAGGTATGTGGGAACATTTTGCGAGGGTTTCGGGTTTTATATTCCACCGCGGTTTACCGGTGAAAACAGTGCGCTGTCGGGGTATACCTATGACAGTGACGCATCTACATATACCCTGTGGTATCCGGTACACATTAAAGCAGGCGATGTGCGTATATCTGCCCTTACTGCGGCAGGGCTCCCGTTCCTTTTCGCAGGGGAAAAATCCTCCTTTTCCTATTCAGTGTTTAACCCGGGGCTTGACGTACAGGATTATTATATTGAAAGAATAAAGAAGCAGGACTCCGATATCTTCTTCTATAACCGGGGGAGGTGGGACAGGTTTACAGAAGAAAATATAACGCTGCCGCTGCGCAACGGTAATGGAGAGGCTGCCAGTATTCCCTGTACACTGCGTTACAAGGACAGGCATCCCGTAATCAGTGATATTTTCAGTGACACAATAAATGCATCGACTGTATCAATGGTGTTTCCACGACCCGGCAGGGAGTATATTTATTCGCTTTTTGAAATTCCCAATGCTGAAACAATTAACGATGGGCGCAGACTTACCGCAAACATGAGTTCGGTTCCCAAGGTGTATCTCTTTTCTTCGAAGGAACAGGGGATGATCACCTATGCCGGTGTGCTCCCGTTCAGAAATGTTGCACAGCGTATTTTTCAGAAGGGTGAAAATTTCGGCAATGGAACCCCGGAAATTCAGCTCGGTACATATACTGCGTCAAGCGGGAGGGACATACTCGTTACCGGAAGCAGCATGTATGATAATGAACCGGGGGTAATAAAGAATTTTGAATTTTTTAAAGATACACTCCGTCTGGGGCGGTTAAAAAAAATGCTTCAGGATAACAGCGCCTGGGAACCGCGGCATGTTAAATCGATGCTCCTTGATACGTATTCCATGATCGCTGAAAAATTTGTCCCTGTTATTTATACCATGCTTGATGATGTGTCCATCACATCGGGGAAGTTGACCCGTATTTATTTTAAAAACTGGAATTATCGGATGGAAACTGATTCCGTACCCGCATCGATTGTCCAGGTTGTAATGGCCCATATGCTGAATGCGACAATGAAAGATGAACTCCGGGATGAGGCGTACACCCTGCTTGATAATCATTATTATCTCATGGAAAACCTCTACCGGATTTTTTCGGACGATACTTCTCCCATATTTGATAATGTTGCCACAAAGAAAAAATTTGAAACGCGAAAAGAAGTTTTTGAAAGGGCCTTTCATAAAACCCTCATGTATCTTACAGAAAAAAATGGGCCGAAAATGGAAAACTGGCACTGGGGGAACATACACTCCGGTTCATTTGATCTGCTGGTCGGGGGAGATGATTCTTATCTAAGAGATAATTTCCTGAAAACAGAAAAGACAGCTTTTCCGGGAGATGACTCTTCACTCAATATGGGAACTGTCCGGTTCAATAAGGAGTACCGGTGCGGGAAAGTATCCGCGGTATCTGTAGTACACTCAAAAGAGGGGAGCCATATCTCCCAGGCCTTTGGTGTATCAATGAATCCTTTTTCTGAATTTACAGGAATATTTGTAACCAGCAGGTCTTTTTCAGGTTTTGTTGATACAAGCCCGAGGCACACGATGAGGATTGTTCCGGAAGGGAACTGATTCAGGGCAAAAAAAAGGCACTCCAGCTGCGGGTGCCTTTTTGGAGCTGATCGGAATCGAACCGACGGCCTCTTGAGTGCGATTCAAGCGCTCTCCCAACTGAGCTACAGCCCCGTTTAACCAGTTCTGAATAACTATAAAACAAGGCCTTTTTGTTTCAACAATTATTTGAAGGATAATCTACATCATCTGGAAAAAATATCTCTCCACAAGGTCAAAGTTACGCTGAACATTTTTTGCGCCCACAACAGTATCCATATGACCGGGAAGAAGATACTCTATATCCAGGGAGGATATTTTTTTGATGCTGGATTTCAGCTGTTCCCCGCTGCCTCCCGGAAAATCAACACGGCCCACACTCTCTTTAAATATAAGATCGCCGCACACCATTGCTTTTTTCTCTTTCCAGTACACGCAAATTGACCCGGGAGAATGTCCCGGTGTGTGAAAAATTTCGAGATCGACCCCTTCCACGTTCCATATGCCTTCATCCATGGAAATTTCGATATTCAGCTTCGGGAAGGTCATACCGAACATCGCGAAAAACTGCGGACCGAGCTCCTTCAAAAAAACGATTTCATCTTTATGCATTCCCACTGGAACATTGTTGTTCATAAAGTACTCTGAACCCTCAAAGTGGTCTGGATGACAATGTGTGTTTACGACATACTTTATATCTTCAGGATTTATGCCGTCCTCTTTCAGCGCGTTAAACCGCAGATCAAGATGATGTTTAAGGCCCGGGTCGAAAAGAATGTTCAATGGTTCTCCGAAATAAAACATATTGCAGTTGTTCTCAAACATTCCCTGCCATACATAGGAATATACACCATCACATATTTTCATGTAAAAACCTCTTTTTTATAAATGAAACCGATTGTTTCATAAAAACCGGAAATATGAAGGTTCACTATTTGTCACCAGAGTAAAGTTGTCAAGTATGATTATATGATAAAAAGTACAGGAATGATGTATGTTTTTTATCATAGACAGAACTGAATATAATAAAAACATGGAGCCTGAAAGATAATTATAATTGAAAAAATGCAACACCATGGATACTGTACATGAATTCAGAAGTAGTATATACTATAAAGAGCGTTTTGAACCAACAGCAGGAGAAATGCTGTATCAGAATGACTTTTTTTTGTTAAAATTTTAATGATAATACAGGATATATATGAGCGTGAGGAGAAGTACAACTGGCCGGCAATTATTTTTTACAGTACTAAAGGTTGTTTTTTTATTACTTCTTGCCGGATGCAGCACTTCAAACAATGAAATCCAGTACACGATGCATCCTCAGGAGGGCCCCCGGGTGCGCTCCGGGCTTGAGAATTTTATCACCCGTCATTCATCGGCCTATAATGGAAAGCTTGCGGTGCTTGTTACGAATCACTCGGGAACAGATTTTAATCTGCAGCATAATATCGACCTCCTTCGGAGCAGGGGTATACTGGTTGCCTTTGTGCTCGTTCCCGAGCATGGACTATACGGGTTCCATAATGAATATGACCGCACCTCATATCATGTTGATGGTGATTATGATATTGTTGTATATAATCTTCATCATTTCAACGCACGTAGTCTCCGCAGAATGCTCACGGTGGCGGATTTTGTGGTGTACGATATTCAGGACATGGGGATGAGATGTTATACGTATATCTCCTCATTGAAATTAGTCATGGATGCCCTGAATGGCACAGGGAAAGAGCTTGTTGTGTGTGACCGGCCAAATCCCCTCGGCTTTCTCGGTGTTGACGGTTCCTATCTGGAACGAGGGTTTTACTCCAGACATGTGAGTTCCTTCCCGGCCCCCTTTATGTACGGGCTGACTATTGGTGAAGCCGCGAGGTATTACAGGGGGGAATATGCGAAGAAGGTTAATTTGAAGGTTGTTCCGTTAGAGCAGTATCGGCGTGATATGAATTATCATGAAACGATGCTTCCATGGATACCGCCTTCTCCGAACCTCCCGGCGTACAAGTCGTCAATCGTATATTCGGCGGTTGTTTATATGGAGGGTATTAATATCTCTATCGGAAGGGGTACTCCGAACCCATTTGAGTATATAGGGGCGCCATTCATTAATCCGCAGAAATTCGCACGGGACCTTTCAGGTCTCGGGTTTAAGGCTTTCAGGTTCCGGCCGGTATATTTTGAGCCGTCACTGTCGCATTACAGGGGAAGAAAATGCGGTGGTGTGCAGATTTTTTATACCGGCGGTGTCTTCAGCCCCACTGAAACAGCATATAAAATCATCCGGTATTTAAAGAAAGAATATCCCATGATACACTGGTTCCGGCATGGTTCACGGTATGGAGTGGACAATCTTGCGGGAACTGATAAATTCAGAAGGGCTATCGACTCGGGAAAGGATTTCGTTGAGTATAAAAAGGAAATATCCGCCGGCATTGAAACGTACCGTGGAAAAAGACGAAAATACCTGCTGTACTAGGCTGTTTATTGCTTGAGGTGGTATTTCCGCAGGCTTTCCAGGGGAAGCGCAAGAAGGGCCGTGGTGTTGTTCGCTGAAATTATTGTAATAGAACTTTCCGGGACAAGGCCCATATTTGAAAGAAAGCTGTCAATTTTGGCATACCCGAGACCGAAGCCTGAATCCGAGGTGTCAATATTGTTGATGAAGAATTCGTGCTCTTTTTCCTCCAGCCGGTAATGGCGGTATTCATCCCTTTTCTCATAAATTCTGTTCAGGTCATGGGTCATAATTGGAGCAGTATTGGTTACTTCAATATAAATATAATCCCTGTTCCCTTCAATTTTGAGCAGTATTTTAATGTTCCGTTCCTTCAGTTCTTTACGGATTTGGATAAAATTCCGGAGTGATGATATTGTTTTCTTTTCTTCTTCAGTATAATCCCTGTGCTCATCGTATGTTTTATTGCGGATATTGAGATATTTTCCTTCTTCATTCAGAATAAGACGCACTTTGTCTGCGATTTCCTCCTGGGATATTATTTCCGCGGCGAGTGAATCGTAAGCGTCTTTGTCCTTAATAATTTCGAATACTTCCTCCCTGATTTGATCCATGGACTTTTCAGGGGATTTCTTCTGCAGTGCGGCGGTAATTGAATCGAAAATTAGAAGGAATTTATAATTCGCTTTTACTGAGTTTTTTATCAGCTCATCAACGCAGGAAAAAATATCTTCAGTGAGAAACTCAAGGCCTGCGGCTCGGGAATACTTTGCGCCGATGCCGAAAATCTGGTCCCTTGCTTTCCTGCTGTAAATCTGTATAATGCCGGTAACTTTCTTTTTTGTTTCCATTCAGGGATAATTCAATTCTAATAAAATTTCTCTATGATTAAGATGAGCAAGTATTAATAAAGAAACTCATACTGTCATTAAAAAATGTATTTTTTTTATAAAAAAAGGAATATCTCACAACGGAACGGGTACGGCGAAATTACATGTTCAGATAGTCCATATATTTCTGCAGTAATTCAGGCAGATTTCCATTTTCATCGGCATATTTTTTAAACTTTCTTTCATGTGTTGTTACATTCCGGGTGTGAACATTTTTGAAGCGGTTCGCAATCTCACTGAATGCGGGCATCGTCTCAAGTCTTTCACGGATATCTTTCTTGAAACGGATGTTTTTATAAAAAATATCCCGTACCACTGTATTGAGTTTCGGGATACCGTCTTTTTCAAACAGCAGCCACATGATATAATCATCAGCAAAACGGTTTCTGTCGTCCCGGATACTCCTGAACTTTTCGTTGATTTTCTCCTTTGTTTCAATTGAGAGTTTCGGGTTTTTCTTAAAGAACTGCACATAATCAAGATATATTCCCGTAAGGCCGCCCTCAATAGGATCACGCCACTGGCCGCCTTTTATTGTACGGTTTACTTCATACCTGAAGCACGCAAAGGTATGGGCCATGTTCCGTAACAGGTCCCCGATGAAAAGGATCGGAATAACAATTCTTCCCCTGCTGCGGCGGTTATTTCCTTCAACCTCCTGCCAGAGCATGGTTTTGCTGCCAAAAGTAGGGAGGAGAATGAAATTCGGAAAAACCTCCTCCTCGATTATTTCACGGGCATCATCGAGTTTCGCGACGGTTTCACGATAAAAGACTGAAAAATCAATTTCACGGAGGCTGGATATAATTGATTCAAGTTTTTTCTTTGAAATATGAAAGTTCGTGGGATTGCCCTTCATCACCATGTTGGTGAGAATGGGAAACGCTGTTGCGGTAGATCCGGAACATACCGCTGCAGTCTGGGTTAACCTGTGGTTGACTTCAAATAATACCTTGTTGATATTATCATCAGAAGATGTGAGTTCTTCACCGCCTTTCCCTTTTTGCGACCGTCCCTGTTCACGGAGGTGCGCTTCATAGGTTAATCCCATCTCGTTAATGCTTGGCTGTATTTTCCCTGCGTGAATACGGGAAAGAAATTCCTCTTCAAAATAAATAGGATACTGTGTTTGTTCAGCAGTTTTATGAGAAAGATCATGGAGCTCTTCAATCTGTGACTCTTCAAGGAGCTCATCGTCAAGATAGCCGAAATGAAGCATAAGGCGCGCGGGAAGCGGCGTAATAGGCTGTGATTTGCTCCGTACCAGAACCTGGCCGTATAGTTCCCAGTACATCTTTGAAAGAGCCCGGCGTACTTTTCTTCCTTCAGTTTCAGTGTCAAAGGGGTTTTTCATGGTTTTGAAATCAGTGAGCTGCTTCAAAAACCGCTTCTGGAACTCCTTGTCAGAAAGAGCAAATTCGAATATCTGATGAATTGACTGTTTATACCTGGAGAGCACAGCGCCTGACTTTGGAGAAGCCTTTGCAGGAGCTGTTTCCCGGGGTTCGGTTTCCATTTTCTGAACAGTGTCTTTTATCGAGACATAGAATGAATGGAGTTTTTTCAGTCCCGCATAATCTGCTGCAATGTCCTTCCCGGAAATATCTTTGTAGAATGAATTTATCTTCGCGGAAAGGGAGAGGAAGTTTTTCAGGAGGTCTGCGGAAACCCTGCTTCCGGACATAAGTTCATTGTATCCTTTATCGTCCACAAGAAAGGATGCCCAGCTTTCCTCATTATCG
>ERZ795057.1902-NODE-1902-length-17011-cov-5.235256_pt1 | contig 17011 bp, 17 predicted proteins | sample MGYA00375141_ERZ795057 | MGnify/ENA primary metagenome ERZ795057 (study PRJEB30186, sample SAMN05720163) | activated sludge metagenome | isolation source: Anaerobic digester | place: Hong Kong | collected 2015-01-26 ... | reverse complement strand
CGCCCTGCGCTCAAGGCGTACCATGAGGCGGGGTTTCTGGCCCTCCCGAAAGAGCAGGAGATTGGGGGCGTGGGAATGCCGGAGATCATCTTCCAGTCTTCTGTGGAATATTTTTCCGCGGCAAGCCTCCCCTTTACCATGTATACGCACCTCTCATTCGGCACCATTAACCTCATCAAGAATTTCGGCACCCCGGAGCAGAAGGGGCTGTATCTTGAGAAAATTATTTCCGGAGAGTGGGGCAGCACCATGTGCCTTACGGAGCCCGGCGCCGGTTCCGATGTCGGGGCACTCACCACGAAGGCGGTACGGCAGCCGGACGGCACGTATCTCATTACGGGGCAGAAAATATTTATAACCAACGGCGATACCGACCTCTATGAAAATATAATTCACCCTGTCCTTGCGCGCATTGAAGGGGACCCTCCCGGGACAAAGGGGATTTCCATTTTCCTTGTGCCGAAGTACCGCGTGAATCCCGACGGTTCTATGGGTGAGCAGAACGATGTGATCTGCACCGGTGTTGAGCACAAAATGGGGCTCAAGTCCTCCGCCACCTGCGCCATGAGTTTCGGCGACAACGGCTGCTGTGTGGGTACCCTTCTCGGGGAGGAGCGGAAGGGGATGCGCATCATGTTCCAGATGATCAACGAGTCACGGCTGTACGTGGGAATCCAGGCCCTCGCGGTCTCCGGGGCGGCATATCTCCACGCCGTTACCTATTCACGGAACAGGGTACAGGGGGGCGATATAACCCGGAAGGCAGACCCTTCGGGCGGTCCCGTGGCAATTATTAAGCACCCCGACATGAAACGGATGCTCATCTGGATGAAGTCACATGTAGAGGCAATGAGGATACTCTGCTACTATATCGGCTATCTCCGTGACGTGGAATTTGCCGCTGAAGGGGACGAGGCCCGCGAGGCGGAGGCCCTGGTCGACTTCCTGACGCCCATCGGGAAGGGGGGCAATTCCGATCTTTCATGGCTCATCACCGGCGAGGCAATACAGGTCTTCGGGGGATACGGGTTCTGCGCCGATTACCCCGTGGAACTTTTTGCAAGGGATTCGAAGATACAGTCCATCTACGAGCGGACAAACAGCATCCAGGCGATGGACCTCCTCATGCGGAAACTCCTGCAGGACAGCGGCCAGTACCGGTACGGGATATACAAGGCACGGATACGTGAAACCGTGGAACGGGCCAGGGGTGTGGTGAATGACAGATATATATCGCCCGTGGAAGACGCGCTCCGGGACATGGACGCCCTGGTGGAGGACATGAAGGAGATGCTGGAACGGAAAAAAATTCCGCAGCTCTTCTTTCAGGCGAAACCGCTCCTGAACGCCTTCAGGTACCTTACCCATGGATGGATGCATCTCTGGAGCCTTACGGTGACGGAGCCGAAAATGCTGGAACTTGTGGGAGACGTAGAGGGGGAAATTCTTGACTCCGTCCTTGAGGACAGTCCCGAGGCCTCATTCTACACCGGAAAGGTCCTGGCGTCGCGGTTTTTCATAGGAACTGAAATGAAAAAATTTGCCGGCGAAATGGCGTATCTCCGTTCAGAGGATACGACACTTCTCCGTGTGCAGGATGAGATTTTTACCGGGGCCCCGCTGGAATAAGCATCCCCTTACTGCTGCGGCAGCATGGCGGCGAGGGTGTCGGAAAGCGTGTATTCCTTCGTGGCGGCCTTGAAGATCCCCCCGTACAGGCTCATGAGGTAATGGACCCTGAAGGTTTTCCTGTTTTTCAGTGCCGAGAGAAAGGACATCTGCTGTTCATTCTTGTGCAGAAACGGGAAGTAGATGTCAAAGCTGTCATTCTCCCCGCGGTAGAGCAGGTGAAGAATGGTCCTTTGTTCCTCGTTGATAATGTTCAGAAATGTTTTTTCGTTAATAAGGATATCAACGGTTATTTCCTCATCAAAATAGAAAAGCCCGTACCTGTCCCCTTCACTGAGAAAATATGGTTTTGACGTATCATCAAAATGCTCATAGAGCGTAATAAAGGGCTCCTCGTTGGGAAGCACTGTTTCATAATCGATTTTCTCAAAGGCCTCTATAATTTCAGCATCACTGGCCATACCGTCCTCCTGCGGTTCTGCGTGTTGTGTTTCGTGCGTAATGTGCGGTTATATGCCGGCGCCGTATTCGAACAGGCTTTCAATGACATCTCCCTGGAGTATCCGTGTTCCCGGGGGGACATCGTGAGTGAGCCACACGTTGCCGCCGATTACCGAGCCGGCGCCGATGGTGACACGTCCGAGGATTGTTGCCCCGGAATAGATGATGACATCATCCTCCACAATGGGGTGGCGCGGTATTCCCTTGATGGGGTTTCCCTCGTCATCGAGGGGAAAGCTTTTCGCCCCCAGGGTTACCCCCTGATACAGGCGCACGCCGTTCCCTATAACCGATGTCTCACCGATAACAACTCCTGTGCCGTGGTCAATAAAAAAATTTTCCCCGATCTGCGCTCCGGGATGGATGTCGATCCCCGTAAGGGAATGGGCCATTTCGGAGATAATACGCGGAATAAGGGGTACTTCAAGGACATACAGTTCATGTGCGATACGGTAGTTTGTCATCGCGAGGATGCTCGGGTAGCAGAAAATTGTTTCACCGGGATTTTTCGCGGCCGGGTCCCCTTCGTACGCGGCGCCCACATCTGTCGAAAGCATATGGCGGATATGGGGAAGTTGCTTGATAAATTCCATCGCGGTGGCATAGGAATCTTCATGGCACTCATCGCAGGATTTTTTTTCGCTGTTATTGCAGATGAAGCAGTGGCCGCGGCGTATCTGTTCGGAAAGGAGCCGGTATACATTGTCAATCGTGGAGCCGATATAGTACGACATCGTAGTGGTATGAAGCTCTGAATTGCCGAAATATCCCGGGAAGAGGACCGAGCGGAGCATTTCAACAATGTCATTCAGGTCCCTTATTGAGGGCATCGGCTCTTCGTGGATCGTCCTGTGGCACAGGGCGTCGTACATTTCAGGATCGCAGAGAGTCCGGACTATCTGGTCAATGTTTTCGCGCAGTTCTTTTTTATTGTGAAAAATTTTTCTGTCCACCGGTGAGGGTCTCCTTCGGCGATGTGGATTCATTATAAAGAGACTGCAGAATCCCTATTCTATACTATACCGCATGTATGCCGGATATTCAAAAGAAGAAAAATGGACAATGACGCAGGACAATTACTCGGATTCCGCGGAGCTTTTTCCCAGAAGGGCTGTCTGGATATTGCGGTAATGTGCCGGGCTGTGAAGGACCATTGTGTTAAAAATAAACTCGGACTTTTCCTTCATCATGCTGTTGACATGGGACACAAGATCACGGATTTCAACGTTGTTTCTGTTGAGGTTGATGTGAAGGTCGTGCTCCACGAGCTCTTCCATGAAATTGACATAGGCCTGAACAAAGTCCACGGCTATTTCCTTTTCCCGGCTGTCCGCCTTGAAGGTTTTCAGTTTTCGTACAACGTCGTCCGTACCGAGGATTTCATTTGCTTCAAAGGTGACAATATCCTTGTCCGGTTCACGTGCTGTAGTGCCTGTTACTGTTTTTTCTTCCATGATAATGAGGTCTGTTCGTTTGAATTTCTGAAACACCTTTGTAATATGCTGCAATCTTCCATTACATAACTTGTATCATTTCAGGATTATTTTATTCAAGCATAAAAAATCAGAAATTGAAAGCTCCGGAAAAATAAAAAAGGAGGATATTGGTATATCCCCCTTTTTTGAGTAATAATCTAAAATAGATCCTTACTGTGCAGGTGCTGCTTGTTCTGCTGCAGGTGCTGCCTGGTCTGCTGCAGGAGCTGCTTGCTCTGCTGCTGGCTGGTCAGCTGCTTGTTCTGCTGCTTGCTGTTTGCAACCTACGAAAGTAACTGCAAATGCGAATACAGCAACGAATAATACTAAGAGGATATTTCTTTTCATACTAGATAAACTCCTTTTATATGAAATTTTATATGAGACCATACTTGAATTAAAGAAAAAAATCAAGCAAATTATAAAAAAAAAATTCATTTTCTTCATGAAAAACTAACAATATAATGTAAGACGTATAAGATGTTGCTCAATCTACTTAGTGACACAGGAAATGTCAATCGAATACGGAAAATTTTAAGAATTTTTATACAAATTTTTAGTATGGATAACTGCTATAAAATACGAAAATTTTAGAATAATTTCATGTTTTTTTTAGAATGAATCATTCGAAATGATCGTGTAATGTATTTTTATGAAGGTGTTAAAATATATGGATTACTCGCTGCAGTCATCCGGTATATACGTACACCGGGATGTTGCTGATTCCCATACTGTTACAGAATCGATGAGAGCGGGAGTCGCAGGGTGGTTCCGGAGTTTTTCTGAAATTTTTCCGGCAATATATCGTGCGATATTTTCGGAACTGGGATTGTGTTCAGTAAAGTGGGGGATTTCGTTCAGGTTCCGGTGGTCCAGTTCTCCGAGAGTTTCCCTGAGCATTGTTTTCAGGTCGCCGAAATCCACGAGAAGACCGATTTCATTTAAGACGGACCCCTTTACGCTCAGAATAACTTTCCAGTTATGGCCGTGAAGGTTTTCACATTTTCCCCTGTAGCCCCGGAGCTGATGTGCGGCGGCGAAACTTTCCTCTATTGTCAGAATATACATTTCCGTTGTCTCCTAAATGAAATTTGCCAGGGAACGGGAAATCTTCTCAATTTCCTTTTTTGAAAGAGCGGGATAAATGGGGAGTGAGTACATTTTTTTTGTCAGGCGGTCGCTGTTCGGATATTCCATGGGCTTTTCATCGCAGTAGTGGTGGAGCGGGTATGGTATCGGTCTGTAGAGTTCAATGCCGGTCTTTTTCCAGTATTTTTCAATGCGTTCTGTGGTGGCATCAAAGATTACGGGAAATGACTGATACAGGAATGCGTCATTAAATGCGTAGAGAGACTTATGGGATGTCAATTTGAGGGCCTCATGGTATATGCGTGCAATCTCCCTTCTGCGTTTTATGAAATTTGGAAGTTTCATCAGCTGGGACACTCCCATGGCCGCCTGAAAGTCGGTCATGGTGTAATCGTATTTTAATGTGGCTTCCTTTTCATTATTTCCGCGCAGGTCTCTCATGAGCGCAAAGTGCCTGGAATTGGGTGTCATAACCACAGCACCGTTCCCTGTTGTTATCATCATGGTCGGAGAAAAGGATGCGATGGTGATAGCGGCTTTTTTTTCGGTATCATTATGTATATCGGCCCCGATAGAATAAGAAATATCTTCAATGACGGACACCTTCTGTTCTCCGAGGTCGGGGATTTCTGTTATGAAGCCGAACATGTGGCCCACTATTACGGCTTTTGTTTTTTCGGTAATTTTCTCCTGAATCTGTCCGGCTGCGGGAGTCAATGATCCGCTGTCAATGTCCACAAGGACAGGCGTTCCTCCGGTAAAGCTGAGAGCGCTTAACGGCGCATAATTAAAATACGAAGGAATTATGACTTCGTCTCCCGGGCCGATTTCAAGCGCTTTAAACGCGAGATGATATGCCGCGGTCTGGGAGTTGACCGCGAGGCAGTATTTTGAACCGAGAAAGTCGGATAGCCTTGTTTCGAAATTTTTTACGGTTACTCCGTAGAGGAGTTCATCTTTTATGAGACAGTTGAGTACTCCCTCCAGTTCCTTTCTGGTAATTGTCGGTTTGGATGAAACGATTCCCATTGTGTTGTTTCCTGTTTTATGAAATTACTGTAGTGCCGCGGCAGTGTTCGGGTATTGTCTGTATTCTTTGACGGATATACGTGCAATCCGCGGTGCTGTTTCCTGCGGGCAGGGGCTGCTATATCTCAGCACCACGGCTTTGTATCCATGTAATAATATTTTCTATGAAATTCAATCTGTTTTTCTCAAGGAGAACAGCATGGAGGCAGTTTTTGCACTGCACAACCTTCAGGTTCTCCGTCCCGTTATACAGTGTCTGATAATATGAAAGGGCATGTTTCGTGTCAATAATGATATCCTCTTCTCCGAGAAAGAGAAGGGTTTTTATCCGCCGCAGCGCATCTCTCCCGGAGGCTAAGTTTTTCCGCTCCCTGAGTACCGCACGGATAAGGCCGGCGGTAATGCCGCCCCCTCCTTTTAAGAGGTTTTGTGATATTGACTGCGTCGTTTCCTCGACGTGCGAGATGCTTCCCATGACCGCAGCCCCCGGAGATATCCTGTGTTCCGGCATGAGCTGTGCCAGGATCAGTATCCCTGCCTTCAGGAAAAAATCCAGCTTCAGGGAAATAAGAGGGGAGGTGAGTATAAGCCCCTCCACGTGAAACCTGTCATCCTCCGCGAGACGCATGGCGGTGAGGGCGCTGATATCATGGCCGATGCAGTATACCGGGGTGTTCCTGAGATTGCCGTATATGAAACGTTTCAGGTCACGGAGATAGCGTTCACAGCTGTCAACATGGGCTGGAATTCCGCTCGATGCCCCGTGGCCTGTAAGTTCCAGGGCGTGGAGCGATATCCCGGCCCTGTCAAAATAGGGGAACATGTAATCATAAAGCTCCAGGCTTTCCCCGATGCCGTGAATAAACACCACATTCTGGCGTGATGTGTTTTTATTTATCCGGAAACGTATCCTGGACCGGTCGGGATAATCAAGGAAATCTTCTCTGTACATGTGCCTGTTCGGGACTTATCCTTTGAGGAGTGATTTGATGTCGACACCCCACTCTTTACCGAGGAGACGCAGGATTTCAACTTCCTCAGGTTCTATTGTGGTTCCTGCAATTGCCATTTCAAAGGCATACCGGAGGATATCGTACTCATGGGTTTTTGTGCGCACTTTTTTTGCCAGCTCCATTATGTCTTCAATGGTGTGGACTTCATTGTCAACTTCGGTGAATATTTCCTGAAAATCATCAAAATTTTTCTTTTCGGCGATTTCGTTGAATGTCGTGATCTCTTCCCCGGTTATAACGCCGTCGGCGCTTGCGACGAACTTCATGATGGCGATAAGCGCTTTCTTCTCATCTTTGTTGAAGGACTGGATCATATCTGTCTCCATTTCATTATCATAGTATTGTTCAGGAAGCCATATAATTCTACTTTAATGATTATTCGTCAAATAAAATACCATAGCCGGGGATTTTTGTTCAGCGTGACGCACCCGAAAAATTGTTTACGGCGGCGGGTCGATATAGTGTACTGAAACTGAAACGTACCCTGTATCATGAATTTCACAATGAGAAAATGATATGATCCCACAGGAAACACTGCATGATCTGTATGACACACACAACAGGGAATTGTTTGTGTATATTATCGGCCTTGTTCACGACCATGATACTGCTGAAGACCTGCTGCAGGATGTATTTGTACGCCTGATACAATATTCCATAAAAAAAACACCTGATATGACGAATATACGGGCAATGCTTTTCAGGATTGCCCGCAATGCCTCCATCGATTATCTCCGGAGAAAGGAAACGGTGCGCTTTGAACCAATAGACAGCGAACATACGGCACAACGGGAAGATAGTGCCGGGGAAGCGCTGGAACTGGATGACCTGCAGAGAATCATTGCGGAGCATCTGTCCCGCTTTGACGAAGTGTCCCGTTCTGTGTTCACCATGAGAGTGGAGCTGGAATATACCTACGGGGAAATCGCGGAACTTCTTGGTATTTCGGAACGTACCGCAAAACGTAAAATGAAGGCGCTTCTTGTTTCCCTCAGTGACACTCTGGAAAAGGATGGATACACTTTTTCTGTGATTTCCGTGGCATTGCTGCTGTATTTCATCCGTTATATAATATAGAGGTATGTGTACGTGAATGGGCACCTGACAAAAAAGGAACTGATTGAACTGGTTGCGGGGACTGCGGGAAGCGCCCTCCTGAAAAAATGGGAGCGTCATGGTGCGGACTGTTCCCGGTGCCGCAAAAGGTTTGAAACATATGCGGCCCTGACAACTCCCCGGTACAGGGAGGTTGTATTCCGCAGTGAAGATGTGAAGGCGCGGATCGATGCGCAATGGCAGACGATGCGTGCCGGCGAGGGGATACCGCCCCATGAACTTCAGGCGAAGCGGCCGCGGCGGTCATTCAGGCAGGCATTCGCCTTTAGTATACTGGTTGCTATGGTTCCCGTGGCGCTGTATCTTGTGTTCCGGTGGCCCGGTACCGGGATCATGCGGGCGAGGGGGATGCTGCCGTTTCAGGTTGTCCATGGCACTGTTGCTGTTGACGGTGTTGTACGGACCGGAAAATCCTCTGTTGCCGGTGGAGCTGAAATTTCGCTCGGCAGCAATGCAGCCGCAGAACTGGCATTGTCCGGCAGGTTCAGGATTGTGCTGAAGGGAGGGACTGCATTCAGTGTGCGATCAGTGAAGGTGTCTCCGGAGGGAAATATCAACAGGATGGAATTTGATTTACGCAGGGGTTCTCTTGTCTCGGATTTTCCCCATGGGAAACAGCGCATATCGTATACCTACAATACACCGCAGAGCCGTGTTGAGTCACTTGGTACAAAATTTATTCTCACTGCCGGAAGCAGGGACACGGTCCTCGTCATGGAAGAGGGTGAAGTACTCCTCACCTCCCTGCGTTCCGGGGAAAAAATTACTGCCCGGTCCGGTACCTCGTATCGTATATGTGACAAAATAGCTGTGCTTATGCGGGGAAAGGGCAAAATGTCTGTCTCTGATGTTCGCAGCCGATCAGGAAATACCGGAACGAAGGGTACTGCAGAAACAGCGGTTCCCGCCGTGTCGGGGAAAAAGGATGCTGTATCATCAGTGAAGGATTCAGATGCCGGGTCACGTGAGGTTCGCGGGGAACAGAAGGAGATGCGCCGTTCCGCTGATGAAATGAGACGGGAACAGCGGGAACTCCGCGAGCTAAGGTCAGGCGGGAGGGGCATGCGGAACGGAAGGTAGCGGTGCCAGATACACAGCGGCATATATCAGAATTCCAGGTACATCCCGAAGGTTACGTTCTGGCTTGTGTAGGACTGGTCAACCAGGGAGCTCTCAAGGAACGGGTTGGTGCCGCTTCCACGGTCCGACGCGGAAGTCTTTCCTGATTTTGTTGAGGTGGTGCTGTTTACATCCGGCGCGGAATAGTAGCTGATGATGTACATCCCTTTCAGGCGCAGGTGTGATGTTATCTTCCATATCAACCCGACGTCGCCGGAAAATATTGTATAGTCCGCTGAATCACCTCCCCCGCCGGCCCCTGCCATGAGGAGAAGCTTCCGGCCGGTGTCCGGTATAATTCCCAGCCTGACAAGGTTTTTTGTGTAATCGTAGTCGAGAGTGTCAAACCGGATTGACTGATATTCGTAACCCCCTTCGACAGTCCAGTCATTGCGGGTGAAGCTGAGTTTCCCCGCGGCGGTTTTCGTGTCGATCGTGACCGGGACACCGTCAAATTCGTATTCCGTCGTAATGGTATTGTAATTTGCTTCAAGGGCAAGGGCCCCGAGATAAAGAATTGCTTCTCCGAAAATGTCATGCGAGATATAGCCGGAGCCCCCTTTCGTGTAACGGTATTCCGCTCCAACTTCAATTGCCTTAAAGGGATAGAGAGATATGCCCCCTTTCCCCTGGGTGGTATTAATGGTATCGTAGTTGCCGTATCCGTCAGGAATCTGATAGTCAATGTTTTCTGCGATACCTGCCCGCAGGGTCATAATAGATGTGTTCAGTGCAATGTCACCGAAGGGTTTGTAGGTTATGTTGCTCTCGGAAATCCCTGATCCATAGCTCCCCTGGGCGCCGATTTTGAAGGTAACTTCAGGTGGTGCGGAAAACGCGGTGTGTGAGAGAACTGTTGCAGATGCAATAAGTATAAGGGCAACGATAATGAAAACAGGTATGTGACATTTCATTGAGATACCATCCGGTTTTATCAACTGTATAACCGGTGAGGATATCGAATCCGTCACCGGTTATCAAGCTTTTAATGAATACAGAGTACTGAATTTTTGTTATCTTTGTCTCCGCTCCCGCTGCATGGTACGGGTTTCCTTCTGCATTTCCCTGCGTTCCTGACGTGACTGGCGGTTCATTTCCCTGCGCTGTGTCCGTGTCTTCAGCTGCTGCTGTGTTTCGGAGGGGGCCGCCTTCCTGTAGGTGTTGCGGTTCTGTGTTTCACTGCGCTGCTTTTTCTGCAATGCTGTTCCCTTCGCGTCTTTTTTCTGCTGCTCTGTTCTTGTACGGTGCTGATACCTGTTCTGCTGCTGTGTTCGTGTCTGGTTTGTTACCGCTGTTTCATCAGAGTCCTGTGTAAGGGCGATGCCGGGAAGAAAAACCAGCGACACTGCTGCGGCAAGAGTTATGAGTTTTGCATATGTTCCTTTCATTTGAAACCTCCGTTATTAATACTGCTTACGATATTGGGTCTGCTGTAATATACAACGAATGTGTATGCAGTTCGTGACACAGATTGTTCTGTTTTTTTAAAATATTATCTGCTATGTCAAAACCATCTTGCATATACAATAATAATTCTGTACAATATAGTGAAACTGAAACAGGAGAATAACGATGAAATATCTGAAGATAATGCTGTGTGTCATAATTAGTGCCGCAGTTTCTGCTCCCTCATTCGCGGGGTTCTATGCTGACCTTGAGGGGGGCAGGGCATTTACCGGATACAATGATGTGGCCATTCCGGGAGACGAGGGCACAAGGATTTCACTTTCCGAAGACCTTGAGACGGACCCCGTATGGTATCTTCGCGGACGTGCGGGGTACAGGTTCGGGGAGCGCCACGATGTTTCAATTACCTCAGCCCCCCTGAGGGCCGATTCGGAAGGTACGGTGAACAGCGCGGTGCGCTTCGATGATACGGTGTTTCCCGCCGGGACACCCCTTTCGGCCCGGTATCAGTTCGATACGTACCGTTTTACCTACCGGTATAACCTTGTGGTGGAGAGGGACCTGATTATAGGGATCGGCGGTACCGGGCTCATACGTGACGCCTCCGTGACTGTGGAAAGCGGCACGGAACGCGCCGAATACACCAATGTGGGATTTGTGCCGCTCTTCCATTTCCACCTTGAATACTATTTCACTGCTCCTTTCGGAATACAGCTGGAGGGTGACGCCATGGCCGCCCCCCAGGGACGTGCGGAGGATGTAATGGCTGCCCTGGTGTACCGCGCCGGAGAGTCATGGAAATTCCGTGCAGGGTACCGCATGCTCGAGGGAGGCGCGGACAACGATAAGGTCTATACCTTCGCGATGTTCCATTTCGTGTTTGTGGGAGTCTCGGTGATGTTGTGAGAGGGATGATTCACTCAATGCCGTACGAAAGCCGCCTCGCAGCTTTCCCCAGGGTTCCCATAAACCTGCGACCCGCGATGGCCGAGGTGAGGCGGCCGAATTTCCGGTACCCGAAATTGAAGAGGATATAGGGCATCAGGAGGTCCCTCCGTTCCGGCATGCGCCGCACAATATTTCTGAATGAATAAAAATTACGGTATGCCCTGAGATACCCTTCCTGCAGTTCTCCCGGGGACATCATTTTGGGGTGGAATACCACGTTGGCGGTATTGTATCGTCTCCAGTCGTAGTCAATAATCCTTCCCTCGCGATGCAGTGTGGAGAATAACTCCGTGCCGGGATATGGCGTGAGAATGTGGGCGGTCATGGTCTCTACGCGGTGTTCGGTGAGCCATGTTACGGTATCGTCAAACACTGCGGGAGTGTCATGATCAAAGCCGAAGCAGATGCTGGCGTTCAGCATTATGCCCCGGGTGTGAAGTGCCTGTATGAGGTCTTCATAGGATTCCCGCCTGTTCTGGTGTTTCCGGGCTCCTTTCAGGGAATCGCGGTTCAGTGATTCAAGGCCTATAAAAAGGCTCCGGCATCCGGACTCAGCCATATCATCCAGGAGGGACGGGTGCCGGACAATGTCTGCGCTCACCGCCGCGTTCCAGGTAAGCCCCATGGGCCTGAGGGAGCGGACCATTTCAGCAGCCCGTGGAATACTGCCGATAAAGTTGTCATCGATAAACATCACATGGCGGGTGCCAAGGGCGCGTATCTCTTCAGAGACTGTTTCCACCGGGCGGTTCCTGTAGGTGCGGTGGACATAGGGGGCGCTGTTATAGCAGAAGCCGCACCGGTGGGGGCAGCCCCTGCTGGAGCAGAGAATGTTGGTGTAGAGGTACTTTTCTTTATCCAGGATTTCATGGCGGGGGACAGGGATATCGGCTGCATCCACCGGTGAATCGGACTGGTAGATTTTTTTCAGCTTTCCGGAAATTGCGTCTTCTATTATGCGGGGCCACAGGTATTCACCTTCTCCGATGCACACTGCGTCACAGTGTTCCGCTGCCTCCTTAGGGTTCGCACTTACATGAATTCCCCCGAGAACCACAGGGACCCCTTTTGCCCGATAGAGAGCCGCAATTTCATATGCACGTGTTGATGTATCGACATTAACCGTAATCCCTGCGAGGCCCGGAGTGTCGTCAAATCGTAAAGGTGTGATGTTTTCATCAAGGAGCTGCACTGAATGCTCTTTGCCGGTAAGGGCCGCAAGGGTCAGCAGCGCGAGGGAGGGGGACATTCTCCGTTTCAGTTCGGAGTCCATGGGGCGGAGGCTCATGCGCGGGGCGATCAGGGATATATTCATCGTGTACAGTATTGTTCGTTAATCACGAAATTTATTTCACTTCACAGTACATAGCTCTGTGTTCCCCGTTGCGGTATCCATTATCACCATTTCAAAAAAACCCTTCCCCTGATACCGGTTGTCACGGACAATCAGAGATTCCGCAACCGCCCCCGTGACAATCATGGGGATGCCCAGGTACTCCCTTTCTGAGAACCCGTGGATGTGGCCGAAATACATTGCATGGATATATTTCCGGTGTTTCTTCACTGCTCTCAGAAACCGGTTTGATGAACGGGGCCAGAGGGAATGGAAGGTCCACCCTTCCGCTTCCGGGGGGACATGGGAAAAGATTATGGACTTTTCCCGGATATTCGCTTCAAGCCATTCCTCCTCCCGCTTCAGGAACATCCGGTTCGCGGTGTTGAGGCCGATAAACCGCCAGCCGTCAATGTCAGCCACTTTCCGTGTGGCGCCGAAGTATTTCATGAAATTCCGTACAGGGCGGTCATGGTCGCCGGGAACGGTAATCCAGACAGCGTTTGTCTTTTCAATATGGTTGAGGATGCGGCAGTACTCCCCGTCGTCGGAGTTGAGAGAGAGATCGCCTGCAACAATATATGCGCCGGGGCGGTGTTCCTTTTCCACTTTTTTAAGGAGGGGCACAAAGTTCTTTTCCCATCCGGCACGGCATCCCAGGTCTGCGGTGATGGCAACAGTGCTGATGCCGTGAAGCGATATGCGGGCATCCCTGATTATTTCCGCCAACGGTTTCCTCCCGGCTGTTGATATTATGTATCAGTCCTGACGCCGTGCTTTGTCCCGGCACGCTGCTGCGCGAGCTTCTGCATGTCCTCATGCCTGTCAAACTCATCCACAATCTCTTTTCCGAGGAGGGACTCAAGGGCGTCTTCAAGGGTGACAATCCCGACGTAGTCGCCGTATTCGTTTAGGACAACAGCCATGTGGGTCTTTTTTTCAGTGAAAAGATTGAGGAGCCTGAACACTGAAAAGGTCTCAATGACAAACTCCGGTTTCTGGGCCAGTGCTTTCAGCTTCTTCGAATATTTCTGTTTAATGAAGGACTTCATGATGTCCCGCGTCATCACAATCCCTTCAACGGTATTTTCATGGGGATCATACAATGGTATGCGGGAATATCCCAGGTTCGGATGCTTTTTTATTACAGATTCCACGGTACTGTTTTCAGGAAGCCAGAACACCACGGTGCGTGGTGTCATGATGTCCTTTGCCCTGATGGACTGCAGAGAAAAAAGGTTCTCCACAATTTCAACTTCCGGGTCATCGAGGATACCCTGATAATATCCCAGGCGCACATAGTTTATCACTTCAGCCCTGCTTATCATTGATGAAGGGTTTTCCTTCATAAAAAGATGCGACAGATAATGGACCGGTACAATGAGGGGTTTCAGTACAAACACCATTGCCCTGAGAATATAGGCGGAGACCGGGGCAAAGGACTTCCAGTAATGGGCCCCCAGGGTTTTGGGAATTATTTCCGAGAAGACAAGAATAAGGAGTGTAAGCACTGCGGAAAAGAGGGCCATCCACCGTGAACCGAAAAGCTGCAGTGCCAGGGCCCCTGACACCGCGGCGCCAACTGTATGGGAAATAGTATTCAATGTAAGGATTGCGGATATGGGTTCCTCGATGTTTCCTTTCATCTTTTCCAGGATTTTCGCGGACCGGTTTTTTTCATCAACAAGAAATTGAATATAGGGCCTTGTGATTGAAAGGATCACCGATTCCAGTACGGAACAGATAAACGATACTGCGAGGAGACCGATAATTACGAGTACAAGTTCAGACAATAAAACCTCCCGGTGAACATGTAGTGCCACATGAATATACAGGGGTCATACTGTGCATTGCGTCAAACAAAAAACGGGTCTCCGGGAAAGGGTCACTGTCCGCGTTCAAGTTTTTCAAGATACAGGTCATGAAGTTTCCCCAGGAAGACGATAGCACATAGCGCACCCACGAGACACATGAACATGTCCCACTGGCTGTCCCAGACGTCCCCCTGTGTGCCGAGAAATGATTCCGCCGCTTCTCCCGTGGCGGCTGCGACCCACCATTCAATGAGTTCGTAAAATGCGCTCACCGCGAGGCAGATGCATACCACAATGAAATTAAGCCATTTCCCTTTCTGCAGGGGAGAGAAACGCAGCAGTACCTCACGGGCAAGAATTGCCGGCACAAAGCCCTGAAAAAAATGTCCCAGGCGGTCATAATAATTGCGGGTAAGGTCAAAGGCTGTTTTTATCCATTCGAAAAGGGGATTAAGCGCGTAGGTGTAATGTCCTCCCACAATGAGCACAATGGCGTGAAGCCACAGGAGTACATATAAAAGCTGCGTAAAGGTGAAACGCCGGAATGTTGCGAGAAGAAATACGGTGCCGATAATAACCGGCGCCACTTCCAGGAACCATGTAAAATAATCATGGGGCCTGATGACAGACCAGATGAATATTGCGATGAGGCTCAGAATGAGAAACATATTAAAGGGCCGAATTTTCATGGTGCCACCTTGTATGTGTAGTGTTGGAATTTTTATATCAGATGGAAAAGAGAATGCAATTACTTTTTGGACCCGCTGCGTTGCACATTATGCATCGCGGCGGTATTTCCCGTAGTCGATACCGAGCTGGTTCACTTTATACGTGAGGATACGCTTTGTGGTGCCCAGAATCTCTGCAGCCTTTGTTATGTTCCCATCGGTCATTTTGAGGTGGTCGATAATAATCTCCCTCACAAAGAGGTCGGTCATTTCATCGAGGGTACGGGGTGCGGCTTCGGATTTCTCCACGGACTGCAGGGAGGGGGGAAGATGGTAGTTCCGGATGACATCCTCTGCGCTCATGATTACCGCCCGCTCCATGCAGTTCTCAAGTTCCCGGACATTTCCCGGCCAGTGATAGCTGGTGAGGAGGTCAATGGCGTCGCTGCTGATGCGGTGGATTTTTTTGTTGAATTTCCCGGAATACAGTTCCAGAAAATGGTCCGCGAGGAGCATAATGTCCGCTTTCCTCTCCCGGAGTGGAGGAGTGTACACAGGAAAGACATTAAGGCGGTAATAGAGGTCCTCCCGGAAGGAGCCTTCCCGGATTTTTGCCTCAAGGTCCTGATGGGTCGCGGCGATTATGCGTACGTCAAGGGGAATTGTTCCGGAGCCTCCCAGGCGTTCAATGGATTTTTCCTGCAGCACCCGCAGCAGGTGTACCTGGAGGTGTGTGCTGAGGTCCCCGATTTCATCGAGGAAGATGGTCCCTCCCTGGGCGAGTTCAAATTTCCCTTTTTTCTGTTTCAATGCTCCGGTAAAGGCCCCCTTTTCGTGACCGAACAGTTCGCTTTCAATGAGAGTTTCCGGTATCGCGGAAATGTTTACCTTTATATATGGCCCCTCCTTCCTTGTACCGTTATAGTGGATCTCATGGGCCACCAGTTCCTTTCCTGTTCCGCTCTCTCCGGTAATAAGGACCGTTGAATCGGTTTCCGCCACCATGAGAATTGTTTCATAGAGGTCTTCCATTGCTTTGGAATTGCCGATCAATTTCCGTTGTGAACGGTCAAGGGACAGTTTCTTTTTAAGGAGACGGTTTTCGTTTTCAAGGACCTGCGCTTTCAGGCGCATCTCCCGCCGGTGCAGCACGGCATGGGCTATCATTACTGCCAGATAGGTAATAATTTCTGCAACATGGTCAAGTGAAATGGTATCGGAGTTCAGAAGGTCAATGGAGATGGTGCCGATGGTGCCGCCGGCATTTTTTATGGGGACACAGATAAAGGAAATCGTGTCTGAATCGGCGGTACCCCGGGCCCCGGTTTTGTTGAGAAAAAGCGGTTCATCGTGTATCGAGGGGATGATAACGGCTTTTCCCGTCGATATAACAGAGCCGATTACCCCTTCCCCGGGTTTGTATCGCCCCCTGCTGATCTGTTCATCGGAATAGCCGAAGGAGACATCAATGGAGATATCCTCGGTTTCCGGCTGATACACGGTGATCATGCTCCGCTTCAGGGGAAGGTGCCGCGCAAGGACATTGAGTACCTCCTGGAGAAGGGAGTTGATATCCTCCATGGCAGTAAAGGTTTTTCCTATTTCATAGAGAAGTTCTGTTACATGCAGTTCATTCATCTCAGTTCCATGCCCCTTCGCGGTTCAGCCGGGAAATTGCTGTATACTACATTGTGTTTCACATAATGTCAATATAGAATAAAAAGCCCCGGCGTCCAATTCTTTCCGGCGGGAAAGATGACTCCGGGGCCTTTTTTTACAGAGACGTAATCTTCAGGAGTTTAGAATGTATAACTGACGCCGAATTCCGCCCAGAGGTGGTTTTTGAGTTTCCCCACACTGTTGGTGTATT
>ERZ795057.1899-NODE-1899-length-17053-cov-17.872220_pt1 | contig 17053 bp, 11 predicted proteins | sample MGYA00375141_ERZ795057 | MGnify/ENA primary metagenome ERZ795057 (study PRJEB30186, sample SAMN05720163) | activated sludge metagenome | isolation source: Anaerobic digester | place: Hong Kong | collected 2015-01-26 ... | reverse complement strand
TATTGGCGTTTTGTGTCCCTAAGATGCAGAGCACGGAAGCCGTGTTGGACCTGCAACGGCTCACAGATGCAGAACTTGAAACGATCATAAACCAAATAACAAGTAATGAAGATGAAAACAACGGAACAGATGCGGTATAGAACCCCCGATGGTGAAACGCTGACCAGGGATGTCAAGATACTTTTGCTAAAAATTTTGAGAGAGGGGCAGTTTACAGATGCGGATAAAGAAGGATTACGATGCGGCCTGCATAGTCCGATGGTGATATTTGATAGCCTAAGGGATTGCAAGCGTCAGTATGAGAACGATTTTGCCGACACCCAGGGGCAAAGTCCCTGCCCGCTAACAAAACGACAAAGAAGCGAGATAAAGAAAGTGTTAAAAGCCGGAGTGGTAGATGAAAGATTATATCTAGAATTCTGTGCCGCGTTTGGAATAAGGATATTTTGTATTATAATACTATCGGAATTTAATACAGGTGCCTAAGTTAAAAACAGATAACTTAGCACCATGAGTCAAACAAGAAAGAAGTACGACGCCAAGTTCAAGGCAAAGGTGGCCATCGAGGCCCTTAAGGAGCGCGAGACGCTTAACGAACTCGCAGAAAAGTATGAGCTGTCACCAGTGATGATCAGCCGGTGGAAGAAGGAGTTCATCGAGAACTCCTCGGCAGCATTCGAGACACCCAAGGCAGACGATGCGTCCCTGGAGAAGCAGAAGGACCGATATCTCCGCAAGATCGGGGACTTGGAGATGCAGCTGGATTTTGCAAAGCGGGTATCCGGAAAATTGGGGATAGAGATACCCGCAGACGACTGATATCCCCGGAGAGCAGGGTCAGCATCCGGAAGCAGTGCAGGATCCTTGGACTCAGCCGCACGGCCCACTACTACAAGCCAAAGGGCGAAAGTGACGAGAACCTGCGTATAATGAAGAAGATTGACAAGGAGCATATAGAACATCCTGCAAAGGGCGTTGTAGGCATGACGGACTTCCTTCTGGAGAACGAGTTCAAGGTCGGCATCCGAAGAGTACGCCGTCTGATGCGGAAGATGGGCATTGAGGCTGTGTACAGGAAGAAGACGCTCAGTCATCTGGGACAGGCCGTATATGTGAAGCCATACCTTCTCAGGCACTTGAACATAGACCATAGGAACCATGTCTGGAGCATCGACATCACGTATATCCCTATGAAGAAAGGTTTCATGTATCTTACAGCCATAATTGACGTCTACAGTCGCTTCATAGTTGGCTGGAGTCTGCACAACACGCTTGACTCGTCGAACTGCATAGAGGTGCTCCGGGAAGCCGTTTCGCGCTACGGCGCGCCGGAGATCCTAAACTCGGACCAGGGCTGCCAGTTCACCAGCAAGGAATGGGCTGACGCCTGCGCTCAGTACCCTGAAATGAAGGTCAGCATGGACGGCCGCGGCCGCTGCAAGGACAACATCTGGATTGAGAGATTTTGGAAAACAATAAAATACGAGTACATTTACATCCAGCCGGAGGAGTCCGGCACGGACCTGTTCTTTGGAATCAAGGGATTCATTGATGATTACAACCATCACCGTCGTCACCAAGGAATCAGACGTACAGTTCCAAGCAAGCTCTACCTCCGGTCGGCTGCTTGTGCTTAACTAAGAATAGAACGGTACCTGTTTAAATAACGGGAGTATTGTAGATACTCTCGAAATCACCAATGCTGCCATGCAGATTGTCGATGAAATCTACAAGCCTGGTATCAAATACAAGAAATCCGGAGTAATGATTGGAGACATTACTTCCGGATGTATCCAGAACGTCCTTTTCGACCCCATAGACAGGCGTGAAGAGAGACTGCGGCTATCTTGTCAGCTTGATCGCCTGAATCAGAAATACGGCCTCAAAACCGTGCGGCTCGCGGTAGAAGGTGAGGTCAGGGAACCCTGGAAGGTGAAAAGCGAACACAAGAGCGGGAACTATCTCACCGACATCAATGAGTTGCTGACAATCCACATATAGGAAAACCTCAAGATGTTCCCGAACATATTTTTCGCTAACTTCTGATGTCTTTACCCTCCTGGCTCATCTTTATCCAAAGCGACTGTACCGCCTCGTCATTTAGCTTAACCCTTGTCTGGTTGTTTCCAGACTCAGCGAGTTCCTCCGCTTCCTTGGCTTTGTCATACATGAAGCAGGCGATAGATTTCATAGCCTTAAGAGAATCTAAGGTAAATACAAGGTCTTCCTCGTTATCCCGTGCTATCTTGACTTCCATACATCCTGTATCGCCATCATATGAGAATATAAGGGCGCTGAACACCTTACTCATCATTTCTTCCTCGATGATAAGATTCGCTCTGTCTTTAGTCGAGAATACCGTGTTCATGATTTAGTCGAATTATCTATAATACTTCTTTGCTCTCCAGTTCTTTGTCGGTGTAGTCTTTCGATTCGTCAATACTCCCGACAATCTCTGCCCACATCATACTCAAGAGATAATCCACATCGATATTGCCTTCGCCATCACTGTATTCAAGCTCACTGAATCGAATGGTTATCGGCTTGCGTTTTGATGAATATGAAGACAAGATGAATTGCCCGTCTTCTTGATCAGGGCAGTGGGAAAGCGAGAACATCATGATTCCCTCCAGAATACCGGAGAAAGAATCACAATCTTTTGCTTTGAGACTTTTCTTGATGAAGTCTTTTAAGTCTTTCTTGCAGACTTTGAAATTCGTGTAGGATTTGATTCCAAATGTACCGGTTACAGGAAGGAGATCCGCTACGCTCGTTATCTTTCTGACCTCTCCGTTTACTTCCAGGAATCCGTTTATTCCTTTCTCTTCCTTTACAAATAGGTCGGAGATGTTAACATTCAGATTGTCTGCCACGGCCTTGAGTGTATTCAAGGTTGGATTATTGTTCAGAGATGAAGTGAGATTCGGTTGCTTTACCCCAATCTTCTCAGCCAGTTCGGCAAGGGAAATGCCCCTTTCTTTGCAGATTTCAAGTACTCTTGTTTTCATACATATTCATTATCACACCACAAATGTAACAATAAAACATATAAAAACAATATGATATACTATTAATTGTATTTCTGGTATTTTACCTTTCGGTCATTATTTGAGTTTTTTCAATTTAGCTTTTTTATGTTTCGACCGATATGATTATTGACATTTACAGAGGCATCTGTTTTGTCTCTGATAGAATTTCTCTTTTCCAACGCAAATATGTTGAAATTGTCATTCCGGAACCCAAAACGGTTGAATATGCTTCAGGATTTGTTTCGTGGAGTTCATTATATTTTGCAATGATTTCATCTTGCGGTCTGCCTGATAAAATTTGTTCTCTAAACCACTGATATCCTTCATTAGCTTTTTTCCACTTAATCATATTATCGCGTGCATTTCCGCCTGGTTTCTGCTCGTATCCGAACGATTTGGCCCATCGACTTAATGTGCCAGCAGAAATAGGTTTCCCATTTCTTGTCCCGTACTTAATTGGGTCATCTTTATATAGGCCATTAAGTTCTTCTAGAATACTATTATAGGATAATCCTTGAGCTAGACGCTTTCTAGCCAAGTCCACAGCAGGTGAATTATTGAACCACAAAACAGCCTTTTGCGACGAAATTTCACCCATTCTTGCACCTATCTCACGTTTTTTGTCTGCTTTTTCTTTATTTGCTAGTACACCTTTTTTAAACTTACGTAGCACATCAGAAGAAAGTGTGTTTCCCCCTGTTATGGAATAAATCGCAGGACAAGAGGAGTGAAGTTTGGAAAATTCTTGAAGAATATCCTTATCGCTTGCTCCACTTAATATTTGATCCTCAATAAATCTGAATGCATCAGAATGCTTGTATGTTGAAGAAAGCATGCTCTTTGCATAAATTGCATATTCCTTTTCTGTTGAATTATAAGGGTCAATATATGTATTTATGAGTAGCTTTCTTAAATATTTTCTTCCTTCAGTACTACTCATGTATTCGAATAATGCATTATCCAGATAAGCATAGCTTATTACAGGGCGCATCTGACCAACTGATGGATGACCTGCAAATTCTAATAGTCCCTGTAGAAGGTTCTTATCACCATTGGGCATAAAGTGCCAAAACGATTCGCTTTTTAGATACCAAAAAGGTATCCATGATGAAGGTGCCTTTTGATCCTTAATTAGTCTTTCCCAGCATGTTCTAAATTCCCAAGCGATTGTATTATCAAGTTCGATCCTATTTTCATCTAGTTCCCCGGATTCAATAAGATTCATAATTGCCAATAGTAAAATTGCTTTATGTGGTAGTTTTTTCCCTTGTACGATTCCTACTGACATTTTTGATAATTCGTCTCCATAATCTGAAAGTTCTTTATATCTTTCAAATATCGGTGATGAATCATTTGTTATTCCACTTGAAGGAGTAGAATAAAGGGAGATTTGTTCCTCAATTGAGCAATGCAGGATAGGACTTACTGGAAGATTATATTTGTTTAGTAAATCCTTTAAAAGTTTCAGCTCTTCTAATGAATCCATTTGTGTCGAATTTTAGTAAGATAAGCCAATAACTTTATATTCCGGGATAGGTTTTGAAAATGATTTTTCAGCATCGATATTGCTACATTGCTCTCGAACTATGTCTCTTCTTCGTATTGCCGGTTGCAGGCATAGGGCATTAAAATCATTCAAATCGATTTGATCTGCTGCCGTAACATTTGGGAAGAGCAATTTCAAATATGCCGTCGCAACTCGTTTTACTGCTTTTGTATGCCTCATATCTGCACCTTGAGGAACGTAAACAAGTTCGTCAACAATCTTTGAATAAATGGATTCCGTTCTTAATTGGTGCATAACTTCAGAGAAAAACTCGACATTAAGAGTCCAGTCATGAAGAGCCATATCGACATTGACGCGTGGCAACAACCACCCTTCTATCATTCCGTGAAAGCGGTCGAGTAATGCTGACTCTCTAAATACTTCAGGAAGAGATTCAAAGTACTTGTAGTTCTTTGGCTCATTGTTCTCTGTTAGAAGGATATTTCCCAAAAGCATGAGTCCACATTCAGACATGAATTCATAGTTGTCTATTGTTGCCCTTCCATATTCCAAGTAGTTTTTCAAGAATGATTGCATCTCTGAATTATCAGAAAATGTAATGGTTTGGATTTCATCAAATGCAACCATATCATAGAATCTCATAATGCCTGGTGCTTTGTTGGATTTATCATACACCAATTTTGCACGTGATACTTTGCCCCCACTTACGAGCCAAACAAATTTGGAAAGATTGCCAAATACATAACTTTTGCCTGTCCCTTTAGGTGCCAATTCAATCAAATTTAGACGAGGTTCAATGAATGGAAGCAGACGTGTAAGGAATTCCAACTTTTGTGTCATGTTGGTAAATGCAGTAGGCGTATATTCCATAGCAGATATTAGCACATCAATCCATTCCTCTAATGTAAATCTTGATCTGCATTCTCTGATATAGTTAATGTCCAATTTCTGCATAGGACGGAATGGCTTGAACTTCACCATTTCCAGATGGCCCCTTTCGCTATCATTTGGAGCAATATATACAATCTTTAAGATACCCCATTTCTCTCCATCTATGAGGTCATCAGGGAATTCTTCTACTAGGTAGTCAGGGATAATGGTATCTGAGGCCTTTATGCCCATATCAGGTATCTGGAAACAAGCTTTGTTCTTAGCGAGATTTGTGCTTACTACAAATCTCGTAAGTAAAGTCAAGGTTTCACCCATTCTTAATCTGGCAAGAATTGCACTATTATCTTGTGGAATATGCTCAACAAGAAATCTCGCTAATGCATCTCTTTTAAATGAGCCATCTGGAGATATATGCGTGGATATGAGATAGTCCTTAACAAATGATGGAAGGTTTCTGCCATTGAATACATCATAATTTGCCGGATCTTTATATACCGCAGCTGCGCCAAATACTTGCCTTATTTTATTTCCAATCTCACTCATATAGCTTAAATGTCAAATAAGTCATCGATTCCTGAGGAATTTCCGACCCCAATGATATTAATTTTAAATTCTTTACTTTCTGACCCTTCTGGCTTAACGTCAATTACGTGAGTCCCCTCTGAAATATTTTCAAGAGTTGTTTTCCAACTAGTACCAATACGGTCCATTTTATATGTTTTGCCTTCACATGTCAAATCAACCGCATTCGGTTCAGGAATCACTGTAATCTTGATTGTCGGATCGGAGAGCATAATATCTTCCCCAGAAACAGAAACTTTATAATCTGTCTTTTTCTTCTTATTTGAGATAAGAAGAAATGGGACAATTACTTCTTCTGGGGTGCATCCGCCATGTACCTGATGTGTTGGGACCTTGGACAATGACGAATGAGTCAATGCAACCTTGTAGTTTTGATCCTCGTTTTCGTTCTTATATACAATGTAGTCTGTGTCATTTAATGCATAATCACTGGCCTTAATATACCGTCCTTCATGCTCAAATTTTCCATTGTATTTTTTGGATGGGGCCTTTCTAGACAAGCAACTGAGTCCGTGGTCAGATACAATAGCTGCCGTATGTTTACCTTTTCGGCATGTGCTGATTATCTCCTGTATGATGAACTTAATCACATTGAGCTCTTCAACCAAGGTGGAAATGTATTTATATCCAGCCGAGTCATGCCCTAATGCATCAAGGTCGCCATATTTTTTCACTTCAACACCCTCAAATCTGTTATGGTAAGTGGAAGAAGGTAAGTATGAACTTGTAAACGCAGAATAAATGATGTTTAGATCACTATTGTCATGTTCAACCAGATATGTAATATATGACAAAAATTCTGCGCCTAAGCCATCCACCCAAAATATCATATCGGGCTTATTATCCTCATTATTTTGGAACTCAGATAATTTTTCGTGAGAATTTGTGAAATCGTAATACCACTTGTAAAACTCAGTAGTATTTGCGTTCTTATCCTTGATAAAATCAATAATACCCTGTGTATATTCATCCTTAAGTTTTGCATTCTTGTATTCCTGAATGTAATCAATAAACCATTGGGATTCAGGTTTAAAGTCAATAGGTTTTGTGGAATGAAGGTATACTGAAAATTCAGGATAATATTTATCTATGGCGTTTATAAGTTTATTGCTGTCCGGATTTTGAATATATGAGCCTATCAACAGAGTCTTTTCAAATTCAAAAGAACCAGTGCAAATATCAAGAATTGCATCGATGTCTCCAGAAGTATTGTATATCTCCTTTGTCCGATTTAATAGCCAGTCTTTGTCGTCGTCTGCAAGTAATGAATTGAATAGATATTTATTTGCGCATATTATTTGACGACGTTCTTCGGCATATTTTGAATTGTTTTCCGCAGTAAAATCATATAGGATTCTAGATGCAACTAAATTCAAAAGTTGATATTCCTCAGAAAGTGAAGTGGTTGATTCGACACAAAGTTTAATATAAGGATATTTTGTCGCGAACGGTGTGTGGAGAACATAGTTCTTTAACAACCATCGTTCAAATGGAGTCCTAGATGACTCTGCCCATTCTGTAATAATATCGGAAGCGCCAAATTTAACTTTATTGAAATAGGATTTTGTAAAACCTTCAAAAGTAAAAGCAGCAGGATTCTCTTTATCTATCTTAGACAAAAGCTCTTCCCAATAGCAGTCTTCTTCATCATTATGATCAAATGGGAAAGCAAGACCCAAGAATTGAGTCATAAAATCGTAGGCGTTCGCAATCTTATAAAAGTTGAAGACATTATCCGGCCTTGAATACTTATGCTTTGCTGATATTGGCCTAGAGGTACATACGATCCGTTTTTGTGGTGCTTGAACTTTCCAGAATTTAAGCCAATCCCGAAGTGAACCTAAATGGCACTGAACATCAGCATTTGGAAGAACGAAATTTTTATATTTAGTAAAATAGACATCCACGGGTTGTGGTTCGGCATCATATCTCCATATTGGGCCACTTTCCTGGAGACGCGCAAAATGATTAAGAAAATCTGTGAACCTATTTTGGAGCCCTATTAATGGAATATAAATGCGCTTATTGGGATGGTGTACATCTTCCAGAAGCATTATCTCATTGAAGAAGCCACGAAAATCTTCATCATCGTAAAAGCGAACGACTTCCGAAAATGGAGTGACAAAGACAGAATCTTTACATTGTTTGATTGCATCCTTAAGTGTGTCTTTTGTTATCCATGTGTCATTCTCACCAGGCTCTATTAAGTTCTCAAGGTCCAATGAATCCACATGAATATCAGCCATAAATTTTGCTAAAGACTGAAATTCTGTAAAATTATTGAGCATAATGAACCTAATTGCATAGCGCCTTGCTAGCATATCGTGAGATTCCTTATCAAGGATTATTGCTTGAGTAAGAGATTCGAAAGAGTCAAATACTTTTACTTTCTCGGATGTGTCCATAATTAACTACCAAGATATGTTATGATAAAGTTTGATACGTCAGGATGCTCTTCGATCAAATCAAGGACGACCTTCTGCCACATCATACTAGGCATTGTCTGTTCTTTGACTAGATTCTTTGCCTTCTTGACTTCTTCCTCACTGGTTACCTTCTTCGTTGATGAGCCGCCAGAAGTTGTTGAACCACTATTATTGGTTCCATTCTGACCGCCATCATTTGTCTCATTATCATTGTCTTCTTCAGAGTCGTGTTTTTTGGTCTTGTTGATATAGAAGAGCATAACTCTCTTTTCTACATCTTCTTTCTTTCTGAAGGCAATTTCTGATTGCATATGAGTGAGCTCTTCTTCGAGCTCATCACTCCATTCTGGATTTATTTCGATGCCCTCTATTTGATTAATAAAGTTGATAAATCCTTCATGATAATTTTCCGCGATTGTTACTATTTTGTACAAATCAATTTGTTCTGCTTTCATTTCCCGAAGGATTTCCTTAATCTTTGGGAGAGAGAAGCTTTCCTGGTTAAACAAATCAATTAGCTTTTGAAGAGCCTTTGCACAGTTCTCTTTGCTCTTCATCTTTTCACAATATAGTAATGACCAAAGTGGATATTTGGCAGTTTGCTTACAGAACTCAGTTATACTCCACTTAGCATATGTTAAACTCTTAAGGTCGGCAAGGCTAACGCCTTTTACGGCTCCAAGATTGAAGACTTCACCCAGAAGACTTGTCAAGTTTCGTTCTTCAACAGAACCAAATCTTAGGAGAAGCTTATTGCTTGTTTCACTGATTCCGAGATCCCACATTTTAAGAAGGGTCTCAATCATATCATTAAGCTTTTCGTCTCCTACTGGTTGAGAGGTGCTTGGGTTAAACAGATCGTCCTTATGTTTTCTCAAAGCGTAACCTAACACGGCGTAATTCGCAGGATTCGGGAACAAACCGTAAGGTGGCCTCATGAGAGGGGAGAGAAGGTCGCTAAGAGAGAACCTATCAGTGTATTTTTTCTTTCCGGCTTCAACTAATAAATCCACTTCATTGCAGATTTCATTTAGCCACGAATCACCATTTTTAGCTGATTCAGTCAACTCACATGTTTCTGTAATAAGATTATTTTCCCCATCCAGGAAGATGTTCCTTGCCGGTCTAGTATATCCGCCAATTTCCATCAATTCATCTCTTGTCCTTTTCTGCAGCATTTGCAGTGAAAGAGCTTTGAAATTCTTATTTGCAAAGAATGTCATGGTTTCAGATTGGAATGCTTTTACGCTTTCCATACCATGAGGGAAGAATAATGCACTATAGTTCTTGTTGATTATACCGCCTATGTTGTTTAGAATTACATCAGAAGATATGCGCTTGCCATTTACGTACATAATATATGTGCCGTTGCACATTCTGTTTTTCCACTTTACAACATACTCTTTTGCTTGATTTTCAAATTGACCAGCATCATCATTATTAAAGTGAGCTCGGCTAACATTTGCTTGGGCAACAGCATCAATGAAGTGATTTTGTGATGTTTCGCTAAAGACTTCTGAAGGCATGACAAATAAAGTGTCTGTCATCTCTTCTGAGAAGGTCTTAACCCGGTTTTCAATTATATCCCTCGATTCATCAGTAATTGAGAAGAATAGGGCTAAATGAAGAAAATTTGGTTTTTCTTTTACATATTTCAACAGCTTGCTCCTTAAAACAGCTTCCTGTTCTTCGCATGAATAGAATTGCGGTTCACATTTTCTCATTAACCTCTCGCCCACAGCGAACAGCCTTTCAATTTCTTGTCTGCTAGGCTCGTTGTATTTAAGGTAGTCAACAGCAGTTTTATAGTTGCTAACAACATTTTCTTTAGCCTTATTTACTTCAGCAGGATTATATGATGAAACTGATATCTTGAATTCCCCAAAGATGTCTCTGGCAATAATCTTATTTTCATCAAGCCACTGTAAAATAGTCTCCATTTTATCCTCACAGCGATCTCCGGAGAATATTAATTTGATATTCTTGTCGTTTGGAGCGTATTTTTCTGGAGAACTCTTAAACTTGATGCTTAGTGCGTTCAAAAGCAAAATAACCTTAAATACCCGGAAGTGGTCATCACTCATTTCTTTGACACGGTCGCTGTGAGTCGTGTAGACGTTGGTGAATGCACCACAAAGAGGATCTTTAGCAAATTCTGAATAGAAGAAGTCCCAAAGCCAATCAGCTGTAAGCATCATCTTTTGATCATAGTTTGTATAATCATTAATAAAATGCTTAAAGCCGAATTCTTCATCATTGATAAATCTTAATACGCTTCGGTTCGCAGAGCCCATTATGTTTGACATCTTTGAGCAGAGGAAAGCGGTATATGGATGAAGAGGGAATAGGTTTTGGATATGCTCTCGTTCATCTAGAGATGAACTTTCGCACAAATAATCGTATAAGCCTTTTTCTATTTTATTGGTTATCTCATTTGAGAATGCTTTTAATTCTGCTGGATGGGTGATGCTGAAGGTATGTCTCAAGATAAGATATGTGGATATCTCATCCATCTGGTAGTAAACAGGTTCGTAACGGTCACCCATTTTGGTGATGTCCTTGCCCTTGGCGTCGAGATTCGCCCCCTCAGTCCTATGGGAAATGAGGAATAAAAACACATTGTTATTCCTTGACTTTTCAGCGATATTTTGAAGTACGTTGATGCGGTCACTTTTAAGTGTGTCCATAACACTGGTGAATTCATCCCAGAATATGATCAAGCCACTTGCAATTCCTGCTTCTTCAATTTTCTTCTCGACCTCTACCAACCAATCACTAATGTTGTCACTTGTTAGATATGTATTGTCAGCTTCGAGTGCGGCCTCAAGATGCATGAAGGTGTCAATGTCATTACATTTTAAAAGGGAGATAAGTTTTTCATATGACCCTGCATCAGAACCCAATTCATCATCGTTTTCTAATAATTCAATGATCCTACTTTTATGGCTTTCGGCCCATTGAATCGCCTTATCAAAGTCTGAATCAACCGGCAAGTATGAGTATCCTGCTGCTGAAAGAGCTTCTTTAGTCTTTCGCTGAATAGATAAAGAAAATCTAGGAATATTGTAAGCACCTTCTACACCTTTAATAACAACAGGGAAGTATTTCTTTTGCTTCCTTATTGCTATAAGTTGAGCCTTTGTAGCTTCGTTTGGAATATTTTGGATATAGCTATCAATTTCTTCAAGTGGATCAAAGAGCAAATGCCTAACAACACTACTTGCATGGCTTTTTCCGGTGCCGAAGGTTCCTCTAACCCACATCGATTTCCTTTTACTAATTTCGGACGATGTGATAGCGGTAATGCTTTTTTGGAGAAGATCGCAGAACTGTTTTGTAGGGATAAACGTTCTCCACATTCCAGGAGTTTCATCGGTCATATCATATACCGGGAGAAAGTCCTGTAGTTTGATTATATCTGAATATTTCTCTGCCATAATTAGTGTTTATTAAAGCATCATTTTAAGGATATCTACGGCTTTCAAATCTTCACGTAGAATAATGTTGTCCAAACCCATATTAAGTTCTGCTCGTAGAACGTGATTAGGTTCTTCCTGAAGAGAAAGAAGAATCTTTTCGAATGTGTCTTTACTTATTCCAAATTCACGATAGATTCCCTCATGCTGATTTTCATCATAAAATTCTGATATGGTAAGCGAATACCTATTGTGACGGTCGGCATATCTATATAGCGAATATGCTGCTCCAACAAGAGATAATTCTGAATGAGGGAGTCTTGATATGATGACTTTGTTGTTTTCCTTGGTGATTATGCAAACAGGAATGTTTGTGCTTCCTAGAGGACTTTCTTTAAATGTATTTAAAAGTGAATTGAAAGGATTCCTCAAGGTCCTATCTTTCAAATCCGGATAACTATCTTGAAGAATAACATCGGCTTCTTCACGAGTGTAATTCCTATTAAAGTCTATTGCGCCGTGGAACCATGAACATATTTCAGAATTCTCACATAGTCCGGTAAAAATAATTTCCCATATAACATTTGGCTTTGTTGAGTATGCAGCTGCCATAAGTTTTCCTGACTCTGAAATCTCTTTACCATCTTGATTCAGAATATAAGATTCCCTGAGCCAATTTATGAATGGGGGAAGTTGATATTTCGGATTCAAGCCATGCTCATTGTTATCAAAAAAAGTAGAATAAGTATCAAAATATTTATCTACCCAATAAGATCGCATACCCATGCCATCGCGATAACGATCTATGCTCGATTTTGACTTTCCTGCCATAATATTTGTTTTGTTATTTAGCATATTAACATCAGACGTGCAGATAGAATTTGCGACATAGCATCCTTTATCGTGAAATTCTATACAACGTAAACAGTGAATGCATTTATCTTTATTGACATTTACAATAGGAAGAACACTCAACGCTCCAGTTGGACATTCGACTTCACAAACTTCACAATGTTCGCAATAGGTGGCTTTATAAAGAACTCTTTTTAGATGTCCGATAAATACAACATCTTTAGGATCTATGTTATCAATTGTTAAAAACAGGTCGTTGTTTTCATCAATAACAGAGAAACAATAGATGTGTTTTCGATAATTAATTTCACCTTTTGTCTTATTTTCTTCGTGTGAGAGATTAATGCTACCTAATACTCTCATCCACATAAAGAGATTTTCCTTTGGCGCAGTTATCCTAGCTACAAAAGTTGGAGCTGTTGATATAATATTTAATGATGAAGAGCTTTCGTTATATCGTCCTCCTGCTCTAACTTTCCATTTTCCAAGTTTGATGTAATTATCAACTCCTGTTACTTTATTTTGATTTAAATCTGTCCTGATTTTTTCAATAAAAGGAGCAATAGTTTCAGGATAAAGTTTACCGCATAAATCTTCACTCCAACCTGATGAATATGGACAAATCACACAGCCAACTCGCGATAATCCTTTTCTGTATGCATTATTAAAAGGTAAATCGTGTAAGAGAAGGTATAAATAGACTTCAATTGCGCTCCATTCTATAATTGGACGGGCGTTAATCATGTTGTTGTGTTTAACATTTTTGCCTATTCTAGAACGAGAGGCTCTGCTAACACTTTCTTCAGCTCGAACTCCATCAAACAACAATGACTTTGGCTGTTTGTCTGAACCTGTAATTTCTTTAAGCAGACGGCTAAGAGGTGCAGACTTCATAATTGCGCAACACCATCTATGTATTCTACTAGGTGTGCCTAATTTATCCCAATAATTAAGAACATCTTCATGGTTCTTGGCTGTGTAGAAACGAAGGTTCGGATATTTAGCTTTGTAGTAGGCTTCGGTTTCAGAAAACAGTTCAATTGATGATGGTAGTTCGTATCCAGTATTGGAGTAGATAACAACAAAGTCTTCAGGAGGAATAACTCTTGACATAAGATCCAAAACAACTTGAGAATCTTTTCCTCCACTAAAAGAAGCAACAAAGATGTCAATTGCACTTGATAGAATTGGCGCTTTTCCCAACTCTTCTGCTTTACTCAATGGCATAACATCAAAACTGTCGCAATCTTCTTTTACTACAACGTGTTCCTCTTTTGTCTTTTCCTCTAAATGTTGCGCAAGTTTTTGAAAATCAATATCCGGATTGTTTTCAGTAACGGTTCGTATGTTTTTATATCTTCTGTATTGTTGATTAATAAAATCCATGGCCTCATGTTCAATGATGAACATAGTGTCTTCATTAATCTCTCGAAGACTTGACATGTTTACAGGAGATAATATTAATGATTCGAATCCTTCTTGTTGTATTACTGTAGGCGAGTCAAAAACATTCCCGCCTTTTACTTCCAAAACAAATTCTCCTTTATAGAAATATCTTCTCTCGCAAGCCCATAATAGCGGTTCCTTGACGTGTGGATAAATCCATCCCATTTTATTGAGGCCAAGCAAATCGAGCTCTTCCCAGAATACCGGTCTAGGAGGTGTGTTTAATGCTTCACCTTTAGTGGACATCGTTAGACGTACACCATTATTTTCTGTATCCCATATTACTTTAAACATCTTTCTTATTCTTCAGTGTTACGGATTAGGTCATCAATTTTAACATCAAGAGCCGCTGCTATTTTAATGAGCATCTCAAGCGGAGGCTGGGTGGTATTGGTAACCCATTTTGACACCGTACTAGCATCCTTGCCAATTTTCTCACAAAGCCATTTGCTAGTTTTGTTCTTCTCGGCAAGAACTACTTTAATTCTGTTCAGGTTCTTGTGTTTAACCATAGTGATTGCTAATTTACTACTTTTTACGGTAAAATTTTGTAATTTTAGCGAAAAATTAGCAAATAAAGAAATTTTTGACATATTATCTGTCAAAAATTAAAGCGCAAAATTGGATATGTTAAAACGGATTCATATTTCGAATTTTAGGTGTTATGTTGATAGCACCATAAATTTTAACGGCTCTTCTCTTTTGGTTGGAAAAAACAATGCGGGAAAGTCAACTTTGATTGAAGCATTGAAAATAGTGTCATCAGTTACGCGGAAATATAAAACACTTCGTTTTCAAGATGCTCCAGCATGGGTCCCAGAAGAGAACTCATGGGGCGTATGCCCAAATGTTGAGAACATGAATATATCTGATAGAGGAATATTCAATATGTATGGTAATCCGCCAGCAATAATTGAGGCTTTATTTGTAAATGGGACATCAATAAAAGCTTATGTTGGAGAAGAACTTTCCGTCTTTGCTGTTATATATGATTCTGATGGATATGCAGTAAGAAATGGACGCGAAGCTAAAGAAGTTGATATCCCTGTCATTGAGGTTTTGCCTCAGATTTCAGCCGTCCTAGACAATGAAAAATTAATCAAAAAAGTCACCGTTGACAGTAATAGATCGACTCGTTTGGCTTCAAGGAACTTTAGGAACCAGCTTTATTATTATTCAGATTGCTTTCCAAAGTTTAAAGAACTTGTAGAGTCAACCTGGGAAACGCTTCGGGTAAATCCAATTGAGTCGTCCTTTGTTGATGGAGGAACTTTATTGCAATTTTTTGTAAGAGTTAACTCATTTGAAGCAGAAATAGGTTGGATGGGACATGGCTTACAAATGTGGGTTCAAACAATGTGGTTTATTTCACAATGCCCAAGTAATGCCATAGTGGTTTTGGATGAACCGGATGTATATATGCATGCAGATATGCAAAGGCGTTTAGTGCGTTTGCTCTCTCCAATGTTCTCCCAGCTAATTATTGCTACTCATTCTTTGGAAATTATTGAGGAAGTATAATACTATCGGAATTTAATACAGGTGCCTAAGTTAAAAACAGATAACTTAGCACCATGAGTCAAACAAGAAAGAAGTACGACGCCAAGTTCAAGGCAAAGGTGGCCATCGAGGCCCTTAAGGAGCGCGAGACGCTTAACGAACTCGCAGAAAAGTATGAGCTGTCACCAGTGATGATCAGCCGGTGGAAGAAGGAGTTCATCGAGAACTCCTCGGCAGCATTCGAGACACCCAAGGCAGACGATGCGTCCCTGGAGAAGCAGAAGGACCGATATCTCCGCAAGATCGGGGACTTGGAGATGCAGCTGGATTTTGCAAAGCGGGTATCCGGAAAATTGGGGATAGAGATACCCGCAGACGACTGATATCCCCGGAGAGCAGGGTCAGCATCCGGAAGCAGTGCAGGATCCTTGGACTCAGCCGCACGGCCCACTACTACAAGCCAAAGGGCGAAAGTGACGAGAACCTGCGTATAATGAAGAAGATTGACAAGGAGCATATAGAACATCCTGCAAAGGGCGTTGTAGGCATGACGGACTTCCTTCTGGAGAACGAGTTCAAGGTCGGCATCCGAAGAGTACGCCGTCTGATGCGGAAGATGGGCATTGAGGCTGTGTACAGGAAGAAGACGCTCAGTCATCTGGGACAGGCCGTATATGTGAAGCCATACCTTCTCAGGCACTTGAACATAGACCATAGGAACCATGTCTGGAGCATCGACATCACGTATATCCCTATGAAGAAAGGTTTCATGTATCTTACAGCCATAATTGACGTCTACAGTCGCTTCATAGTTGGCTGGAGTCTGCACAACACGCTTGACTCGTCGAACTGCATAGAGGTGCTCCGGGAAGCCGTTTCGCGCTACGGCGCGCCGGAGATCCTAAACTCGGACCAGGGCTGCCAGTTCACCAGCAAGGAATGGGCTGACGCCTGCGCTCAGTACCCTGAAATGAAGGTCAGCATGGACGGCCGCGGCCGCTGCAAGGACAACATCTGGATTGAGAGATTTTGGAAAACAATAAAATACGAGTACATTTACATCCAGCCGGAGGAGTCCGGCACGGACCTGTTCTTTGGAATCAAGGGATTCATTGATGATTACAACCATCACCGTCGTCACCAAGGAATCAGACGTACAGTTCCAAGCAAGCTCTACCTCCGGTCGGCTGCTTGTGCTTAACTAAGAATAGAACGGTACCTGTTTAAATAACGGGAGTATTGTAGTATTATGTTTACAGATGATTAGATGAGCGGTAATCATTGGCAAACTAAGCGAATTAAAAAAAAGTGTTTATCTTTGTTACTGTCATTGGGATAAATCCCGTTGGAACAATTACAATCAATGCCCTTAGGAAGTTAAATTCTTAGGGGCATTTTCCTTTG
>ERZ795057.1894-NODE-1894-length-17073-cov-14.342696_pt1 | contig 17073 bp, 17 predicted proteins | sample MGYA00375141_ERZ795057 | MGnify/ENA primary metagenome ERZ795057 (study PRJEB30186, sample SAMN05720163) | activated sludge metagenome | isolation source: Anaerobic digester | place: Hong Kong | collected 2015-01-26 ... | reverse complement strand
TACTGCCGTTCCTATTTCTTCTTTTTCTTCTTCAGCGCCTGCTGGAGCTTTTCGCCCAGGGAGCTTACCGGTTCGCTGGAGTCTTTGGAGAATGTCCGCCAGTCGTCCTCATCACTGGAGTCGCCCGGTGCCAGGGTGATCCTGCGCTGAGCGGAATCGATCTCTTCGATGAGGACCATGATGCGTTCCCCTTCCTGCATCTTCTCGATGGCTGCCGGGTCATGGAACCTGTTGATCCGGGATTTTGGCAGAAGCCCCGTGATACCGGGGGCCAGGGAGATGAATATTCCGAACCGCTCCTTCTTTTCGATGGTTCCCTCCACTGCCTGGGAGATATAGTACTTGTCTTTCACATCGATCCAGGGGTCACCTTCCGCATCCTTCATGCTCAGCGAGATCCGCTTTTTCTCCTGATCGATTTCCTTGATCATCACATCAACGATATCGCCCTGAGAGACCATCTCCTGGGGTTTGTTCACCCGTTTGGTGTAGCTCATCTCGGAGATGTGTACCAGCCCTTCTATCCCGGGTTCGATCTCGACAAAGCAGCCGAAATCCATACACCGGGTGACCTTTCCGTGTATCTTGTTGCCGGATGCGAATCTTTCGGTGATGCTCTCCCACGGATCTGCATCGACCTGTTTCATGGAGAGCGACAGCTTTTTCTCTCCCTTAGCTTCGTTTGTCTGGATATCGAGCACCTTTACCTTCACCGTGTCGCCGGTATGGAGTATATCATCCGGGCTTGCCAGGCGTGCCCAACTTATCTCGGATATGTGCACCATCCCCTCTACCCCGGGGAAGAGTTCGATGAATGCGCCATAGGGCATGATGGTGCTTACCCTGCCTTCGTACACAGAACCGATGGACAGTGTCTCAAAGAACGTTTCCTTTGCCTGTTCCTGTTCCTGTTCCAGCAGGACCCGCCTGGAAAGCACAATGTTTTTGGCATTCTCGTCGAGTTCCGTGATGACAAAGCGTAATGTCTGACCCACATAGTCCTCGGGATGTTCCACATAGAGGGTGTCTATCTGGCTTATGGGGCAGAAGGCCCGGCGTTTCAGTACGTCTATGCTGAACCCTCCCTTTATGGTTTCGGTTACCCTGCCTTCCACCGGTATGGCATTGTCATACGCGTCCTGAAGCATGTTCAGACCGCCTATTCCGGATATGGCACGTGAGAGCCGTATTTCTCCACCACGCAGAGACACCACATAGAGTTCAAGGGTGTCACCGATGGCATAGGGCAACTCGCCGTTATCATCGAGGAGTTCGTCGGCATCAACAACACCGTCCATCTTATGGCCGGTATCCACAAAGATGCTCTCTTTGCCTATGGAGATTATCTTGCCGGCTATCTTGTCGCCTACCTGGATTGCAGAGCCTTCTTCCGGAGCATATGAATCCAAAAGATCGGCCATGGACTGCTGCTGGTTTTCCGTGCTCTCGTCAATGGGTTTATCAGACATGAATCGTTCTCCTCATATCGGTTCTAAGGTTATGGGATGGTATAGAAAAATGTTTTCTGAGTAAAGTATAATAATGCATTGGACGAACCCCTTGTTTTATCGAATCATCAGAACATAAAAAAAGGCCCGTCAAGGTTGACGGGCCCTGGTTCTTTTCATATTGCGGCTCCCGGATACTCCCCGGGATATACGCTTACAGTTTCCTGTTGTCGATAACCCGCACTGCCTTTCCCTGGGCAACCGGGATGCTCCCTGGCTCACACAGATCCACCTCGGGGGTGATCAGGATTTCGTCCCTGAGTTCATGGGTTATCTTCTTCCGCAGGTTCTCCAGGGATTTGTAATCATCGATAAAGAAGTTTGCGTCGAGTTCCACCTTTACGATCATGTGGTCGTTGTTCCCCTTTGTCTCCAGGAGGATCTGGTAGTTGCGGCCCACACCGGGTATCCCGATAAGCACGGATTCGATCTGAATGGGGAAGATATTTACCCCCTTGAGGATCATCATGTCGTCGCTTCTGCCCGTGATCCGCCGGAGGCGGGAGTGGGTTCTGCCGCACGCGCATTCTCCCGGGAGAATCGTGGTCAGGTCTTTGGTGCGGTAGCGGATAATCGGCATAGACTCTCTGGTAAGGGTTGTTATAACGAGTTCTCCCTCTTCACCGTCAGGCATGGGTTCCAGCGTATCGGGGTCTATGATCTCGATGAGGTAGGCATCTTCCCAGATGTGTGTGCCGTTCTTTTCCGTACATTCAAAGGCAACGCCCGGTCCGTTCATCTCTGAGAGGCCGTATGAGTTGAATGCATCGATCCCGAAGAAGTCTTCCACCTTCTTTCGTGTTTCCTCGGAGTATGGTTCCGCACCCATGATGGCATACTTGAAGGTCGGGAACTCCTTTTTCGGATCAATGCCCATTGATTCAATACTGTCGGCGAGGTACATGGCATAGCTGGGAATCACATGGATTACGGTGGCTCCGAATTCCTTCATGAATTTCAGCTGCCGCTTGGTATTGCCCGGTCCGGTAGGGATCGTGAGGCAGCCGAGTCGCTCCGCCCCGTAATGCAGCCCGAGGCCGCCGGTAAAGAGACCGTATCCGATCATGTTCACGAATACATCATGCTTTCTGACACCCATCATGTACATGCACCGGGCAACCAGCTCGGTCCACATATCGATATCCTTCGCGCTGTGATAGACCACAGTGGGGATACCGGTTGTGCCGGATGATGAATGGAGCCTGATTACCTTATCAAGGGATGTGCACACCATACCGTATGGATAAGCATCACGGAGGTCCTGCTTTGTTGTAAACGGCAGCTTCCGTATATCGCTTAAGTCCTGGATGTTATAATCTCCGATGCCGCGTGCTTTGTAGAAAGGGGCATTTGCAGCCCTTTTCAGCGTGTCTTTGAGCCGTTGTAATTGAAGTTCCTTCAATTGATCTTTCTTGATGCATTCTATTTCTTTGTCCCAGTACACGGATCTCCCCTCCTTTTGCTGGAATTACAACCAATAATACCTATCATGCCGGACGCCTCCCTGTCAAACTGCGGCATGGGAATTCGTCATAAAGATCCGGAAATCTGAGAACTGCCGGGAGCTTATGATAATCAAGCTTTCCCGGCGGATACGAAATGATATGACTCTTGATGGAGTCGTATTGTTTGCCGTTGTGTTCAGCTTCGGACTGGATACAACTCATCGCATCCGACTGATTCTCGCCCGACGTCTTTGTTCGTGGAGAGAAAACGTCTGTTCGTGAGGTTACTGTGCCGGCGCAGGTGCAGGAGGTGCGGGTTCAGCCGGAGCAGATGCCGGCGGTGCTGCCGTCTCTGTCATCGGCTTCGTATCCATAATACTCATGCTTGGTTTTTCAAAGGCAAAATATCCCAGAGTCAAAGAGGTAAGCATGAAAACGATCACCAATACGCGGGTCGCCTTGTTCAAAAAATCTGCCGGTCCTGCCGAACCGAACAGAGCCTGACTGCCTGCCCCTCCGAATACAGCGCCGATATCGGCACCCTTGCCCGATTGCAAGAGCACGGAAACAATCAATAATACCGATACGGTGATATGAACAGTTAACACAACTCCATACATTGTTTTCTCATCCTTTAAATCGTATTATTCTCTCGAACGATGCTGCATCAAGGCTGGCACCGCCAACCAGGGCACCATCGATATCTCTCTGCTCCATCAGTGAGTCGACATTGTCGCCTTTTACGCTCCCTCCATAGAGGATACGCATGCCTTGGGCGCGCTCAGCTCCGAACAATTCAGTAATATCCGACCTGATAAAGGCGTGGACCTCCTGGGCCATCTGTGGGGTTGCCGTCTTGCCGGTGCCGATTGCCCATACCGGTTCATAGGCGATAACCAGGGTCTTGGCCTGTTTTGCATCCAGGCCTGAAAGGCCCTGCCTGACCTGCGTTCCCACGACATCGAAGGTCTTGCCCGCCTCACGGTCTTCAAGGCGTTCTCCCACACAGACAATGGGGATCAATCCGGCCTTGAGTGCGGCGAAGAGACGTTTGTTGACGGTTTCATCCGTCTCGGAGAAATACTGCCTGCGCTCGGAGTGGCCAATGATGGCGTACAGTGCGCCGATACTTTTGAGCATAGGCGCACTTACCTCACCGGTATAAGCCCCCTGATCCTCGAAGAACACATTTTGAGAACCCACCTTGACCGGGGTGCCGGCAAATGCCTTGGCCAGGGCCTGGATGTATATGTAGGGAGGGCAGATAAGCATGTCCCGGTCAGTGACATCCGAGACCTTCTTCACAAATTCGGCTGCAAAGGCCTCCACTTCTTCAAGGCCCTTGAACATCTTCCAATTGCCTGCTATCAGGGGCTTTCTCATGATACTATCCTATTCCTCAAGCGCTTTTACCCCGGGCAGTTCCCTGCCGCCGAGCATCTCAAGGAACGCGCCGCCTGCTGTTGATACGAAGTCTATTTTATCCATAGTGTTACTCTTATGCAGTGCAGCATCTGTATCACCACCGCCCACAATGGTCAATGCCTTTGATGAAGCGATATTTTTTGTAATCTCCATGGTACCCCTGGAAAAGGCATCGATTTCGAACACACCCATGGGGCCGTTCCACACGATGGTGTTGCAATCTGCCAGCGCTTCAGAGAAGAGGGTAATGGAGGCAGGACCGATGTCCAGGCCCATAAGGCCTGCAGGGATCTCCTGAATGGTTGTCGTGCTCACGTCCTGGGATTCTTTCGGCTCCGCTGCACACAGGCAGTCCACGGGAAGATAGAGCTTGACGCCTTTTGCCTTGGCCTTTTCCATGATCGTCCGGGCAGTTTCAATGAGTTCGTCTTCCACGAGAGACTTGCCGATATTCTGCCCCAGGGATTTTACAAAAGTAAAGGCCATCCCGCCGCCGATAATGATCTTGTCCACCTTTTCTATGAGATTCTCCAGGATCTCCAGCTTGCCTGAGACCTTTGCTCCTCCCACCACTGCGGCAAACGGACGTTTGGGGTCCTTGAGCGCCTTGTTGATATGTTCCACCTCCCGAAGGAGAAGGAATCCGGCGGCCTTTTCGGTTATATAATCACAGATACCCACGTTTGAAGCATGGGCGCGGTGGGCCGTGGCAAAGGCGTCGTTCACGAAGCAATCACCGAGTTCTGCAAGCTGCTTGGCAAACTCGGGGTTATTTTTCTCTTCCTCGATGTGGAACCGGAGATTCTCCAGGAGCAGTACCTCGCCTGGCTCTAATTCATCCACCATTGCCTTGACCGCAGATCCGACACAGTCAGGAGCCATATTTACACTTGTACCCAACAGCTCGGAGAGTCTCCGTGCCGCCGGCAGAAGGCTTTTGCCTTTCAATACCTGGCCTTTGGGCCGTCCCAGGTGGGACATGAGGATAACCTTTGCACCCTGATCAACAGCATACTGCGCGGTGGGGAGGGCTGCTTTTATGCGTGCATCATCGGTAATGTTGCCATTTTCATCGAGCGGTACGTTGAAATCTACTCTGATGAGGACTCTCTTTGATTTCAAGTCCAGATCTTTGATGGACTTAATACCCATAATCTCCTCCTTATGTGGTATGTGTTTTCTGTGATAACATCACGCAATTATTTAAGAAAAAGGAAATCATCCAAGATGAAATGCCTTTTGTCAAAATCGAACTCTTTACAAAGAGACCTGTGTATAATTAAATATGATTTTGTATATTATTAAGTTGGAAGATCTGTCAATGGGATTTCACGATGAACAGCGATAGGCAATTGAGCACGAGAATGATCGATAGCATGGGCGAAAGGTTTCGCCAGTTGATCGGTAATCTGGTGCAGGGAAATGAAAAGAGGGCTCGCAGGCTTGCCGAGGTTGCACAGAGAGAGATCCCGTCTATGGGGCAGCGTGTAGTGATCCAGACCCTTATCGAAGAGATGGCACAGACCCAGGCGATGAGGAATTCTTTGATCAATTCCCCTTCCATTGTCCCGGGAATCGGTACCGTCCTTTCATTCTGGCTCATTAGTGTCGAAGATTTTTTTCTGCTGGATCAGAGTGTTACGCTCGTGCTTGCCCTGTGCATTCTTCACGGAGTCCCTATGGATGAATCCCAGGCGGTGGAAGACTTTATCATCCAGGTCATTGGTGAGGTATACGGGATCAGGAATGGGAAAGAAGACCCGGATGCCGATTCCATCAGCAGGGACCTCATGACCAAAAAACTTCCGCAAAAATATGTCGATATGGGACTCAACAGGGGTCTGCACAGATTCGTGCGCCGGATACTGCCGTTCAAGAGGCGTTCGCGCCTCCTGCCAGTGGGATTCGGACTCATGATGTCGGCATACCATGCCTATAATACCATTGTGTCGGTGGGCCGCCTGTCGCTCAAGTATATGCCGCGCCTGAAGCTGGAAACCTGAGACGGCTGAAGCAGTTTTTCCCAACATCTTTCTTTTAAAGCGCAGAAACTGACAGGGTTTGCACCCTAAGGACACTTCTTTCTTGGCATCTGCCGCCTGAACAGCAGGAATAAGGATTGTACCTAAGGATCAGAGCCTGTAGAGTTCCTTGTCCCAGATTTTTACCCAGTTTCTTTTGAGGACGTCGGTTGCTTCCTTGAGATTGTCCACATCGATAATTATGATCGGATTGCTTGCCCTGCCGATGTAAGGATACATGGTCGTAACATTGATTTTGGCATCACGCAGAGGCCGCAGCACCGCGTTCATACCGCCTGGATGATCAGGCATCTCCACTGCAAGGACATCGCTTTCCAAGTATTCGATCTGCTCGGTGCTCAGAGCATTCTTTGCTTTCTTCGGGTCATCCACGACGATACATATTGATGATATAGTGGTGGACTCCTGTCCCACCGAAATAGCCCGTATATTGACGCCGTGTTTGCCAAGGACATCACTGATATACGAGAGCTTGCCCGATACGTTTGCAGTTTCAAGTCGAAGTTGTTTGATCGCCATTGCCTATTTCTCCTTCGCAAAAAAATCACAACCTACATTCAATGCCTCAATATTCTTATCTTTAAATCGTGCCTTGGACTTGCCCAGCATCTCCTCCATATTGTCGATGATGGTGGACAGTTTGACCTGATGGGTCTTGGTCACAAATGCCCCGAGCATGATCATATTGGCGTAGCGTTCCCCGACACTGGCCTTGGCAAGATCGTTCACCGGTATCTCCACAACCTCTATATCACCCCGTACCGGTCTGAGCGTCACAATGGAGGTGTTGATAAATATCTCTCCTCCCGAGGCGCTCTGGTTCTGGAGTCTCTCCAGGGAGAGGTTGTCCATTACCACAAGGTAATCAGGCGAGGATGCCACCGGAGAGGCAATTTCTTCGTCGGAAATGGCGATTGTGCACGAGGTGACGCCTCCACGCATTTCTGCACCGTATGCGGGCAAGTAGGTGACGTGCTGCCCCTCAAGCATCGCCGCCCATGCAAAGCATTGACCGGAGAACAGAATCCCCTGTCCTCCTATACCGCTCATGATTGTCTTTTGAAGCATAACTTACGAGCCCTTCTTTGTCTTCGTTGCCGTTATATCTTTCATCACGCCAATGGGATATTCTTTTTCCATCTTTTCTTCCAGGTACGTAAACGAATCCTTTGGCGAAACCTTCCAGTTTGTGGGGCATGGGGAGAGGACTTCCACCAGGGAATACCCCAGCCCGGCGATCTGCACTTCGAAAGCCTTCTTGATGGACTTTTTCGTCTCCCGTATCTTTGCAGGGGTGGCAAGAGACGTGCGCGTAACATACGCCGCTCCGGGCATGGTTCCGATCATTTCAGTTATCCTTAGGGGATGGCCCTCGACCTCGGGTCTTCTCCCATAGGGAGAGGTGGATGTCTTCTGCCCGATCATGGTGGTGGGTGCCATCTGGCCGCCTGTCATGCCGTAGACGGCATTGTTGACGAATATGCTGGTAATCTTTTCGCCGCGGTTTGCTGCATGCAGGGTTTCGGCCGTCCCGATGGCGGCCATATCACCGTCGCCCTGGTAGGTGAATATGATCTTGTCCGGACGAGCGCGCTTGAAGCCGGTGGCGATGGCGCATCCTCTTCCATGGGCGGACTCGCACATGTCGATGTCAAAGTAGTTGTAAGCAAGCACGGCACAGCCGGCAGGAGGAACACCGATGATTCTGCCTCTCAGGTCCATCTCGTCGATGAGTTCGCAGATCAGCCTGTGGAGAATAGAGTGTCCGCACCCCGGGCAGTAGTGAAACGGGGCCGGCTTCAGGCATTTCGGTCTGGTGTATATGGTCTTCATCTATAGCTCCTTCTGCAGCCAGTACCTCTCGATAATCCGAGCTATTTCCTGTGGTGCGGGGATGATACCTCCGGGCCTTCCATAGAATTCACACGGGACCCGTCCCTCCACGGCCAGACGAACATCATCGATCATTTGCCCGGTGCTCATCTCGAAGACGAGGAAGAGCTTGGTTTTCTTCGCAGCATTGAGGACCGCCTCGTCCGGGAACGGCCAGAGGGTGATGGGTCGGAGCAGACCGACTTTCAGGCCGTCGTTCCTGGCACGTTTGACGGCACCCTTTGCGATCCGGGCCGCTGTTCCGTATGCGATGATCGTCATCTTGGCATCATCTGTCATGAATTCTTCACACTGGGGCAGCTTCTGCCTCATGAGATCGTATTTCCTCTTCAGTTTCCAGTTATGTTCTTCCATTTCCCTGGTATCGAGGATAAGCGATTTGACAATCCGTGACGGCCGTCCGTCGGCTCCATCAAGGATATAATCCTTTGGCGGGAGACCTCCTTCGGGCGCTGTGTAGTCGTGGACATTGATTGGTTCGACGATCTGGCCCATCATCCCGTCTCCGAGGATCATGACAGGCGTCCGATACTTGTCCGCAATATCAAAGGTTTTCATGGTGATGTCGTAGAGTTCCTGAACCGAGGCCGGGGCAAAGACGGGCATCCGGTAGTCACCGTGGCCTCCTCCCCGGGTTGCCTGGTAATAGTCACCCTGACTCGGAGCAATATTGCCCAGGCCGGGGCCTCCCCTGTTTATGTTGACAATCACGGCAGGGAGTTCAAGCGCGGCCAGGAACGAGAGCCCTTCCTGTTTGAGACTGATGCCGGGAGAGGAAGAACTTGTCATGGCCCTCATCCCGGTTGCGGCGGCCCCAAGGACCATATTGATGGAGGCTATCTCGCTCTCCCCCTGGAGAAAGACTCCGCCTACCTCTTCCATTCTCCTGGACATATACTCGGGGATCTCATTCTGCGGGGTGATGGGATAGCCGAAATAACACCTGCAACCGGCCCGGATTGCCGCCTCGCTCAGGGCATCCGTGCCTTTCATGAGCACCCTGTTATTCACGGTACACCTCTATCGCAACTTCAGGACACATCACAGCGCAGAGTCCGCATCCTCTGCACGGTTCCTTGATATATTCTGCTGGGTGGTATCCCTTTTTATTGAGGCTCTCGGAGATGCAAATGGCCTCGTCTGGACAGACAGTGATACACAACTCACAGGCCTTGCATAATCCCTGATCGATAATAATTTTACCCTTAGCTGCCATTTTGCTCTTGTCACTCTTCCTTTAGGATGGCCAGTTATTTAACATCAAAACACATTTCTGTACAGAAAAGATTTTCAAGGGGATTTGCCTGATATTACTCTATAAAAAATCATCAGGTCCCCTTTATCTCAAAAAAGCAGAAAGATGGATAAAAATAGTCGGCATTCGTGTTGTATCCGGTGTAGGTGATCCCCCTCTCTGGCGCAAGATTGTGATTGAGGCATTGTCCTGGGCATCATTTTTCGTTCAGCAACAAGAGAAATCTTTGAACGGTTTGCAGAAAGCATCGTAAAATCAATTTGTTGAACGGATATGAATGAAAGAAGGGGGAGCATTATTCGTGGATATCACCCCCCTTGAAATCTGTCCAAAGTGCCCTACTAAGAAATTTGAGAAAAAAACCCAGTGGAGGTGAATGGAATGTTAACAATAGGAAGAAGTGGACCTAGATGGAACCCGTGGCTCGAAATGGAGAGGTTTGAAAGAGAGGCGAGCGGTTTACTGTCAGGCCTGGGCCGTTCCCGGACGGCTGGTTTTCCGCCCATCAACGTGCTTACCAGTGAGAATGAAGTGATCGTCACATCAGAGATGCCGGGGGTTGATCCAGCGGATGTTGATCTGTCAGTGAACGGTGATATCCTGACTATCAAAGGGACCAGAAAGCCTCAGGAGCTTGCCGAGGGTCAGAAATGGCACCGCAGGGAGCGGGGACAGGGTAATTTCTACAGGACTGTACAGCTTCCGTTCAATGTCGAGAGCTCCAAGGTCAACGCAGACTATGCAAAGGGTGTGCTTACCGTGAAACTCCCGCGGGCTGAGGCTGACAAGCCGAGAAAGATCACGGTCAAAACAGCGTAATATACGGAGGTGAGTGGTATGGCAAACGAAACAAAAGAACTGGAAAAAACAAAAGATACTGCTGAGGGTGTGGTTATGGAAAGAACGAAGAACACGGTAACCTATACGCCGAATGTGGATATCTTAGAGACAAAAAACGGTCTTGAGATTACGGCAGATTTGCCGGGAGCAGGTGAAAACGACGTAAACGTCACCCTGGAAAACGATGTGCTGTCCATCGAAGCACAGGTTACCTCGGAGTCGATGAACGGATACAAACTCTCATACAGGGAATATGGGGTTGGCGACTACCGCCGTGCATTCACCATCAACGAAGCCATCGATGGGAGCAAGATCGAGGCGAAGATGAAGGATGGTGTGCTGCACATCGTACTGCCAAAGGCAGAAGCTGCAAAACCAAAATCAATCCCTATCCACAAGGGATAGGAAAAAAGGAGGTGGGACTATGGCAATGAAATACATGGCCCCGTTCAAATGGGGCAGACGTGAAGCCCCTGTCCGACAGGGACTGGAAGGGTACCCGATTGACTTGTTCCGCGGTGAGATGAACCGGCTGTTCGATGATTTCTTCAAAGGATTCGGCTTGCGGCCGTTTTCTGAAGAGATGGAGTCCTTTGGTGCATTCAGCCCGACAGTGGATATGACCGAAGACGAATCGTCCATACGGGTTACTGCCGAGCTGCCGGGAATGGATGAGAAGGATATCGAGATCAATCTGACCAAGGATTCTCTCACGATAAAGGGTGAGAAGAAGACGGAATCGGAAAACAAGGACAAGGAATCCTACTACATGGAACGCTCTTTCGGCTCATTCACACGGGTGTTGCCGATCCCGGCTGACATCAATCCGGACAAGGTAGAGGCCGTATTCAAGAAGGGTGTGCTGAATATCACGCTGCCGAAACTGGTCAAGGAAAAGAAGGCCCAGAAGAAGATAGAGATCAAGAGCGCATAAGGCCTTTATACCAGCCGGTCTTTAAAGGGGGCTGTTTTGCCCCCTTTTTGTTTCATTAATGCCGTATGTGAAAAATCTGGAGTAGTGGTGTGTTGGAGTAATGGGTAAGGATGATAACAACAGAATCCGGTATCCAGAAGAAAAGAATAGAGATAAGGGAAGTCAGAAAACCGAAGAAAAATATTTTTTAAGGCCTTTTCTTGATTACCCCGCCAGTCATTGCGAAGAGTTCGCCTCAGCGGACAACGAAGCAATCCCAACAAAGAGGGTCAGTATTCATAAGTCTGTGAAAAGACCTTTTGGAGTGGTGTAGTACTGGAAATAACGATTATAATGGGCATAATGGATTAGTAGTGTGCTTTGGAGTGTATTCAGCGGAGAGGGTGCGTATGTGATTTTCGCGATATGATAGTTGATGGGGGTAAAAAAGACGCGATCATCTTGAAATCATGCAATATTGTACCTACACAATATAAGAGAGGTTCGTAAACACTAGGAGGTAAGGCAATAGATGGATATCAATAAATTCACGCAGAAGTCACAGGAGGCACTGCAGAACGCCCAGAATTATGCCGTGCGCTTCGGGCATGTCGAGATAGATGTGGAGCATATGCTGCTGGCATTGGTGGATCAGACAGACGGCCTTGTGCCGAGACTGTTCGCCAAGATGGATGTTCCCCTGGCCTCCTTCACTGCAGAGGTGCAGAAGGAGCTCGAACGCAGGCCCAAGGTTTCAGGGCCGGGTGCCGAGGCAGGGAAGGTATACGTGACCCAGCGGTTCAACAAGATACTTGTGAAGGCCAAGGAGGAAGCAGCGAGGCTCAAGGACGAGTATGTCTCCGTGGAACACCTGCTCTTTGCCATGATAGACGAGGGGAGATCCACCCCTGCGGGCAGGATCTTATCGCAGTTTAACATCACGAAAGAGCGGGTTCTCTCTGCGTTGACCGCAATCAGGGGGAATCAGCGCGTTACCAGCGACAATCCAGAGACTGCATATGAGGCACTGGAGAAGTACGGTGTCGATCTTGTGGCGCAGGCCCAACTGGGCAAGCTTGACCCGGTTATCGGGCGGGATGCTGAGATCAGGCGCGTCATCCGGATCCTTTCCAGGAAGACCAAGAACAATCCTGTACTCATCGGTGAGCCCGGTGTAGGGAAGACGGCAATCGTGGAAGGTCTGGCACAGAGGATTGTCCGGGGCGATGTTCCTGAAGGACTCAAGGACAAAACCATCTTTGCCCTCGATATGGGCTCGCTTGTCGCAGGGGCAAAATTCAGGGGCGAGTTTGAGGAACGGTTGAAAGCGGTCCTGAGCGAGATAAAGGCGAGCGAAGGCAGGATCCTGCTCTTCATTGACGAGCTGCACAATATCGTGGGTGCCGGAAGGGCTGAGGGTTCCATGGATGCCGGGAACATGCTCAAACCCATGCTGGCACGGGGAGAACTGCACTGTCTTGGTGCAACAACCCTGGATGAATACCGCAAGTATGTGGAAAAGGATGCAGCCCTGGAGAGGCGTTTCCAGCCGGTTATGGTGGACCCGCCAACCGTGGAGGATACCATTTCCATCTTAAGAGGTCTCAAGGAACGGTTTGAAGTGCACCATGGCGTGAAAATCCTTGACAGCTCACTCGTGGCTGCCGCCATCCTTTCCAACCGGTATATCACGGACAGGTTTCTCCCGGACAAGGCCATCGATCTCGTGGACGAGGCCTGTGCTATGATCAGGACCGAGATCGACTCCATGCCGGCCGAGCTCGATGAGGTGACGAGAAAGGTCATGCAGCTCGAGATCGAAGAGGCCGCATTGAAGAAGGAGAAAGACAAGGCGAGCAAGGCACGTCTCGAAGAACTCCTTAAAGAACTCGCTGATTCGAAAGAACAGGCGGATGCCATGCGTGCCCAGTGGGAAGAGGAGAAAGAAGCCATTCACAAGCTCAGTGCTCTGCGCGAAGAGATCGAGGTGGTAAAACAGGACATCGAAAAAGCGGAGAGAGACTACGACCTGAACCGGGCAGCCGAACTCAGGCATGGAAAACTTCCGCAGCTCGAAGGGCAGCTGCACAACGCCGAGACGGCATCGAACGAGCAGGAAAAACGGCTGCTCAGAGAGAATGTCACCGAAGACGTCATTGCAGACATTATCTCCCGGTGGACCGGCATCCCGGTAACCAGGCTCGTGGAGGGAGAAAAGGAAAAGCTGCTCAAGCTCGACGAGATACTTCATAAGCGGGTTGTGGGACAGGACGAGGCGGTGCAGGCGGTGGCAGATGCGGTTATCCGCGCACGCTCCGGCATCAAGGACCCCTCACGGCCCATCGGATCATTCATCTTCCTTGGCCCCACGGGCGTGGGAAAGACGGAGCTCGCCAAGACATTGGCCCAGGCGCTGTTTGATACGGAAGACAACATGGTTCGTATCGATATGAGCGAGTACATGGAAAAACACACGGTGAGCCGTCTCATCGGCTCTCCCCCGGGTTATGTAGGGTATGAAGAGGGCGGCCAGCTCACCGAGGCGGTCCGCAGGAAACCGTACTCCGTTGTCCTGTTCGACGAGATCGAGAAGGCCCATCACGATGTCTTCAACGTGCTGCTGCAGATCCTTGACGACGGGAGGGTGACGGACTCCCACGGGAGAACCGTGAACTTCAAAAATACCGTGATCATCATGACCTCAAATATCGGTTCGCAGGACCTTGTGGAAGGGCTCAACGCCGACGGATCGATCAGCGAAAAGGCGAGAGACGCGGTCATGTCGGAGATGCGTCTCCATTTCAGGCCCGAATTCCTCAACAGGGTCGATGATATCGTTCTGTTCAAGGCACTGACGCTTACTGAGATCAAACAGATCGTCGGGCTTCTTACCGAGGAACTCAGAGACAGGCTCGCTGAAAAGGATATCAGTTTTAGCCTGTCTGACGAGGCAAAGGAGTTCATCGCACAGGAAGGGTTTGATCCGGTCTACGGGGCACGGCCTCTGAAACGGTTCCTGCAGCGAGAGCTCGAGACCCGTCTTGGCCGGGCGCTTGTCTCGGGAGAGATTATGGACGGATCCCGGGTGATTGTGGACAGGAAAGACGATGAGCTGGTTTTTGACATAGTTAATCCCACGGCGGGAGAAGAAAAGATTGCCTCGGTCTAAAACAAGGAATCAATAGATTTGAAGATTTGATTAGCTCTGTCTCAGGGGGGGTGTTGCCCCCCTGAACAGAAACCTCCTCTTTGTGCCTGCTAACATCCCCACACGGTGGATAAATAAAAGTCTATTGCTTGTAGATAATTAATAATGATGGCAAATGGTTTGTCAAGAGACATGCTCAAATTTACAGATGCTCCTCTATAAAGGAATGTACCCTGCTCCTGTAGACGTTTGCGTGGCGGGATACGAATGCCTCGATATGGCCCACCCCGTCAAGGATTATGAGCTCTTTGGGCTCGGATGCTACTTCATGCATCTTTATAGAATGCGAATATGGGACCACGGCGTCAGACGTACCGTGAATAAACAGCTTCGGTACCGTTGAGTTGGGCAGGGTCTCGAGTGCGGAGAGGCCTTCGTTCGGCACGGCACACTGGATCTGAGGATACGCCTGCGAGAACAGGTCATAGAAGGAGTAGAGACCTGCCTCAAGGATTGCCCCGTTGAGCGACGGGAAATCCGGAAGGATGCGGGCCAGGGTATATGCCCCCATGGACTGGCCGAACCCGAAGATGTTTTCCCCGAATTTTTCCGGGTTGGCGAAGACATGAGAAAACACCTCACGGGCGTCGTCCTGTATCCCTGCCAGCGTCGGTCTGCCTTTCGACCTGCCATAACCCCGGTAGTCAAAGGTCAGGAGGCTGTAACCCATATCGAGGATAAACATCGAGCCGGTGATATGGGAGGTCATATTCTCTGCATTGCCGTGGAGATGGACGATGGTGGCATGGTGCTGGTTCGCTATTTTCGGTTCCACATACCAGCAAGATATGCTCTCGTTCAGGCAGATATCCTCTTTGGGAAATCCGCGGCTCTCAGGGTCAAAATATACAAAGGAATCAGGATAGAAGCAGTGTTCTTCCGTAATGAGCATAGGGCAAGTATAATCGATGCCGGTCATTCATGCAAGAGCCGTATTGACCTTGAGGATGTACTGCGTGGTATAGTATGCCGCATGAAAAAGGTGGTGACCTTCCTGTCCGATTTCGGCACGAGCGATGCCTATGTCGCCCAGGTGAAGGCGCGCATACTCTCATCAGCCCCTGATGTGCTCATTGTCGATATTACCCATGAAGTTGCCTCGTACACCGTGCTCTCCGGGGCATGGCTCCTCTATACCACATATGCCTGCTTTGCCGAGGGTACCATCCATCTTGCCGTCGTCGATCCCGGGGTCGGAACAGATCGTGCCATTGTCATGGTGAAAAAGGCAGGCCATATTTTCATCGGACCGGATAACGGGATCTTTTCCTTCCTCTATCCCGCAGATGAGATCACTGAAGTGACCTGGCGTCCTCACTCTCCGATATCCCCGACGTTTCATGCCAGGGATATTTTCGCCCCTGTTGTGGTCAAGATGCTGGAGAATCCTTCGTGGGAGGGGATAGGCACCCCGCTTATCGATCCGGTCACCATCGATGTGAGACAACCCATGGTGGTGCATATCGATAAATTCGGCACGGTGGTGACCAACATCGATTGCTCGGTAGTGAGACAGGGGGTCACGCTGGCGTGCGGGGGAACGGTCATAAGCGGCGTTGCCGGGACCTTCTCGGATATCCCTGAAGGCCGGACAGCCCTGCTCTGCGGCAGTTCGAATACCATCGAGATTGCCGCGAACAGGGGGAATGCTGCCCGGGAGATTGGGGCGTACGTGGGTATGCCGATTCAGCTGAATTTTGCAGACTCCCATGCCTGACAGGTCATCTGCCGGAAAGGGTATGAACGTGTTACCTATGTCTTGAACTGTTCACCTATTCAGGTTCTTTCCTTATACCTTAAACCCTATTCCTTAGACCTGTTTCATTTCAGATCAGGGATAGATCCGTTCACCAAATATCCTGGTCCCGATCCTTACCATGGTCGCACCCTCTTGAACGGCAATGAGGTACGAGTCGCTCATCCCCATGGAGAGATGCTTCATTTCCATGTTTTCGATCTTCTCTGATCCCAGCTGTTCAAACAGGGCCCTGGTGTTTCTGAAATAGGGCCTGAGTCCTTCCGGGTCGTCCAGGAACGGACCCATGGTCATCAATCCCTGCACACGGATGTGCTTCAGCCCGGAGATCCTTTCAATGAGTTCTCGAACGTCCCTGGGCATCACCCCTGCCTTCTGGGGTTCTTCTGCGCAGTTGACCTCGATAAGCACAGGCATGACCTTGCCGTGTTTTTCGGCCTGGGAGTCTATTATTTCTGCAAGGGCTACAGAGTCCACGGTCTCAATTATATTAAACAGCGGTATGATGTGTTTGACCTTGTTCTTCTGAATGTGACCGATAAAGTGCCAGGATGCCTTGTTCCCTATCTCCTGGATGACCTCACGGGACTCCTGGAGGTAGTTTTCTCCGATATGACGGATACCCCCGTCTATGGCCTGGAGGATCTCATCGGCGTTTCGGGTCTTGGCTGCAGCAACAACCACGACATCCTTTGGGATCTGTGAAAGGATTTGCCTAACGTTGTCTCGGATTGTACTCATGGTACATATATACCTATTATCGCGGCGGTCTTGTCAACATGCAATCC
>ERZ795057.1892-NODE-1892-length-17094-cov-10.167146_pt1 | contig 17094 bp, 15 predicted proteins | sample MGYA00375141_ERZ795057 | MGnify/ENA primary metagenome ERZ795057 (study PRJEB30186, sample SAMN05720163) | activated sludge metagenome | isolation source: Anaerobic digester | place: Hong Kong | collected 2015-01-26 ... | reverse complement strand
TCTTACTTTTCAACTTCGATAAAAATTTTGTTGCACTTCGTTGTTGAATCCAGCAATTACTATACATTAGTCTATGATAGTATTATAATTTTTTTGTTGAGTTTATCACCTCAATTTAGTGGAACGACTATCTTGTTAAAACGGTCTGATAAAAATATTTCCTTGAGGTAGATAATTGCAAATACATAATAACCTTTGCATCCTGGAATGAATTGTATAAAATATTACAGATATAGTTTTTAAATTAGGGGATTATTATGTTTTGGGTGTTTTTGTTAACTATGATTATTGTCGGTGCGATTGCTGCATCTGGATTCATTCAGAGCAAAGTCGAGCAAAGTAAAGTGGCATTTGAGTTTTCAAAACCTTATGAAGGTTGGATTGGGCTTGTTTCACTTGTTCTAGGTTTATACTGGTTTTTTGAACTTCTCTTTAATCTTGGCACAAGGCTGAAATGGGTTCCGGTGTTGACAATAATTTATTTGGTTGCAATTGTAGTATTAATTGTTCTTGCATTGATGATGTCTAAAAGTTTATTAAAAAGCCTTATGGGTGAGAATAAAGCATCAGAGTTTGTTGACAGTACAGCTGGTAAATTTGAGTCTCTGAAGGAAAAACTAGGTCTGGTTGCTATAGGCTTAGCTCTCTTACTTTTTATAATCAGAATCACATAAATTAATTATTAGTGTTTAAACAAAGCCTCTTAGGAAATTAATTTTTTAAGGGGCTTTTTTATATCTTTTCAATTGCCCAATCAATGGGTTGGATTCCATTCTCAATAAGATATTGATTGCACTTTGAAAAATGTTTACATCCAAAGAATCCTCGATGAGCTGAAAGCGGACTTGGATGGACTGTTTTCAAAATTAGGTTTTCATCAGGGTTAATTGAAGCTCCTTTTTTATGAGCATAAGATCCCCATAGCATGTAAACAATGTGTGTATGATGCTGATTGAGTTCTGAAATAATTTTATCGGTAAAAGTTTCCCAGCCTTTGTTTTGATGACTTCCTGCCATACTTTGATTAACAGTAAGAACACTATTTAGCATCAAAACTCCCTGATTCGCCCAGCTCTGTAAATTTCCATGGTTTGGAACTTGAAAACCAATATCATCATGGATTTCTTTGTAGATATTTTTAAGAGAAGGAGGAATTTGAACTCCTTTATTCACTGAAAAACACAATCCGTGTGCCTGATTCGGACCATGATAGGGATCTTGCCCGATAATAACAACTTTCACTTTTTCCAGCGGTGTAGAGTTCAGAGCATTGAAAATATTTTCACCTTTGGGAAAAATAACCTTACCTTGTTGTTTTTGTGCTAACAAAAAGGACTTCAAATTTTTCATATAAGGGAGTTCAAACTCATGCTTTAGGACATTCAGCCAGCTGGGATGGAGTTTGACTTCAGCCATAGACTAAGATCTTGCTGAATTCATTTGGAACTGTTTGAAACGAATCTGGAACTGGACTTTTTTTATGAGAATTTCGTTATCGACCGGTTTTAGGACTAAATCATTAGCACCGGATTTGAGGATTTTCTTTTGATTTTTTTCGTTCTCATCGCCTGTCATCACGACCATTGGAAGCTCAATTTTATTGATCTGTAGAATCTCACGTACATACTCAATCAGCCATTGAGCCGTTTCATTATCTTTCAAATAATAATCGGAAAGAATCACATCATATTTAGTAATCGCATGTTCTTTATTTTCCAATAATTCGATGGCATCCGTAATTGACAAAACATGATCACATGACAGCTCGTGATTTGCGAGATTTTTCTTAGTTGCATGGGCAACAACTCTGGAATCTTCGATATACAAAACGTGACCTTTGACATTTTCTTCCGGTGCAAGAATCCCTTTAATAAAAAACTCCAGACCGCTTTGACCTTTTGACTTATCTAAATAATCAGTCACATCGGCATCCATGTGTCTTTGTTGAACCCGGTTGTCAACATCTCCGGAGATAACAAGAACAGGAATGTAATGTTGATTGGCACGAACAAATTTACAAATTTCCACACCATCACCATCAGATAAGAGCAAAGATGTAATGAGCATGTCAATCGAGTTATCGGTAATAATCTCTTTAGCTTGAGCCACATTGTCAGCTAAAAAAATTTCACTATCAGGTTTAATTTTTTGAACTGTTTTTTTGGTTAGGGCTCGTGCTAATTTTGAGTTATCAACGATAAGTATATTTGCAATTTCGGACATTTAACCTGCAATCAAACAAAAGTAATCACATTTTACTAGATGCTTATATGATTTACTAGAACAGATTGGCAGAATTCAATGAAAGCGATTTTGCAGAAAATTGAAATTTTTCATAAATTTGTTGTCATAATTTTTGGCAAGATTTCAATTGATGATTTGCTTTCATTAAGATGAGAACTGGTTTATTATGTTTAAAAAAACAAATGGAGAATACATTGCAGAATCAACTGATACTCAAAGCGATTGAAGAGGTGAGTCACAAGTTATTTGACAAACAAAAACAGATAGAGTTAGCTTTTGCATGTATTCTTGCAAACGGGCATTTGCTTATTGAAGACAAACCAGGTTTAGGTAAAACCACTCTGGCGAATGCCATGGCTCAAGTATTGGGTTTAAGTTTCAGAAGAATTCAGTTTACCAGCGACATGCTTCCAAGTGATGTTTTGGGCGTTTCAATTTTTCAGCCAAACACGTCTGAGTTTAAGTTTTTTCAAGGACCAATTTTTACACGACTGTTGCTGGCTGATGAATTGAACCGTGGTACTCCAAGAACTCAGAGCGCTTTGTTGGAGGCGATGGCTGAGAAGCAGGTTAGTGTCGATGGCAAAACTTATCCACTGGAAAAACCATTTTTTGTGATTGCCACGCAAAATCCAACAGATGAAGCCGGAACATTTCCTTTACCGGATTCACAACTGGATCGATTTACGGTCAGTATTTCACTCGGTTATCCTTCTGAACAATCTGAAAGACAACTCTATTCGGATCAGTTTGCTTCCGCTTTTAGAACACCTTTGAAAAAAGTAGTTGATGAGAAACATCTTCTCCAGGTTCAGGAATATATTGAGTCGCTTTATGCCGGAGATGAAGTTAAAGATTATCTTCAACAATTGGTTGCCAAAACCCGTAATCACAGTCTTCTTGTTGATGGACTATCTCCAAGAGCCGGTTTGGCAATGTACCGATTGTCTCAAGCATTGGCCTTTATCAGCGGTCGTGATTTTGTCATTCCAGAGGATGTAAAAAACGCCTTTATGCCGGTTGCGCAGCATAGGATGAGAAGTCGTTCTGTTCAGAAAAAAGTGAAGAATATCTTATCGGAAATTCTGCATGAAACAAAAATCCCGTAATTCAGAATCATTAAAAGACCGACTGTTTGCCCAATTTGCTCCGAATCTGGTTTTGCATAAAAGTCCCGAAACTTTGCCTCTGAACTTAAATTGGAGACGAATTTTTGTATTACCGACAAAGCCCGGAATATTCTTTGGATTTGTTACTTTTTTGATGCTGATTGCCAGTCTGAATTTTAATAATAATCTGGGTTTAATGATGACATTCTTGCTGTTTGGAATTGCTCAGGTTGCACTTTACAGAACTTTTTTAAACTTGAAGAGTTTGACAATTCATCATGTTGAGGCTCAGCCGGTTTTTGCCGGTGAAGTCGCAATATTTAAATTGTACTTAAAAACAACTGAAACCAAATTTGATATTAGTACAAAGAATAAGAGCTATGAAAATAGCGTGTTGGAGGTGATACCTGATCAACTCAGTAGTATTAAACACCGGCTGAAATCACAGAAAAGAGGGTGGTTGCAATGTGATAAGGTTAAAATTTACAGCTCTTTTCCGTTTGGAATTTTTTACGCCTGGGTTTGGGTGAATATTGGTGAGAAATGTTTGGTTTATCCAATTCCGGAGGTGCATTCTCCACCGCTTCCACAAAATGCCGGAGATGAAGGGGATGCTTCCAAAATAACTCACGGTGATGATTTTCATGGTTTAAAGCCTTTTCAGTCAGGTGATTCTTTGCGGCTGATTGCATGGAAAAGAACAGCCCAAACCGGAGAGTTGATTAGTCGTGAGTTTCAGCAACATCAGGGTGATAAATTGCTTTTAGACTATTCAACAGTTCCATTGTCAGATATGGAACTAAAACTTGCCCGATTGACGGCCTGGGTTATAAAGGCTCAAAAATTGCAATTGGATTATTGCTTGAAATTACCGGGGTTTGACTCTGGCTTTGGATATTCTAACGAGCATTATCTGAAATGCTTAAAAGCTCTGGCATTATTTGGACTGGAAAATGAAACTGACTAAAGCAGAAATTTACAGTTTGAGTTCAAAGCAGATATTCTGGATCTTGTTGTCGGTTGTTATTTCCACGTTACCTCATATTCCGCGGCTTCCAATCTGGTTTCCTATTTTGTTATTGATGGCAGTTACCATTCGTTGGTTAACAGTACGAAGAAGGGTTCGTCCATTGCCCGGTTTTGTCGTTGCCTTTATGACGGTGTTTCTGACATTGGTTATTGTTTATGTGCATGGAATCGGTCTGAATCGTGAGCTGAGTGTGACAATTTTAGCGGTCATGACAGTTCTAAAAGTCCTCGAAACCTGGCGAAAACGTGATGCTTGGATGGTGGTGACTTTGTGTTATTTTGTGATTCTGACGCGTTTTTTCTATAGTCAGGATATTTTGCTGATTCTCTATTTGCTTGTTTCTGTTCTGGTGATAACCCACACACTATTTGTTTTACAACATAATGATGATGGCAAATACTTCCTCAAATCAGAGATTAAACAAACTAGTAGCTTAATGCTGGCAGGAATCCCTTTGGCAGCATTGTTTTTTCTATTCTTTCCTCGATTGGGCAGTCCGATTTGGGGTTCACCTGACTTTTTTGGAAGCGGTAAAACAGGCATTAGTGAAGAAATGTCACCGGGTAGTATTTCTCAATTGTTTAGTGATGATTCAACAGCTTTCAGGGTTGTATTTGATAGCGAAATTCCTGAAATGTCGCAGTTATACTGGCGAGGACCGGTGCTGTGGGATTTTGATGGAATGACCTGGAGCCGAAATAAAAAGGTAAGTTCCATTCAAAGAGATTTGAAAAAAACGGGCGACTATCCAATCGTTCATTATGAAGTTGAACTGGAACCAACCGGTCAGAAATATCTTTTTGCTTTGGATTACGTTGTCGATTTTCCCTCAAAAGCGGACTTGAAAGCAGATTCGCAACTAATGACCGAACTCGATATTAATCAATTGCGACATTATAAAGCCAGTTCTGTGATACAGCCATTTAATCCTTATGAGTCATTATCAAGAGCGGATTTTGAAAGATTATTGGGTTTGCCAACCGGTTACAACTCCAAAACTCAACAACTGGTTCAAACGTGGAAATCATCCACAAAATCACCCCTTGAGTTGATTCAAAAAATACTTCAATGGTTTGCCGAGGATGAGTTTTACTATAGTTACACTCCGCCGTTATTGCAGGGAGATACCGTTGATCAGTTTTTGTTTGAAACCAAAAGTGGTTTCTGTGAGCATTATGCATCGGCTTTCACTTATATGATGCGTGCAGCCGGTGTGCCTGCCCGAATTGTCACCGGTTATCAAGGCGGAACTGTAAACGAAGAATATTTACAAGTCAAACAGTCTGATGCTCATGCCTGGTCTGAGGTCTGGATTCACGGAAAAGGCTGGATGAGAGTTGATCCAACGGCGGCAGTTTCACCTTTGAGAGTGGAGCGAGGTTCACAAGCATTAATCTCTGAAAACTCCCGCAGTTGGCATGATACAGAGTGGTATAGAAAACTAGGTGAAAAGTATGATCGTGTGCGCCACAAATGGAATAAGTGGATTCGGGAATATAATGCTTTGAAACAAAAAGCATTATTTCAAATTATTGGATTCGAGAAACAAGATGCTAAAGCGATTGTGATTGTATTAGGAAGCATCATGCTGGCTACAACTGTTTTGGTTATGCTGTTTTTATATTTGACACGACCCAAACAAAAACTGAGTCAATATGATAAAGTTCTCAATCAATTCATAAAATTATTTGCCAAAGACGGCTTAACGAAACTCAATTATCAAGGAGTGATTGAGTATTCCGAATTGATAAAAAAACAATATCCTCAGCTGAAAGATGAAATTGATAAATTCATCAGTTTATACATCAAACTCAGATTTTCAAAATCTCCCAAGAAAACTGAAAATCAGAACTCACAACTTCAAAATTATCTGAAAGCTATCCGCCAGAAAATGATTAATGTCAAAAAACAGGTTGATTAGTATGTGATACGATTCAATTTTGTTTAGAATGATGTCGCTAAAAAATTGGAGTGGAGTGTGAAAAATATATATTTGATTATTTTATTATTAGGAAAATTAGCTTACGCAGAAACTGAATCTGTTAATGGGGCTGGTTTTGTAACTGTAGGTTCAACAGCAAGCGGTTGTGATTATTCAAATATAACAACTGCATTGAATAATCTTGGAGGAGCTACAGAAGTCAGGATTGTTAGCAACACATATGATGAAAATCTGGTTCTTTTTTCTGGAATCTCTATGCGCGGAGGCTTTACAAGTTGTGCCAATGCCAATGCCAATATCAGTGATGACAATGTGAGAGCAACAATTCAGGGGTTGGTGTCCAGTGATAATCCGGTAATATGGATAAACGGATCGATTTCATCTCCAAGAGATTTTGTATTCGAAAATCTTGTCATTGAGAATGGATATTCTGATTTAGAACCCGGTGGCGGCTTGTATGCGAGTCATGTTAATGGCTCACTAACAATTAAGAATGTCTCAATTCAGAATAACTCATCAGCTGTCGGTGGCGGAGGGTTGGCTATCATCAATCAATCGTCTTCATTTCACACACAAGTAGATATTGAAAACTCAAGTTTTTATAGCAATGACGCTTTAGCAGGGTTTTCAGGAGGTGGAATATATTGTGTGACATCCGGAGCAGGAACTTCTTTGAACATGAATATTTCCAATTACTCTTCTGTCAGATTCAATCATGCTATTGCATCCGGTGCACTCGGTGGAAATGGAGGAGGCATTTATAGTAATGGCTGTGTAATTAATTTCTATTCCGGATCATCTTCCATCCCGGCGGTTTGGGGAATCGATTCAAACACAGCTGATAATAATGGCGGCGGAATCTATGCGACAGGTGGTTCGTATATTTCTTTAAATGGAAACCAATGTATAGGTGCAACATGTAATGGTGACCCTGATTCTCTCCCCGTCAGTCTGACACAGAATACTGCTAATGTTGGAGGAGCTGTCTATCTGGGAGGAACAGATACCTATATGGAAATCCTGGATGGATGGATTTATAATAATACGGCTAATGTACAGGGAGGAGCAATAGCTTTATTCGATAAATCCTATTTGTTCGTTAGGAGATCGAACAAGGAATGCTGGAACGAGGAAAGATGTAATTTCTTTTCTGCAAATCGCACACAAGGAGGAAGCGGAGGAGCGATTTATACAGAAAGCTCCAATGTGGCATCTAGTGTCAATGTGCAAATCAGCAATGCTTTTTTTGAAGATAACAGAGCCGCGACGGGAACGGCGATTTCTGCGAGGACTCCGGATGGTGTTACACCGGGACATGTTGCAGGTGTACAAATTGATAATAGCGTATTTAACCACAATGGTAATAATGGAAATGGAGGTTATCTGGATAACTATGTCATTAGCGCTATATTAGGAGCTGTCATAAAGGTTTATGAAAGCACATTTGCCGATAACAACGCAGAAATAGCTGTGTTTCAGATACATAGTGCAAATGGTTCGCAGTTGAAAATGCAAAACTCAATTGTTCATGATAGCAGTTCGGGAACTGTCATAAATTCAACCTTTCAAGGAAGTACCGATGTTCGTTGTTTAATTGCACACGAGATAGCATCTTTTGTTACACCTCCATTAAACCCATCAGGAACATTTGATCCTCAGTTTGTTAATCGGGCGAACAGAGACTATCATATTGCAGCAACTTCTCCGGTGAGAGACTTGTGTGATGCGTCTGATTTATTATTTGGTAAAGATATGGACTTTGAGAATCGTGGTTGGGATGATCCAACAATTGGTGGCAATCCTTATGATGCCGGAGCTGATGAAACTTATGCCGGTGATATTATTTTTGAAGATGGGTTTGAATAAGCATTAAAAAAAGAGAGCTTCCGCGAAGCTCTCTCAGTAAATATCTGCATTGAAAATGAATAGGGCGAGGGTTACCAATGCAGATAGAGATTGAAATAAATATTTCTGCCTTCTCCCGGTAATCTGTAGGCTTGTAAATTTGAAGCATCAAAACCGACATCTGTATTCAGATTGTTGCGGTTATAACCATTCAGGTGGTTGTAATATTGTTTATTAAAAACATTATTCATGCCAAAAGCGATATTTGCGGAATCAGTGAGTTTAATATTCGATGCTAAATTCAGCAAACCATAGCCTGGAGTTGTTCTTTCCTTATTAGTTGATGAAATATTTTCCTGAGACTGATAAGCGACAATCTCAGAAGATAGACTCCAGTTGGGTTTAGCATAAACTAACTCAATTCGGGTGTTCAAAGGTGCAATTCGATAAAGGTTGTCATCAATGTCTTTGCGTTTTCCACGAACATAAGATGTGACGTTGTTAAAAGTGAGATTGGAGTTGAATTTGTAACTGAACTCCATATCGGCACCGTAAAGTTCCGCATCGACATTGTTAAATGTTAAAGTATTTGGCGGAGTCGGTGAGCTGGTTGTTGGTGTTCCATGAATGTAGTCGCTGATATCATGATAAAAAACATGTGGCGAGAAACTCAGATTGTCATTGTTGAAGCTTAAACCCAGTTCAAATTGGTTGGCTTTTTCGGGTTTGAGATTTAAATTTCCGAAATATTGCAAACCATCTGCCATTCCTGCTGTGGCTTCTAAAGGCAACCACAAATAGCGTTCCTGATAACTTGGAGAACGTGTTTTTCTAGCTAGTCCGTATTCAAGAGACAGATTGTCGTTAATCTTTTGCTCAAAAGTGATGGCTAAATCCAGATTTTTATCATTGATATTTCTGTCTGAATTATTGAATCTGTCTTGTAAGGTCCGATGCAAATTGCCCATGGAGTTTTGCATCATGGAAACGGAAGAATACACATCAGCAGCACTCATATCCACAAAAATGTATCTCAAGCCGGTTGTCATTTGAATTGTGTCTGTTAGTTTCTTTTCTAGTTCTGCAAACAGACTGTGCCTGTATTTCCGTGTATCAAAATTAGTAATACTAAACATGGCATTGTCAGGATTTGTAATTGTAGCTTGATGAGCTGTGAAATCTCCCTCAAGTCCAAATGTCAAGTTCCCAAAACCTTGATTGGAATTTGCTGTTAGTGAGTAGCTATTGTTGTTCACTTGAGTAAATGAGTCTTTTTTATCTGTAGTGGAGCGAAACAAATAATTGTTCATCAAATGGTCGGTATTTTGATGAGAGAATTGCGAATTCAGAGATAATTTATCATTGACTCTCATTGCATGCTCCAAGCTAATCACACCACCTTCAGCATAAACAATGTCCATTGGTAATGAAGGCGTTCCTGTATTGCCGGTATCGTTATAGTTGAGTTTCAGTTTGAGTTCCTGATTGTCAGATTTGAAGTTGTAGCCTAACATATAGAAATCTCGGTTATATTCTGTGCTGTAATTTTTACCGTTCGGAAATTTAAAACTGTCACCGCTTTCACTATCTAAACCGAGATAGATATTATGGAATTCAGATGTGCCGGATAAATGAACTGATGTTTTTTTGCCTGAGTTAACCGTTGAAAACCCTGAACTAATATCACCATGCAATTGAAATGCTTCTGAAGGATTGTCATTTTCTTTGGCGATAACGCTAACACTTCCTCCGATGGATTCGATAGCGGAACTGATTGGGGAGATTCCACGCTTTAAAATCACCGCATCAACCATCGAAGCAGGAATATGGCTCATTGCAGTATCCATTGAGTTTGAGCAAGATTCTTGCATGGTGATGTTATCAATTTGAACATTTACGCGGTTACCGAATAAACCACGATATTGGGCGATTCCTGATAACGGACCATTTCGGTTGACATTCGCTCCGGGAATTTTTTTCAGAACTTCAGGAGTGTCGATGATGCTTTGAGCATTTTCCGGAAGGAGTTTGACAATGTTTTGTTGGCTGTTTTCATGCCCGATAACTTCAATATGATCCAGCTCTTCTTTGTCAGTTAGGATTTGTGCGAGGCTAAGTGACGAATAAGTTAGAAGTAACGACAATATGGTTTTATTCATGTTCTCAGTATTTTATATTCGATTCGGGCGACATGATACTTGTTCAGGCGGGATTGGTAAATGCGACAAATTGTCGCACCAAAGACGTTGAGGTAACAAAAATACTCAAAGTGGTTTAAAATTCCCAAATGAATCATTTTTCACGTCATGTTACTGCATTTTGGCTTAGAAATTTTCTGATAGTCGGTCAGATTGTCGTTTGGTTTACCACCAGAAACATCTGGAACATCATTTATCCGAGTTCAGTTTTGACTCTTAGCGGCATGTATTTTTTGATAAATATACTGTTCTGGCTGACAAGAAAAAACAGTAATGACTGGATATTCTTTTTTCAGCTTTTGATTGATATTGTTGAGCTGTCCTTGTTCTTTTATTTAACCGGCGGTTCGAGCAATCCTTTCACCTGGTTTTTGCTCATTCCTATCATATTTTCAGCTACCACGTTACGCTCAAAACACACATGGTTGCTGACACTTTCTGCTGTTATATCCTACACTTTACTGATTAAATTCTTTCAGCCTGTGAGTATGGAAGCAAGCATGCATCACAATCATCATCAAACCAGTTTTAGCCAGCATTTGATTGGTATGTGGCTTGGTTTTATTGTCATCGCCTTATTGTTATCTTGGGTGATTCTTGGTCTGGTAAATAATATTCGCAGAAAAGATTCCCAGCTGATGCTGGCGAGTCTCAATCAGGCGAAAAATGATAAAATACTGGCTTTGGCGACTTTAGCAACCGGTTCCGCACATGAGTTGGGAACACCTCTGGCAACCATAAACATCATCATTAAAGAGATGTTGAATAATCCGCAACTTGTTGATTTTCATAAACAATTACAAATTGTGGAATCTCAAGTTTACAGATGTAAAGATTCTCTGACACAAATTACAGCTTCAACCGGAACGACACAAGCTATTAAAGGCAAGAAGTTGACTGTCGGGAAGTTCATTGAAAAAGTTCTGAACTCTATTCATCCACCAGAATCAGTTCAACTGGAAACGAAAATTTGTGAGGTCACCAATCAACAACAGATGATTTCAGATAAAACTTTGGTTCAGGCTTTGGTGAATATTATCAATAATTCCTTTCAGGCAGAGTCCACAAAAGTTGTTCTTAAGAGTGAGATTTCCTTCGATGAGTTAAATTTTATAATTATTGATAATGGAAAAGGGCTCGATGAAGAATTTGGCAAGCCGATAGATTCGGATAAAGAGTTTGGCATGGGCTTAGGGCTGTTTTTGGCTCATGCAACCATTCAAAGATTTTCCGGAAGTGTTAATGTAAAAAGTGTGGAATCATCCGGTACTCAAATTGTTATTTCGTTGCCGATATTGCGAACATGAAAGAAAGAATCCTAGTTATTGACGATGATGAGATATTTTGTGAAGTTCTGGCAGGAGCTTTGCGAAGCAGAGGATTTATTGTTGAAACGGCAAATAATTTTTTACGAGCCGAACAAATAACCAAGAAGTTTTATCCTGATAAAGCAGTTGTGGACTTGCGGATTGGTGAGGATTCCGGACTCAAAGTTTGCGAATTTTTATTAGCTGAAATTCCGGAAATTTCAATTGTAATTTTAACCGGCTATGCCAGTATTGCAACTGCAGTGGAATCCATTAAGTTGGGTGTGAAACACTATTTAACCAAGCCGACAGATGTTGATAGTATTTTAGCGGCTTTAAATATTGAACAAGCAGATACCGATATTCCAATTCCGGAGAAACCATTACCAGTGAAACGATTGGAGTGGGAACACTTGCAAAAAGTCTTATTGGAAAATGATGGAAACATCTCAAAAGCAGCTGAGCAGTTGAATATGCATCGTCGGACTTTACAAAGAAAGCTGCAAAAAAAACCGGTTAAAGAGAATAAAGAATAATATAAATGACTTCCAGCCTATTTTAAATTTAACTCAAATTGATTAGAATTTAGTCTTCTGATTTTCTAACATACTTCCATGTCAAAAAAAGTCGTTAAAACTCACTCTCGTTCGGAAGTGATTCGTGATACTTTTGTACTGCAATTAAAACTAATTGTTGATGGTTTTAGGGATTTGTTATTAATGCCCGCCGTGTTTTTTGCAACCGTTTTTGGTTTAATTAAGCACCAAAAGCAACCGGGAAGATATATGTATCGTTTGCTGAGTTACGGCAAAGTTTCTGAAAAATGGATTGGGCTGTTTGATGATGCGGACAAGGACATAATGCCACCAATTTATGTACAGGAAAAGAAACTGGATGATTTGTTAAAACGGGCTCAGACCACTTTGGAATCGAAATATATTGATGAACAGACTAAATCAAAATTGTTAAATAAATTAGATGTCGTTCTGGATGAAATCAATCAAAAAATGAAAGCCAAACCAGCTGAAAAACCTAAAACCACAAACAGTTAATTCCAATTAAATTGAAACATATCTAAAATGCTAACCTGAACCCAGAATAAACAGCTTTTTTAGATTCAGGATAAATTCAGGAATATTTTCATAAACTAGAGTCGTAATCTTTTCAGGAGAACGACTATGAGACATTTTAAATACATTTTAACTTTCGTATCTGCTTTAGCATTGAGTACTTTGGCTTTTGCTGATAAAGGGCATGAAAAGCATGGTTCTTATTCAGGGAATCCTCAGAGCAAACACAGCGTTGGTGGAAAGCATCGGGGCTATTCTGAGAACCGACACTCTTACGGCAATAATCACCAAAATTACGGATATAATAACAGACACGACTATTATCGACATGATAACAGAAGAGATTATGGTCATCATGACTATGGCAATAATCACAGAAGAAATTACGGTTATTATGACTATAGAAGATATGACAATAACCGCTACAGAAATTATCGTCATTACAATAATTATCGCCCTTATTATCAAAGCCGTTACCAGTATCGTCCATTAAGAGGTTTAGGATATTACTTTAGCCGTCCCGGTTATGGGTACGGACATTGGCATGATGGAATGTGGTGTGTCACTGTTCATCCACAGTCTTATTACTATGATTATTACTCAAACTACCCATACGACGGTGGCTGGAGATATGGCGATGGGGATTACGGAATAAACTTCTATTTTAGATTCTAAGCCGATAAAACCTAAGATAAAGAAAGCCTGTTGAATTTCAGCAGGCTTTTTTTATTGCAAACTCTTAATCAATGCTCTGGCCTTGTGCATTGACTCTTCCGCTTCATTCTCGGCAATCGAGTCGTAAACAATTCCGGCACCGGCATGAAGAGTGAGTTCGTTGTTTGTTAATGTAAAAGTGCGAATCAGAATGTTTAAATCCATTCTGCCATCATCGGTAATGTATCCGAACGAGCCGGTATAAGCTCCACGTGGATAATCCTCAAGTTCGTCGATGATTTCCATGCAATGAATTTTGGGACAGCCAGTGATAGTACCACCCGGAAAAGTGGATTTAATAGCATCATAATAGGTGGTGTTCTTTTTCAGCTTCCCAATTACATTCGATACGATGTGATGAACTTTTTCATAAGACTCAATCGTCATAAACTCATTGACTTTAACCGTTCCGGGGCGACTGACTCTTCCCAAATCATTTCGCTCCAAATCAATAAGCATTATATGTTCAGCCTGTTCTTTTGGATGATTGATGAGTTCCTGAATTAATAGTTTGTCATGTTCCAAATCAGTTCCACGAGGTCGAGTTCCTGCAATCGGGCGTGTTTCAATAACTTGATTTTCGACTTTTATGAGTCGCTCCGGTGATGAGCTGATGACCGAAAAATTTTCTGTTTGTAAAAGGCCTGCAAATGGTGCCGGATTGTGTTTTGACAACGATTGGTAGAGCGAAAATACATCAATTTTTTCTTTGGATTCAATATTCCACTTTCGAGCCAGATTAACCTGATAGACATCGCCTTTTTTGATGTAATCAATTACTTTTCTCACATTATTTTTGTAGAGTTCTACGTCATCATTTTGTAATTTCAATTGTGAATTTTCGGATACCGGAATTGTTTTTTGCTTCAATAGTATCTTCTTCAGTTTGCCGAGTCTTTTTTTGGAGTCAGCAACAATCCAAGCCTGATTTTTAATATGGTCGATAACAATGGACGAATGACTGCGAAAAGCTAAAGCCAGTGGTTGTCTTTCATCATGTTTGACATTTTGTAACTTGGTTTCCCACGCTTTGATTGCAGAGTAACTTAGATAAAGAAACCAACCGGAATAAAACGGTAAGGGAAAATCTTTCTTAGATTTGGGTATTTTCTTATCAAACTTCTTAAATAACCGATTGAGTTGCCCTTGTGAATAGGCAAAGCGAATGTCCTTTGATTTTTTAAAAAGAATGCTGTAACGACCGGTGATTTCGTTAACAATATGGCTATTGAGTAATGCCGGGAATTTCTTAGGGAAACTTCGAGCCAGAGCTTGTAAATCAGGAACTGTTTCCAGCTTGGCTCGAAATTGTTTTTTCACGAATTTTGTGATTATACTTTTTGAAACACAACGGTTGCATTGGTTCCGCCAAACCCAAATGAATTTGACATGACAATATTAACTTCTGCATCTCGTGAGTCATTTGCAATGTAATCTAAGTCACATCCTTCACCCGGGTTATCCAAGTTGATGGTTCCCGGTAACACCTGATCACGAATGGAAAGCACGCTGAATATCGCTTCAACACCACCGGCTGCACCCAGCAAATGTCCGGTCATGGATTTAGTTGAACCAACAGCCGTTTTATAAGCATAATCTCCCAGAGCAGTCTTGATTGCATCGGTCTCTCCTCTGTCGCCCAGAGGTGTGGAAGTTCCGTGTGCGTTGATGTAATCAATTTGTTCCGGGTTGATTTTAGCATCCTTCATCGCATTAACTATGCATCTCGCCGCTCCTTCTCCCGCCGGTGATGGTGATGTCATGTGGTAAGCATCCGAACTCATGCCAAACCCAATGATTTCAGCATAAATCTTAGCTCCACGAGCTTTTGCATGTTCATACTCTTCGAGCACCAGAACGCCCGCACCGTCACCCAATACGAAACCATCACGATCCTGATCCCAAGGTCTGGAGGCTCGTTTAGGGTCGTCATTTCGTGTGGACAATGCTTTTGCAGAGGCAAATCCTCCAATTGCTAAAGGTGTTGTCGCATACTCACAACCACCACACACGATGGCATCGGCTTCACCATAAATGATGGAACGCATAGCTAAGCCAATATTATGTGTTGCTGTCGAACAAGCGGTTACTGCTGAAAAACTCGGTCCCTTGATTCCATACATAATCGAAAGATGACCACCGGCCATATTGATAATGGTGCTGGGAACAAAGAACGGTGAGATTCTTCGTGCCCCTTTTTCCAGCCATGTCTCTGTGGTTTTCTGAATACCATAAATACCACCAATACCGGCACCGATATAAATACCGACTCTTTCAGCATTGTCGTCATTAATTTCTAAACCGGAATCAGCGATAGCATCAACTCCGGCTGCAATTCCATAATGCATAAAAGGATCCATTTTGCGGGATTCCTTTTTGTTGATATATTTGTCAACATCCAAATCTCTGATTTCCCCTGCAATGGTGCAAGCAAAATCGGTTGTATCAAAGTGAGTGAGCTGGTCAATACCACTATTGCCCGCTACTATGTTCTTCCAGGCTGTATCAATGGAGTTTCCAACAGGTGATACAATCCCCAAACCTGTTACTACAACTCTTCTTTGTTTCATAAAATCGTTCCCCTATTAAATTAAAAAAGCCACGTAACATGACGCAGCTTTATCTAAAGTTCAGTAATCAGCCCTGAAGATTAGGCGTTAGCTACTACATAGTCAATAGCACCTTGAACGGTTGTGATTTTGTCTGCATCAGACTCAGGAATTTCACAATCAAATTCTTCTTCCAAAGCCATAACCAACTCAACAGTATCCAGTGAGTCAGCACCTAAATCATCAACAAATGAAGCACTGTTATTCAACTCAGATGCATCAACATCCAGATCCAGTTGCTCAACAATAATTTCTTTAACGCGTTGCTCTTTATCGCTCATCTTGTTTTGTACCCCTTGGTGTAAATATAAATTTCGTGTGGTATTTTATGCAATGATAAAATAATAATCCAGTAATTAGTCCGGCTCAAAGGCATATATACCGGATAATTTGTCGTGATTGTCGCTAAAATGGTTGGTTATTTACCATATTTCGCTTCGTTATACATTTTTAAGTCTTCTTCGAATTTCTCCTCAACGGTACTCACTTCCGCTTTTTTGGTTTCAATAAATTCGATTTGATAAGAAATCTTTTCATCAACGGCTTTAATTCTTGATTGTAATGAATCTGAAACCGGTTGACCTTTGCGTTCTGAGTCAGCTGCCATTGAGACCAATTGCTCACGGCTGTTTTTTTGAAACTCAAGGTTTTGTTGAGCGGATTCGATATTTTTTTTCAGTGCAAAGAGTCTTTCTTCTTTCAATCTTTCAATTTCTTTTTCACTGGTATAAGCCTTCAGGATGTTTTGACGCTTGACTTCTTCTTCAGCAGCTAATTTTTCTTCCGCTTCTTGCTGTCTTTTTTGCTCGGCGAGTTGATTTTCGACTTCTTTATCGACAACTTTTTCAACAACAATTCCGTGTTCGTTTAGCTCCTTATGTTCTTTATCAATTTGCTCTGGTGGAACTTTGTCACTGTATGTAACACGACCGTTTTCATCCACCCATTTGTACATTTTTTTCTTTGCTGAGGCATCAGAAAAAAACAAAAACAAGGATAAAACCAAGAGGACAAACTTCACATTAT
>ERZ795057.1890-NODE-1890-length-17099-cov-4.504635_pt1 | contig 17099 bp, 19 predicted proteins | sample MGYA00375141_ERZ795057 | MGnify/ENA primary metagenome ERZ795057 (study PRJEB30186, sample SAMN05720163) | activated sludge metagenome | isolation source: Anaerobic digester | place: Hong Kong | collected 2015-01-26 ... | reverse complement strand
CTCTCTCGGGACCGAGGTCATGCTCGAAGCCGAATGCGACAACGACGAGAACACCGGAGGGTGGTGCTTACCGCAGACGGAGGGCTATTTTCGCCCCGGTAAATATCCGCCCAAACTATAAATCACCGATGGTCCCGGGCAGGATTGAACATGGTCTTGGAAGGGGGGTGCGTGTGGTGAAAATCGAGGAGGACAGCTCACCACTGCGGCTGGTGTATGATCCTCACCATCCCGATGCAATAAAGATCGGCCCGAAAAGAGGATATGTTGAAATGCCGAATGTAAATGTTGTAATGGAGATGACTGACCTAATATCGGCTTCCAGGTCATATGAAGCGAATATTATGCTTATAAACAGTGAACGATCAATGTTCAACAAGGCCCTTGAGCTTGGAAGGGTATCAGCATAAGGGGAGGGTTGTTAGATGTATAAAGAACTGACAGGTAAAATGGAAATGCACATATCCCACGATATAGATTACAGGGATGTGATGAAAAAACGGTATGCCACAAAGGATTTTGGCAACGAAATGCAGTTCTCTTCGGTTGTCGAACTAAGAAATCAATAATGTTTCAGGAGTGTAATCAATGAATATACAGAACCCGGGTTTTCAGGGACATGTGGTACGGATGCAGGCTACCAACCCCCTCCATTATTCTGACGGGAGAAGACAGTCTCCCGATGATAATGTGGCGGGATCATTTGCCGATGCGCTGAACAATGCCGTGGCGAAGGTGAATAATCTGCAGGTGGAATCGGAAGAGCTTACACGGCGGATGATTTATGAACCGGAATCCGTAAATATTCACACGGTAATGATAGCTGCCCAGAAAGCAGAAGTGGCTATGACGTTTACAAAATCAATAAGGGATGAGGCTATCCGTGCGTTCAGGGATCTTATGAATCTGCGGTAATATAAAGGTATTATTACAGGACGCTGTTCTGTATGGAAAAAACCTGATTGTAGAATGCTTTATGCGGGGGTGTCTTAAACATATCGTCCTGGTAGTGTTGAGGCACCCCCTTTTATATTATTTACTGCAGCAATAGTATGTGCATAAAAACAGCGGTGAAAGATGTTAAAAAATGATGAAGATACAGGAATTTATGTCACTTTTTTTGCTGAATGATCGTTTTTTTGTTTACATTTTTTTTTGGTGCATTCATATTGTATTATGTCACTTTAAACCATTGAAAATGGGAGTTTTCTGCGGTCTCTCGGGCGGAAGACTATAACAAATTGACTCCTGATCCGGATTTTAGGGAGGATGCATATGCCAGAATTTTTCAGCAAATTGATTGAGCAGTTAAAAGACATATACGGTAAGCTTGATACCACCAAGAAGATCATTATCGGCGCTGTTGCCGGTGTGGTAATGATTGCGTTTATTGTGCTCTTTTCTGTTTCCAGCGAGAGACCGAGATCGGTCCTTTTTTCGGAACTCAGTTCCAATGATTTTGGTCAGGTTACGAAAAAGCTTGAGGAAATGGGGTATACATATACCACAACAGGCACAACGGCAATACTTGTCAGTCCCAATGAAAGAGACATCATCATGACCCGCCTTGCCCAGGAGAACCTGATACCCAAGGGGATACCGGGATGGAAGCTCTTTGATATTTCAAAATGGACCGAAACGGACAAAGAGCTGAATGTAAAGTATATGCGTGCACTTCGGGATGAGGTAAAGCGTCATATTCAGTCACTAAAGAATATCGACAAGGCTGATGTCGAAATTGCAATGACAGAAGATGAGCTTTTCAGGGATCAGGATTCGTCCTATACTGCGGCTGTTACCATTCACAAGGCCCCCGGATATGATTCAATCAACAAAAAGGAAATTAAAGGTATTCAGTATCTGGTATCCCGGGCGGTAGGGGTCCGGTTAAAACCTGAGAATGTAACGGTTACCGATGAGTTCGGGAAGATAATATCTGATTTTGATGATGATTTTGACCAGGCGAAGGCCGAGTTTACACTGCTTCAGTACCGGCACCGTATAGAGGAGCGGGTCAGGCTGAATTATCTGAAAGATATACGCAAAGGCCTTGAGATGATTTACTCCTCTGACCGTATTCAGATTGTCCGGCTCAGTATGAGCTTTAACTGGGACAAAGTGAGTGAGGACAGAGAAGAATACAGTCCGATTGAAATGGAAAAGGACAATCCCGCGACACCGTATTCCGAGAGGAAAGTACGGAAATCTCTCACCGTTTCAGAAAAGTCTACGGAAGAGCATTTTCAGGGACATGGATGGAATCCTGAGGGCCCCGCTGGAACAGAGGGGAACCGTCCTCCGGGCTACAAGGCAAGTGATGACCAGTTCTCCAAGTATGATAAAAAAGAAAATGTCCGGAACCATGCGGTTAATAAAAGTATAAAGAAAATTCAGAGAGAACCGTTTGCCATAACGGGTATATCCGTGGCAATAGCGATCGACGGCCAGCAGGACCTGCCGAGGCTCCCTGACGGGAGCTATGATCTGGATCCAACAAAAACACCGATTCAGACAACTCTTTCAAAGCAGGAGATCAAACAGGCGGAAAATATTGTAAAGAAAGCCATAAACTACAGTGAAGTCCGCGGCGACCAGGTGGCGGTTGAGAATATCATGTTTGACCGCAGCAGCCAGTGGCAGTCGCTGCGGGAGGAATACGAGCGGAAGGCACAGTTGAGGCGGATGCTTCTTGCGGCCCTTATAGGGGTGTTCGCGCTCTTCCTCGGAGTCATTCTGTATCGCGCCATTAGTAAAGAACTTGCACGGCGCAGACGGATCAAGGAAGAAGAGCTTGCCAGGGAGCAGCAGCGCATGCGTGAAGCTGCTCTCAGGGCTGCAGAAGAGGAAGGTGTTGAAATTGAACTTTCCCTGGAGGAAAAGGCGCGGCTTGAACTCCAGGAGAATGCTATCAACCTGGCACGGGAGCGTCCTGATGATGTCGCGCAGCTCCTGCGGACCTGGCTGGCCGAAGAATAGACGGGAAATAAATAATTTGACATTCTGTTCTTTTTTTACGACATTAAAAATGAAGCATTTGGCTGGTTTGTGTCGAAAATAAATACAGCAGGTGAAGTTTCCCGGTGTGGTATATATACAATTGAGTTGTAATGCAGATCCTCCCTGCGGGAGGCGGAGAGAATCTGCATGCAGAATGATGCAGGGCGGAAAACAGATGTACATGCGGTGCTGCACGGGGGAGAATTCGTTTTGTCATTGTGCGTTTTGGTATATGCAGGGGAGGCTGTATTCTGATGCATTTCATGGGAAGAACACGGGAGAATTTTTGTAAAAGAGGATTACAATGCTTCAGTCAAAGAAATCTCAGTTAACAGGACGGCAGAAAGCTGCCATCTTTCTGGTGTCCCTGGGTTCAGATGTATCGTCTGAGATTTTCAAGCACCTCCGTGAAGATGAGATTGAACAGCTTACCTTTGAAATCGCGAGGCTTGATAAGGTAGAACCCGAGGACAAGGACCGGGTGCTGCAGGAGTTCCAGGAACTCATGATGGCCCAGGAATTTATTTCCACCGGCGGTATTGATTATGCACGTGAAGTGCTTGAGCGCGCACTCGGCACCCAGAAGGCGATTGATATTGTAAACAGGCTTACATCATCACTGCAGGTAAGGCCCTTTGATTTTATCAGAAGAACAGATCCCAGTCACCTCCTGAACTTTATTCAGGGTGAGCATCCCCAGACTATTGCGCTTATTCTTGCATATCTTGATCCTTCGAAGGGTGCACAGATCATTTCCGGACTTAATCATCAGATCCAGGCGGATGTCGCGAAACGGATTGCGACGATGGACAGGACATCGCCTGATGTTCTGCGCGAGGTTGAACGTGTTCTGGAACGGAAACTATCCACTCTGGCAAGTGAGGATTACACCTCCGCAGGAGGTATTGACGCGATCGTTGAAGTCCTCAACAACGTTGACCGGGGAACTGAAAAAATAATTATTGAGGCCCTTGAAGAGGAAGACCCGGAACTTGCCGAAGAAATCAAGAAACGAATGTTTGTGTTTGAAGATATTGTACTCCTCGATGACAGGTCGATACAGAAGGTGCTCAGGGAGGTTGACAGCCAGGATCTCGCAAAGGCCCTGAAAGGGGTGGATGCCGAGGTGCAGGAGAAAATTTACCGGAACATGTCAAAACGTGCCGCATCCCTTCTCCGGGAGGACATGGATTTCATGGGTCCCATACGGCTGCGTGACGTTGAGGAATCGCAGCAGAAGATTGTGAATATCATCCGGAAACTGGAGGAAGCCGGCGACATCATTGTTGCACGTGCCGGCGAGGAGGAGTTAATTGTCTAAACTTGTTTTTAAACCAACTGAAATATTTACCGCAGGAGCGCCAAAACAGGTTGAGCTTCCGGAAAAGTACCAGAAAAATCTGCTCAGCGATGAAGAATATAAAGAATTTGAGGTTGATGAAGACGGAAACCCGATAGATGTGTATCAGGGTCCCTCCATTGAGGAGATGGAAGCTGAGCTTGAGCGGTATCGCCGTGAAACGGAAGAGGAAGTACGGCGTATGCTCGATGATTCACGTGAACGTGCATCCAAAATCGAGGAGGATGGGAAAAAGGCCGCATTTACCGAGCTGCAGGATGCCCGTGAACAGATCAAGGCTGAAATGGAGAAGCTGAAAATCGATTCAGAGCGTGAAATTGAACGGGCAAAGTTTGAAGCTGAAAAGATGATCAAGGAAGCGGAATTGAAGGTTTCCGAAATTGAGCATGAAGCATACAAGAAAGGATATGATGCCGGCCGTGAGGAGGGGTATAAGGAAGGACAGGCTGAAGTAATGCGCCTTATCGACCGTCTCGGGACAATTGTATCTACCGCTGTCGATATCCGTGACGAAATTATTAAATCATCCGAAAAGATGATGACCGAGATGATTCTCATGATTGCCCGGAAGGTAATCAAGGATGAAATTGTTGAACGCCGTGAGGTCGTAATCAATAATATAAAAGAAGCAATTCGACGCGTGAAAGACCGCGACAGGATTGATATCCGTGTGAACTTCGCCGACCTTGATATGACCACAGCGCACAAGGATGAACTGATCAAAATGATGGAGTCCCTTAAGAAAGTAAATATCTATGAAGATTCCCGTATAGACCGCGGGGGCTGTATTATTGAAACAGATGTTGGTGCAATTGACGCGAGAATATCAACACAGCTTGATACAATAGAAGAGGCAATCAGGAACTCCAGCACCATGTAGGTGTTCCGGGAATACTATGGTACGGATACTCCCACATGAAACAATTGATGTTCTGTCGAAATACAAGGACATTATATCGGAAACTGATACTGTCAGGCTTACCGGCAGGGTTGAGAGGATCGTGGGACTTACAATCGAGTCCATGGGGCCGGCGGTACGATATGGTGAACTCTGCAAAATAAGGCGTGAGAAGGGCGACTATCTGTACGCGGAAGTTGTGGGATTCAATAAAAACCGGGTAATTCTCATGCCCATCGGGGACATGAAGGGAATTGTGTCAGGGGCGGAAGTGGTGGATGCGGGCTCCTCTATGACGGTTGCCGTGGGCGATGAGATGCTGGGGCGTGTGGTGTCCGGCACGGGAGTGCCTATCGATGGGAAGGGCGATATCTTCACCAAAAACAGATATCCCGTTCAGGCTGAACCGATAAACCCTTTGGAGCGGAGCATTATTACAAAACCGCTCTCCGTGGGGATACGGGCCATTGACGGCCTTATTACGCCGGGGCGCGGCCAGCGGCTTGGCATTTTTTCCGGTTCCGGTGTCGGCAAGTCAACGCTCCTTGCCATGATGGCGCGCTATACCGATGCGGACGTGAATGTGATTGCCCTCATCGGTGAACGGGGCAGAGAGGTGCGGGATTTTGTCGATAAAGAGCTTGGTACTGACGGCCTGAAACGGTCTGTGGTGATTGTTGCTACCTCGGACCAGCCTCCGATGGTGAGGATCAGGGGGGCGTTTCTTGCGCATTCCGTTGCTGAGTATTTCCGTGACCAGGGGAAAGACGTGAATCTCCTGATGGATTCGGTAACGCGCTTTGCGATGGCGCAGCGTGAGGTGGGGCTCGCGATTGGTGAGCCTTCCGCGACACGGGGATATCCGCCATCAGTATTTTCGCTCCTGCCGCGGCTTCTTGAACGTTCGGGCACCAGAGAGGCAGGGGGAAGCATTACAGGGTTCTATACCATTCTTGTTGAAGCGGATGATATGAATGAACCGATTTCAGACGCAGTGCGCGGTATTCTGGACGGGCATATTGTTCTGGACCGGAAACTGGCTCACAAAAACCACTATCCTGCGATTGATGTCCTGGGATCATTATCGCGATGTATGAAAGATGTGATTGATAAAGAGCATGCCGGAGCGGCTAACAGGTTCCGTGAGCTCCTTGCCGCGTACCGTGACGCGGAAGACATGATAAACCTTGGCGCCTATGCCAGGGGAGCAAATCCGAATGTGGATGCCGCAATTGATATGATCAATGAATTGAACGCGTTTCTCAGACAGGATATATACGAAAAGGACAACTATGCCGGCATACGGCAGCGCCTGATAAATTATTTCAGGAAAGATGAAAAACCCATGCCGCGGGAGGGTGCGCAGCCCGCTCCGTATTTTGCACCGGTGCGGCGGTAACAGCATGAACAATGTTATATCCGGTATCATTATCGGCAGGTCCGAAGGATGAAGAAATTTCAGTTCAAACTGCAGAAGCTCCTTGATATCCGTGAAGCCAGGGAAAAAGAGGTTAAGAATGAACTGGCGGCATTACTGAATATTCAGAATGCAGAGCGAATGAAGCAGGAGGAATACCGCCGGAAAATGGCGGAGGAACGGGCAAAGTTTACGGTAAAACTCAAAAGCGGGAAGTTTTCCTATGCGGAATCGATGATGTTTGAGAGATTTGTCGAGTTTGCCAACAAGGTAATTGATGCCGCACAGGACAGGATAGACAGTATGGAAGGCGAAATCAGCCGCGTCCGGGTGAAGCTTGTTGAGGCATCCCGGGAAAAAAAGGTTGTTGAACGGCTGAAGGAACGGCAATGGGAGGAGTATCAGTACGAAGTGAACAGGGAAATTGCCAAAGAAAATGATGATGCCAACCAGAAATTATATGTAAGGAAACTGCTGCAGTCCATGCAGTGAGGGGTATGCCATGATGGAAGACATGTATGCAGTAATGCAGAGGATCAATGAGATCCGTTCACGTTTTAAATCAATGAGACATAATCAAAATCAGCACCCCGCGCAGCAGAGGGAGACACAGGCGCAGGGATTTGACGAACAGGTTTCCAGGAGGATGCGTGAAAATGAAAGTACTGTTGCTGAACCCCGGGGAGTGCAGCAGATAAACCGCACTGACGCGCGGCATATGTCAATAGAAGAGATTCAAACCATGGCGAGGGAGTATGCCAATGCGAACAGGGTCCCCGCGGGCCTTGTGAATGCGATAATTGAAACAGAGTCGTCATATAATCCTTCAGCGGTATCGCCCAGGGGTGCCATGGGGCTGATGCAGCTTATGCCGGCAACAGCGCGTCAGCTTGGTGTTGAAAACCCTTTTATGCCGGAGGAAAATGTGCGCGGTGGTGTCCAGCTTATACGGCAGCTGCTGGACCGGTATAATGGCGACTATAGAAAGGCACTGGCCGCATACAACGCCGGTGAAGGCGCTGTTGACCGTCATAACGGGGTTCCACCGTATTCGGAAACACAGAATTATGTAAACAGGGTGATCGATTCGTATCAGCGTAACAGGTAGTGCCGTCTTTCATGGTGGCGGAATACACTATTATTTTTGCAGTATTCAAGGAGTGCAGGTATGCCCAGAGTTTCTGATAAATCAAAGGTAATATATTTACTGCTGCTGCTGGTTTTTATAATCGGGGTTTTTGTGGCATGGATAGACCATATAGGGCTTATTGATATTACGAGAATGCTGGGCGGGGTGTATTCACAGGAACCTGCATCTGTCCTTGAGGCGCGGGGTGATGAGCCGTCCCTTGTGGCCAGGGAGGAGTTTGAACAGCAGAAGGTAAAGCTCCAGGAGCGTATTGAAGAACTGGACCGCAGAGAGGCAAAGCTTGTTGAAGGGGAGAAATCCTTTGATGCGGAACGGGAGAAAATTCAGGAAATGAAAAAAGGCCTTGAGCTTGAGAAGAAAAAGCTTGAGATTGAGAAGAACAGATATAAAGGCTATGCGAAAAATGTACGGGTGCTGGCACAGAAAATTGAAAGTATACAGCCGGAGAAGGCTGTTGCAATTATGGTGAAGTGGGAGGATTCGCTCATTATTGACGTCCTGCGCCAGATTGACTCAAACGCGGAAGAAGCGGGACGTTCAAGCATCACCTCCTACCTGATTTCCCTTATGCCCGGGAATAAGGCCAGCCGTATTATGTATCTGATGACACAGATATAACATCGAAACAATTCATGCGGACCGGTGTATCCTGAACTGTTTTTCATGATCAAACACATCGAAATTTGAACAGCAGCACACATGTTGCGAGAATAGTATTCCCCGCCTACACATACTTCACGACTTTCTGTTAAAAATAAAAATGCGAAATATTGTTTGACGTACCCCATAAATGTATCATACAATTAATCCATATTTCAGAAACGGGTTTTCGAAGATTGCCTGCATCACGGTTAGGACAGGTAATCCTGTTTGTATAATGAATACGTGTAAGTATTTATGAATTATGCATTCGTTGTAATGGATCGCATACATAAAAGGAGATACTGAATATGCTGAAACTATGTAAGCCTGTATCGTTATTTTTTATTGTTGCGGTAATTGCCGCATGCGCCTCATGTGCGGGACGTTCACTTGGAGGGGCGATACGGTCTGAAAGGGTTGCGGATGAGCAGGCTGCCTTGTCTCCTGCAGCGGAAAGTATGCGGCGGCGTGATGCTTCTGGAGCCATGAATAGAAACGCCATGGAAGGTGACAGGGGATCATCGGATGATGCTCCAGCCCCGGGGCAGCCGACTGAACCGGAACGGAGAAGAATGGTCATATATGACGGCAGGTTCAGGATAAGTGTGGAAAGTGTTAAAAATACAGTGAAAGAAGTTGAAAGCATTGTTGGACGGTATAACGGTTTTCTTCAGTCTGTGAATACTTCTGATTCCTACAGGAGAGCAAAGATTGTACTTCGTATACCGGTAGATAAATTTGATGCGGCAACGAGGGATGTGGAAAAACTGGGGCGTGTGCTTCACAAACAGGTTTCAGCGTCGGATGTCACCATGCAGTTTCATGATACCAGCCTCCGTCTCAAGACTGCGGAAAGGGTACGGGAGAGACTGTATCAACTTCTGAGGCGTGTCGATAAAGTTAAGGAAAGGGTGAAGGTGCTTCAGGAAATAGCACGTCTTAATACTGTAATCGATTCATATACCGCACAGATTAGCTACCTTCGGGACCGGGCTTCTTTTTCAACCATCTCACTTGATTTGCAGGCAATTGTGAGAGATATATCCGGTCAGTACATCACATCGCCATTCAGGTGGATAGCGAATTTGAATCCCCGGCAGCGGTCGATATTTGAAATGGACAGTAATATATCGTACACAAATCCAAAGGGATTTTTTCTGTTGAAAGAAGAGTTTAATGAAAGGAGGGGGCAGTATCTTTTTCAGAACCCTTCACGGACAGTTTCGATGCGTATTGGAAGCGTGGAGAATTATCCCCCCGCCGATAAAAAATTCTGGCAGGAAGCGTTTGCTATTGATCTTGAAAACAGGAAATACCGTGTAGCTGAAAAGGGAAACGTTGAAGGACGGAACGGGCTTACCTTTAACACCTGCCGGATCAAGCTTGGCGATGCGTCAAGTTATATTGCGGCGTTTGGTGTCGCCGGTAATAAAATTGTGGTGTTTGAAGCACGTGTTGACAATGACGAAGTATATAAAAAGAATAAAGAGGTAATCGAAAAATTTTTAGGTGCCGTGGGGTATGAAAAATGAAAAAAGTCACGTTATGTATTGTGCCGTTAGTTGTTACCCTGATGGTATTCTCAGGAGCGGTATTCAGCGCCGGGGACATGGTGATATATAATTACAGGTATTCACTCGCGGCTGGAGATCCTGATGCAGTGATCGAGAGTATAAGGGATTTCGCGAAACGGAACGGAGGATATGTGAAGTTCTTTTCTAATAACAGAATTGATCTTCGGCTCCCGGCGGGACGTGAGGTGCAGTTGAAAAATACTATCTCGCGGATGGGGTATATTTCTGAAGAGAACCAGTCACGGCAGGATGTATCAAAAATACTCCTTGACCTGAAAACGCAGCTGAAAGTGAAAAAGAAACTGCTGCGGGACTTGAAAGAAATTTTTAATAGTTCAAAACTTTCGGATACCCTCGCCGTTGAACGTGAATTGGGAAAAGTTATTGTAGATGTGGAAAATATTAAAGGCAGGATACATTATTATCGGGACCGCGTGTCGCTTCCCGAGATACAGGTATCCATTAACAGGAGATCCGGCGGGACCGTGAAAAGAAATGATGATACCCGGTGGGAATGGGTGAAGATGCTTGGCATACACCGGCTTATCGGGAATTTTTAATATCGTCATGAATGGAACAATTAATCGAAATATTATAACAGGTTGAATATTATGATATATAAAAAGCTGATTATTGTCGCTACTCTATGTTTACTGTCCGGTGCATGCGAAACATCACGGTATTCGATGAGAACCCCGGAGGGGTTTGCAAAGTATGAAAAGGAGGAACATGTACTGAAATTTGTTTCTTCAGACAGCATACGTATTAAGGCACGTAGTATAAAAAATGAGCCCTATGGTGATCTGACGATGTGGAGTGATACCGTGCAGCATTACCTCAAGTCGAACGGGTATCATGAGGTAACAGCGAAAGAACTCGCTACACCGGATAATATACAGGGAAGATATACTGAATACAGTATTCGTTATAATGCATCGGACTATATCTACGGGGTGGCGCTGTTTGTTGATACAGATACTATCTACATAATAGAATCAGGGGGAGAGAAAAAATATTATGATAAAAAGAGGAATTCAGTACTGGAAGCGATAAAGAGTTTCAGGACTGAAAGCCGGTAATATTATCGATAGTCTTCAATTAGACTGAAAATATCATCTTTTCCCATTCTGGATTTTGCTGAAGTAAAGAAAATGGAATCAGTATCTATTTCCAGTGCTTCAGCAATATCCCTGGAGTTGTTTTTTAGGACATTGTTTGAAAGCTTGTCGCATTTCGTGGCAATTATCGCCACAGGTATGCGGCGTTCGGTGCACAGCATTATTATTTCCCGTTCATAGTCCCCCGGGACCCTCCGGATATCAATAAGCAGGAATACAAGTTTTATCTGCTCCCTTGCTCTGATGTAATTTTTGATAAGAGGATAAAATTTTTCCTTCACCCCTTTGGGGAGTTTCGCGTATCCGAATCCCGGCAGATCCGCAAAAGTAATGTTTTCATTTATTATAAAAAAATTTACTGCTTTCGTTACGCCGGGTTTCTGGCCGACCCTGCAGAGGTTTTTCTGCCCTGTCAGCATATTGAGGAGTGATGATTTTCCGACATTTGATCTTCCGAGAAACGCGAACTCGGGATGGGGAAGGTCCGGGAAGTCTTTCTCTTTGAATGAGCTCAGCAGGTAGTATGCGTTTTGTATTTTCATTATATTCTGTCAATCCTTCTGGAGAAAATTTCGTATCTTTTTTTCAAGTACTTCCGGTATGTCAACACCGAGTGTGCGGATTCTTGTGCGGTATTTGTCAAAGGATTTTGTTGTGTCCTTTGTAGTGCCGAAAACCTGAAGGTACTCACTCATGGTTTCCTCGATTTCACGCCGGAGAAATATATTGCTGTTCAGGAGGTCTTCGACAGGTGCGATCACCCTGTAATTTACAGGTCTGCACATTGAACGATACACGACGAAACGCTGCAGTGATGAATTATCATAGTCCAGGTCACGAATGCTTTCCTCGACAAGATCAAGATTTATGGTGTCAATAATTTCGAACTCCACAGTGCTGTCAAGAATCTCCCTGATCCGCTGTTCCGCCTGACTGAAACGGTCGCATATAGTGTCTTCATCATAACATGCCTGTTCTGAACTGCGAATGTATAACACCATATCCAGGTCTGAGCTTTTCTGCGCAAGGCCGAGATTCGCGGATCCCACAAGATCAAGGGCGACATCACTGAATTCAGTGCCCATTTTTTCAAGGGCTGTAATGAGTTGTGAGATTTTGTTTTCAGTATGTTCTGTCTGGTAGATTTTGAAAAAGTTACGGATGTCTTTGAATCTTTTGATTTCCGGAATGTGCTCATATCGCTCTGTAAGTGAATCCAGCGGAAGTTCCTGTTTCAGGGCATCAAATCTTTTTGCGTCAATAATGTTTTCAGAAACGGTATTTCCTGTTATGGAATATGAAGCAATATCATATACCCGTTCTTTAACAAGTTTCCGGAGTGTGCACCGTGATATCTGATTGCTGCTAACCTCAATTTCATAGAAAAAACCGCCTTCACGGGTTATCCCTGTGTCAGTTTCGACAGAACCGAATGACGGTGCATTGATAAATGTGGTGTTATATTCTTTCGTAATTTGTTTGTCAGTATGCGCCATTCCTGTGAGACAGAGAAGGACATCATTGCCTTCACAATATGATTTCAATGAAGAAGATGAATGAGAAGACTCATTGAATATATCCGAAGGGGGAACGTGAGAAACAATAATATCGGGTTGTGATTTTGAAAGAAATGAGAGGACGTCGTCTTCATACTTGTTGTAATCGGTGTAGCGGCAGATGGATTCAGGAAACGTGTGTGAGTACAAATCGCCGCCACCGAAGCCGGATATTTTTAATGAATCCATTACAATTGTTCCGGCATGTAAATCCCTGTCTTTAAGTGATGTCCTGCTGAAATCCATATCGTTATGACCGGGGAGGACATATACCGGCACATACGGTTTTGTTGATAAAATTCGTTCAAGCATTGTGTACTTTTTCTGCATTCCTTCAGTCGCTTTTTCCGTTAACATGAGGTAGTGTCCGCATTCTTCCTGCATGTCGGAGGAAGCTGTTCTGGACGCGGATAATGATGCCGCAAAATCTGATAGCGGTATTTGTTGTCCCGGTCCTCTTCTTGTTAAAAGGGTGTTCTGAAGCATCTCATATTCGCGGGCAAGGTCTGCGGAATAAAAAGGTGTATCAAGGATATTGCCGGAAAGTATATACAGGTCGGCTATTGTTTCTTTTAAAAGCGTATATATCGCGGGCAAAGATCCATGGGGATTGCTGCAGTAGATGATTTTCATATATACTTCTCCTTGTGGTAAACAGTAACCTGTATTGTATCATGGCCGATATGTGCTGTAGTTCAGAAAGGGTATCATTAATAATAAACGTTATAACGGTATATTGATTCTATCTGTACGAGGTCAATTACAATTTTTCATTACACTGAAACACTGTGTATTCAAGCAGTACAGCATTGTCGTCATGATAATAATTTTTTCTGAAGCCGTTTTCTATAAATCCAAGAGATCTGTAGAAGTTTCGAGCCGCTGTATTTGATTCACGTACCTCCAGAAGTATTTTACTGGGGTGATATGGTGTGCACGCTTTGAGTAGTTCGCTGAATAAAATTGTGCCGAGACCTGTCCTCCGGTACTCATCGATGACGGCGATACGATTGAGTTGTATTTCTCCATGAACATTCCACGCCGTAATATACCCGACGATACTGCCGGCTTTTGTTTCCGCCACGAGGAAGATGGAAAATGATGCGGTTCGTTCTTTCTCCAGGTTTGAAATACTCCACGGGGAATGAAAAACAGCATTTTCAATTTCCGATACAGGAATAATGTCCTCATGTACCGCGTTACGGATATGTATGTCTTTTTCTGTCATTTTGTTGGTGTATGAATGGTAGTATTGTATGCTTTCATGTGAACATATTAAATTTAAATGTTTTAAGGAAAGGAAAAAATAAAAAATCTTTGACAAAAATCCTTATGCACAAAACATAAATAAACTTTAACTATTCAGGTATATATACAGTATACTATGTCGTGTTACAGAATACCGGTAATACGTTTGGACCGTTAAGAATGTCTTGAAAGAAGGGAAAATACCCAATGGCAAAGAAACAGTGTAAAGTTGTTGTGAATGAATCGCTATGTAAGGGATGCAATCTCTGCATAGAATACTGCAAAAAGGGGGCGCTGCGCTCCTCAAAAGGTTTAAATAAAATGGGATATCATTACGCTGAGCAGTCAGACGAAGCGGAATGTATAGGGTGTATGGTATGTACCCTTGTATGTCCGGAAGTTGCAATAGAGGTGTATGGTGAATAAGGTATTTATGAGTGGTAACCACGCGTTTGCCGAAGCCGCAATCAGGGCCGGGTGCAAATGCTATTTCGGATATCCGATTACTCCCCAGAATGAACTTGGAGAGTATATGGCGGCGAATATGCGCAATGCCGGAGGGTCATTCGTGCAGTCAGAGAGTGAAACAGCGGCAATTAATATGCTTATTGGTGCCTCGGCGACCGGTGTACGGTCAATGACGTCGTCCTCAAGCCCCGGTATCAGCCTGAAGCAGGAAGGGATTTCTTTCCTCGCGGGTTTTGAGCTGCCCGCGGTCATTGTCAATGTAATGCGTGGCGGTCCGGGTCTTGGTAATATAGCCCCGGCTCAGGGAGATTATTTTCAGGCAACCAGGGGTGGTGGTCACGGTGACTACAGAACGCCTGTGTTTGCTCCGGCGACAGTGCAGGAAATCGCGGATTTAACGCGCAAAGCGTTTGATGTTGCTGATAAATATCGGACTCCTGTTATGATACTTGGAGACGGTATGATGGGACAAATGAAGGAACCGGTTATTTTCCCAGACATGATTAAGGAGATGCCGGAGAAGGAATGGGCGCTTAAGGGCAGAGGCGCCGGAGAGAGCAGATATATGGCTTCCCTTATCCTTGATGCAAGTGAGATGGAACGGCATAACTGGAAACTATACCGCAAGTATCAGGAAATTGAGGCACACGAGGTCAGTTACGAAGGATATATGCTGGATGATGCTGACATTGTTGCGGTGGCCTATGGAACAACGGCACGAATCGCAAAAGGTGCAATTAAGCGTGTCAGAAAGGACGGGATAAAGGTTGGCCTTATTCGGCCGATTACACTATGGCCTTTTCCTGCAAAAATAATACAGGAGGTTTCCCAGCGTGTGAGGAAGCTTATTGTGTTTGAAATGAGTACAGGACAGATGGTTGAGGATGTAAAACTGGCGGTTGAGGGCCGTTCTGAAGTTCATTTTCATGGGCGTCCCGGAGGCGTGATTCCGACTCCTGTTGAATTTGCCCGTATAATGTACCGTGAATACCAGAAGCAAAAGAAGAGATCTCTATGAAATTAAAAAATAAATGGCCGAAATATTATAAGAAAGACGTAGTGACACATTATTGTCCCGGCTGCGGGCATGGTGTTGTGCACCGCATTGTCGCAGAAGTGCTGGAAGAGCTTGATCTTGGAAAGCGCGCTGTATGTGTCAATCCGGCTGGATGTGCGGTACTGGCATATAAATATTTTGATATTGACGTGATTGAATCCGCTCATGGAAGGGGGACCGCAATAGCCACAGGTGTTAAAAGGGCTAAGCCGGAACTGTTTGTGTTTACGTATCAGGGTGACGGAGACCTTTCAGCGATAGGTACAGCGGAAACGATACATTCAGCAAATCGCGGTGAGAATATCTGTGTTGTATTTATCAACAATGCTGTATATGGTATGACCGGAGGCCAGATGGCCCCGACGACACTGATATCTCAGAAGACGACAACATCACCCCAGGGACGTGATCCGCAATATGACGGATATCCGCTCCATATAACCGATGTTGTGGCACAGTTTCCCGGTGTCGCCTATGCGGAACGTGTAACTGTGAACAGTCCCGCTGCGATACAGAAAACAAAAAAAGCGATAAAGACCGCATTTCAGGTACAGGTTGACGGGCTCGGATACTCAATAATTGAAGTATTATCGCCCTGTCCAACAAACTGGAAAATGTCATCAATTGCCTCGCACAAATGGATAGATGAAGTTATGGTGCAGGAATTTCCACTGGGAGTCCTTGCTGACAGACGGAAGAAAGGGTGATGTCAATGATAGTGAAGATTATGTTTGCCGGATCCGGCGGCCAGGGTGTTCTGACAATAGGTAATGTTCTTGGTAATGCCGCAATGTTTGAGGATTTTCATGTAGTATATCTTCCCTCCTACGGAGCTGCGGTGAGGGGAGGTACTGCTAACTGTACTGTAAGTATATCAGATGAAGAAATTGCATCACCTGTAGCATCGTCGCCTGACTTTGTTGTTGCAATGAACCAGCCTTCAGCGGTAACCTTTATTAACCGCCTTGAACCGGGTGGGCAGATGATTTATAATTCAAGCCTCGTGGATTCTGTTCCGTATCGGGGCGATGTAGATATGTTTCCTGTCCCGGCGAATGAAATAGCACTGGAAATAGGTAATGAACGTTCGGCGAACATGGTTATGCTGGGATGTTTTATTAAGTTATCGAATGTCCTTAAACTTGACGCTGTATTAAAGAGTATTGAAAATATGCTCGATAATAAAAAGAAGCTGATTGAAATCAGCGTGAAAGCAGTAACCGAAGGGTATAACAGGTTTCCCTTCGAGTAGTTCGATGTTATATGTAATGTAAAGAATACAAATAAGGAGTTATATTATGCCGATAACCCAGGTAAGCGTGTCCGTAGAGAATACACCGGGAAAATTAAATGATATTTGCGAAATTCTGGAAAAAGAAGAGATAAATATTAAAGCAATTATGGCCTCATCCGTCCTTTCACCGGTGCAGGTACATCTCATTGTAAATGAACCGGAAAAGGCGGAAATTGTACTGAAAAGTAACGGGCTGAATGTTTCGACTCGTGAGGTTATTGCTGTTGCTACACCGGATCATCCTGGAGGACTGAATGCAGTTCTGCGGCCGCTTCTTGAGGCAGGAGTTAATGTGGAAACGTTGTATCCCTTTATTAACT
>ERZ795057.1889-NODE-1889-length-17099-cov-5.090882_pt1 | contig 17099 bp, 10 predicted proteins | sample MGYA00375141_ERZ795057 | MGnify/ENA primary metagenome ERZ795057 (study PRJEB30186, sample SAMN05720163) | activated sludge metagenome | isolation source: Anaerobic digester | place: Hong Kong | collected 2015-01-26 ... | reverse complement strand
CGCTGCGATGTCATCAATGTGCTGTACAAGTCTTCCTATGCCGATGGCAAGCCGCGGCCGGTGGTGCGCGGGCTGGAGCATTACAAATCGCAGGAAGGCACCCATGGGATACTACAGGAGCTGCACCGCGATGTTCTGGCAAATTACGATTGCTATACCGTCGGCGAGTGCGCCTTTGTGGATGTGGAGGATGCCAAGCGGTTCAGCGACCCGGAAAACCATGAGCTGGACATGGTAATCTATTTCAATCATCTTGAGGTCGACCGGCGGGTGGCCCGCTACATCCCCAAGTCATTCAGCGCCAAACGGCTTTTAAGCGTCTTTACACATTGGCAGACCCAGCTTTCCTGGAACGCCCTGTACCTGGAGAATCACGATCAGCCGCGTATCGTATCCCATTACGGCGACGACGGCAAATACTGGGCACAGAGCGCCAAAATGCTGGCGACGCTGGAGCTTACCCTGCGCGGTACGCCGTTTATTTACGAGGGACAGGAAATCGGCATGACGAACGCGGGTTTTACGTCAATGGAGGAGCTCAACGATGTGGGGAGCTTTGGCATCGACAAACAGATGCGCTCGGTGGGGATCCCCAAGTTCCTGCGTTTGAAATGGATCCTGACAACCACGCGCGATAACGCCCGCACGCCCATGCAGTGGTCGGCGGAGACAAACGCGGGTTTCTCCACCGGCAAGCCGTGGCTGCCCGTGACAGCGAACTATAAGGATATCAACTACGCGGCGCAGGACAACGATCCGCAATCTGTGCTCAGCTGGTACCGCAGGCTCATCGCCCTGCGGGCTGGAAGCGATACGCTGAAATACGGCGTGTTCAAGCCGCTGTTCGCCCGCAGGCGGGTCATGTCCTACAGCCGGGAGCTGAACGGGGAAACGCTCACGGTCATCCTGAGCTTTTCCAAACGGAGAACGCGGGTGAAGACTCGCGGGAGCGTTGTTTTAGACACCTATCAGAAAACGGAGTTTGACGGCATACTGGAGCCCTATGAGGCAATTATCCTAAAGGAGAACGGACTATGATCTATGCACAGAACGGCGAATTCCAGCTGAACACCAAAACGACCAGCTACTGGTTCCATGTGACAGAGCAAAAGCATCTGGAACACGCATATTTCGGCAGCCGTCTGCCCGACAGCCAGGAGCTGGAACCCCTGCTGATCAAGCGTGTGATGCCCATGGGCGGCACGGTGGCTTACGGCAAGGACGACAACACCTATTGCCTGGATACGCTCTGCCTGGAATGGTCTGGCGTCGGCAAGGGGGATTACCGCGATACGCCCGCCGAGATCAAGATGCCGGACGAGAGCTTTACCGCTGATTTCGTGTATCAAAGCCATGTGGTGCAGGATGGCTGCGTGCCCATGCAAAAGCTTCCCACAGCGGAGGGGGAGGACACGCAGACCCTGATGATTACCCTGCTAGACGAGAGCAACCATGTGTATCTGGATCTGTACTACACCGTGTTTTACGAGGCTGACGTCATCACGCGCCGTGCGGTGCTGCGCAACGAGAACAAAAAACCCCTCGTGATCCGCCGTTTGATGAGCCTGATGCTGGACATGCCCAACAACAGCTATCAAATGATCACCTTCGATGGCAACTGGCTTGCCGAGGGCAGGCGGCATACCCGCCCCGTAACCTATGGATTGACCGTAAACTCCTCCACGACCGGCGACAGCTCCCACCGCCACAACCCCGGTTTTTTGCTAGCCTCGCCCGACGCAAGGGAGAATGTCGGCGATGTGTACGGCTTCAACATCCTGTACACCGGCAACCATTACGGCGCTGTGGAGCTAAGCTCGCAGGACCTATTGCGTGTCAACCTGGGCATCAATCCCCATTGCTTTGAATGGGAGCTTAAAAAAGGCGAATATTTTGAAACCCCGGAAGCGGCCATGAGCTATTCCGAAGCCGGGTTCAACGGCCTGTCGCAGCATTTTCACAGCTTCGTAAACAACCACATTGTGCGCGGCGACTGGAAGGGCAAGGAGCGGCCCGTGCTGGTCAATAGCTGGGAAGCGTTTTATTTCGATTTCAACCGCCGCAAGCTTCTGGGGCTGGCGCGCGCGGCCAAGCGCCTTGGCGCGGAGCTGTTCGTGCTGGACGACGGCTGGTTTGGCCAGCGGGACGACGATAAGCGAAGCCTGGGCGACTATACCGTGAACGAAAAAAAGCTCCCCAGAGGGTTGCAGGATCTGGCGGAGGGCGTCCATAAAACAGGGCTGATATTCGGCCTTTGGTTCGAGCCGGAGATGATCAACCCCGACAGCGACCTGTACCGTGCCCACCCCGAATACGCGGTGCAGGTGCGGGCAAAGGCTCCGGCGCTTGGGCGCCATCAGCTGGTGCTGGACCTGTGCAACCCCGCCGTCCGGGATTATATCGTCAAGCATGTGTCCGAGATTCTGGATACCTGCAAGGTGGACTATGTCAAATGGGATTATAACCGCCACATGACCGACTGCTATTCGCCCTGCGTAAAAAATCAGGGCGAGTTTTACCATCGTTATATTCTGGGGCTGTATGATGTGCTGTCGCGCATCTTCCGCCCGCGCCCGCATATTCTGCTGGAAAGCTGCTCCTCCGGCGGCAACCGCTTTGATCTGGGGATGCTCTGCTTTTCGCCGCAGGTGTGGACATCGGACGACAGCGATCCCATCGAGCGCCTGCGCATCCAGGGCGGGATGAGCTTTTTATATCCGCCGTCGTGCATGGGGGCGCACGTAGCCGCCGCGCCCAGCCACCAAACCCTGCGAGATACGCCGCTGGCCACGCGCTTCAACGTGGCGGCGTTTGGATGCCTGGGGTATGAAATGGATGTGCGCACGCTTTCGTTTGCCGAACGCAAAGAGGTGAAACGCCAGATCGCGTTTTACAAGCAGCACCGCGATGTGCTGCAATACGGCACGTTTTTCCGCGGCGACGCGGACAGGGACAATCAAGTCGTCTGGTACAGCGTAAACAAGCAGCAAACCAGCGGCGTCGCCGGGTTTTTTCAAACGCTGTTTGAGCCCATGGCGAAGTTTGACCGCCTGAAGATCAGCGGTCTCGCCCCCCACAAGCGTTACCGTGTGGAAACAGTGGAGCAGGCCGTGTTCATCAAGCGCTTTGGCAATCTGGTGTCGCATGCGCTGCCGGTTCGCCTGCGCGCGGACAGCTTTCTGTTTTCCAAGCTCAACCGTGTATTCACCCTCAAAAGCAACGTGGAAACCTACCGGGCGTCCGGTACGCTGCTTTCCCACGGCATCCAGTTAAACAACCAGATCCTGGGTACGGGCTACCATCCATCCCTGCGCCTGCTGCTGGATCACGGGTCCAACCTGTATACTTTGCAGGCAGAACAGGAGGCGAGCGCATGAGCAGTAAGATTGACACCAAAAACCGTTACTTTTTCGGGCTTGGCACCATCGGCCGGGATATGTTTTATTCCATGGTCAGCATGTATGTTCTCGTCTACATCACCGAGGTGCGCATCGTAACCGATGCGACCCTTGCGGTGATCACCGTGCTGTTGCTCGTGCTGCGGACCTTTGATGCGTTTAACGACCCGCTGATGGGCCTTATCGTCGACAACACCCATTCCCGCTTTGGCAAGTTCAAGCCGTGGATATTGGTCGGCGGGCTGATCGGCGGGGTCAGTATGGTGCTGATGTTTACCGACCTTGGGCTTTCCGGCACGATGTATATCATCACGTTCGGCTTCTTCTATGTGGTCTGGGATGTTTTCTATGGTCTGAACGATATCGCCTACTGGTCGATGATGCCGTCGCTGACCACCGACCAGCACCAGCGAGAAAAAATCGGCTCATTTGCCCGTATCTGCGCCAACATCGGTATGTTTGCGGTGGTCGTGGGCATCGTTCCGCTGACAAATGCCCTGTCGGACGCGATCGGCAGCCCCAAAGATGCCTGGTTTTGGTTTGCGGTCATCCTCGCCGTAGCTATGATGGGATTTCTGCTGTTTACCCTGCTGGGCGTCAAGGAGCGCAAAGGGTATTTCAAACAGGAAGAAAAAACCACGATCAAAGAGATGTTCCATGTGATCGTCAAGAACGATCAGCTTTTATGGGTGGCGGTCTCGATGTCACTGTTTATGATCGGGTACATGACCACAACCTCATTTGGGCTGTATTTCTTCAAGTACGCCTATGGCAATCAGGATATGTACGCAATCTTTGCGCTGGTGCTTGGGGTATCGCAGCTTTTGGCGCTTTCGGTGTTCACCAAGGTACGGACGCGGTTTTCACGCCGCAAGCTCTACGCCGGCGCGACGATGCTGGTGGTCGCGGGCTATGTTCTGTTCTTTGTCTCGTCGATGAGCATGGCGTGGCTTGGCGCAGCGGGCATTCTGATTTTCATCGGAGAAGCGTTTATCCAGATGCTGATGCTGATGTTCCTGACCGATACCATCGAGTACGGACAGCTGAAGCTTGGCAAGCGCAACGAAAGCATTACCTTTTCCGTGCAGCCCTTCATTAACAAAATCGGCGGCGCGATTGCAAGCGGCGTCGTAGGGCTGACGCTGATCCTCTCCGGCATCAACAAAGCGCAGTCGGCGGCGGAGGTCACGGCCGAGGGTATCCTGATCATGAAAATCGCCATGCTGATTCTGCCGCTGATTTCGATTCTGCTTGGGTATATCATTTATCTGAAAAAATTCCGCATTCATGAAGAAGTGCATGCGAAAATCCTGCAAATGCTGCGCGCCCGCGGCGACATTGAACACGATGTGTAAATAGCAGAGGCACTATTTCTGAATCCATATAAAAAGGCTGCGCAGTGCGCGGCCTTTTTGATGAATCAAAAACTTAGGTATGATGTAACTGCGTTACCACTTGGGCTTGATCACCGTATGGCCGCCCATGTAGGGCTGCAGGGCGGCGGGAATGCGGATGGAAAAATCCTCGTTGAGGTTGTTTTCCAATAGCGCGATCAGCATGCGCGGCGGCGCGGCTACGGTGTTGTTCAGGGTGTGGGCGAGGGTATTGCCGTTTTCGCCCTTGATGCGGATTTTGAGTCGGCGTGCCTGGGCGTCGCCGAGGTTGGAACAGGAACCGACCTCGAAATACTTCTCCAGCCGGGGCGACCATGCCTCCACGTCCAGCGATTTCACTTTCAGGTCGGCCAGGTCGCCGGAGCAGCATTCCAGCGTCCGCACAGGAATATCGAGCGTACGGAAGAACGCCACCGTGTTCTGCCAAAGGGTTTTGAACCACTGCTCGCTGTCCTCCGGCTTGCAGACCACGATCATCTCCTGCTTTTCAAACTGGTGGATGCGGTAAACGCCGCGCTCCTCAATGCCGTGAGCGCCTTTTTCCTTGCGGAAACAGGGGGAGTACGAGGTCAGGGCGCAGGGAAGCTCTTCTTCCTTGAGGATGGTATCGGCGAATTTGCCGATCATGGAGTGCTCCGAGGTGCCGATGAGGTACAGGTCCTCGTCCTCGATTTTATACATCATGGCGTTCAGCTCGGCAAACGACATCACCCCGTCCACCACGGAGGAACGGATCATGTACGGGGGGATGCAATAGGTGAAGCCCTTATCAATCATAAAATCCCGCGCATAGGAGAGCACCGCCGAGTGCAGCCGCGCGATATCGCCCATCAGGTAATAAAAACCGTTCCCGGCTACGCGGCGCGCGGCATCCAGATCGATTCCCTGGTAGCGCTCCATCAGCTCGGTATGGTAGGGGATTTCAAACGCCGACGGCTTGGCCTCGCCGAATACCTCGCGCTCCACGTTCTGGGTATCGTCCTTGCCGATGGGCACATCGGCCGCGATCATCTGCGGCAGGATGAGCATGATCTTCTGGAGCTTTTCTTCGGCCTCCGATAGCGCGAGTTCTTCGGCAGCCAGCTGCGTCGCCTGATCGGTGACCATCTGCTTGGTCTCTTCGGCCTCGGCCAGCTTTTTCTGCGCCATCAGCTGCCCGATTTGCTTGGAAAGCTTGTTGCGGTTGGCGCGCAGGTCGCTGATGCTGCCTTTGAGGCGGCGAACCTCTTCATCCAGCGCAATGGCCTCGTCCACCATGGACAGCTTGTCAAGCTGAAATTTCTTTTCAATGTTTTCCTTTACGGCTTCGGGGTTTTCACGGACAAAACGGATATCCAGCAAGGGAATTCCACCTTTCAAAATAACGTTGGTTTACCGGATACAATCGGTGTTCATAGGAGATCGCAACGCCTCAGGCACGGTCACGGAGCCGTCCTTATTTTGATGATTTTCCAGGATTGCCGCCACGATACGGTCCACCGCAAAGCCGGAACCCAGGAGCGTGTGGCACAGCTGCGGCTCCGCTTCATCTGCATCCCGGAAGCGGATGTCCAGCTGCCTGGCCAGATACGCCTCGCAGTTGGAGCATGCGGCGACGCTTTCATAGCGCCCGGAGCCGGGCAGCCATACCTCCAAATCATAGGTCTTGGTGCTGCAAAGCGGCATCTGCCCCGTGCATTGCAGCGTTACGCGGCCGGGAAGCCCCAGCCGCTCCAGCACCCTGCGCGATAGCTCTGTCATGGCGGATAGCTCTGTATAGCTGTTTTCTGGCTTGCATAGGGTGAGCAGCTCGATGCGTACATCTCCGCGCTTCGATAGCCCTGCGCCGTCGTGCCCGGATACGGTTTCGGCGCGCAAGCTGGCGGGATACACGCAGTGGCGAATGGGGAGATCCTTGCCATCCAGCAGCCGTTCGCGGTAGAGGCTGACCACGGAGCCGCCTTGCTCCCGCGCATTCGAGCTGCCTGTGTTCTCGTCGTTATGCACCAGGTAGGGCGTCATCAGCTCCCGGCATCCGGCTTGTACCAGCGCATCCAGCAGGAAAGCAATCACCGCGCGTTCCAGCCTCGCCCCAAGCCCTCGGTAGGCTGTCGGTTGTGCGCTGCCGATCCCTGTCGTGTCGTCGAAATCCAGAATGCGCAGCCTGGAGCCGATATTCCAGTACGGCTTTGCGCCAAATGGCATCGTGTGTCGCTCGCCGAAATGGTACACCTCCGTGTTATCCAGCGCGCTCTTGCCGACGGGAACCGTAGCGTGCGGGTAATTGGGCGCAGCGAGTAAAAAGGCGTCGATTTTGTCCTCTAGCTCTGCGATATCCACGTCCATGGCGGCGATTTCCGAGCCCAAAGTCCGCATTTCACTCATGAGGACTGACACTTCTTCCCCATAAATGCCGGTTCGCTTCAGCTCGCCGATTTGCTGGCTCATGTGGTTTCGCTGTGCCTTTTTGGCCTTGGATGAGGCCGCCAGCTCCCGGCGAAGCGCATCCTGGTGCAGCAGGCTGTCGGTGTCAAGCGGGTCCATAAACCGGACCGCGAGCATACGCCGAAGCGCGTCGGGGTCGTTTCGGATCCGATCCAGATCCAGCATCGGTATGCCTCCTCCCCGTGAAATGCAAACGTCCCTGCCGACAGCTATGCTGTCAGCAGGGACGGAGTTGTTGCTTGCTCCGCGGTGCCACCCAGATTAAACACAAAGTGTTTCACTTTGATACGCTGTATCGGGCGCGCCCGGCCGGCTCCTCGTCGGCTGTCTCCCGCGGTGGAACTGCCGGAAGCGTTTACGGGCTTGCAGCATCCGCCCGCTCTCTTTAAAACCGCAATCCGGGGATTTCCGCGATCATCGCAAATTCAGTATACCTGATGGCTGTTGCGTTTGCAAGTTAAATGTTAGCATACACAACGTTGCGGAGCTTGCGGATGACCGCGTTGGTGCCCGCTCCCGCAATCTGCTGCATAACGGTCAGCACGGTGTTGGTTTCGGGGCTGACGCTCATGTAGGTGCCTGTCCAGCCGTCCCAGCCGTATTCGCCCTTGACGCCCAGCGAGAACGACTGTCCCGGCGACAGCATCACGCGCATCAGCCCGCCGTAGCCGTAACCGAGCACCGAGTCCCAGGTATAAAAGCCCTGCTGTTTTGGGGTCAGGTGGTTTTCGGACAGCCACGCAACCGCGTTTTTGGAGAGGATGCGCTCCTTCTTGAGCTTTCCGCCCGATAGCAGCATCCGCCCGAACAGCGTTACGTCGTCGATGGTGGAAAACACGCCCGCGCCGCCTTCCAGCACACTTGGCAGTGAGAATACTCCGTGCAGGTCGTCAAAATGGGGATGCGTGGTCAAACCCGCGTCGGTGCGCTCGTACACAGTGACCAGGCGGTCGCGTTTCTCGTTGGGCACATAAAAATCGCTGTCCGCCATTTGCAGCGGCCCGAACAGAACCTCGGTCATGTATTGGTTAAGGGGTTTGCCGGAAACCACTTCGATGATCGCGCCGAGCACATCTGCCGAGGTGCCGTACTTGAACGCTTCGCCCGGCTGGTGCGCCAGCGGACACCGCCCGATGCGGTTGGCCGCGTCGATGGTGGATAGCGGCTTTTGGTCGATCATTTCCTGCCTGAGCTGCTCATACATCGCGGCCATCGCGCGCTCCGCGGGCTCGGTTTCGCCGGGGTAGGGCAAACCCGACGTCATGGTGAACAGATCGCGCACCTGTACAGGACGTTTTACGGGTTCGGTTTCCGTATCGCTCAGGGCGACCCGCTGGTTTTGGAACCCTTCCAGAAAATCGGATACCGGCGCGATGATATCCAGCTTTCCGCGCTCTATCAGCGTCATGGCGGCGACAGCTGTCATGGGCTTGGAAAGCGAGTACAGGCGGTAGAGGCTATCGCGGGTGACCGGCTTTTGCGCCGCGATATCGGCATAGCCGTGCGTTGTGAACATCGCTTCCTCATCATTGTGCCACAGCAGCACTGCCACACAGGAGGTTTCCCCCTTTGAAACGGCGTCCTCCAGAACCCGTTCTATATCGTGCTTCATTTGCTTCATTCGATTCACACTCCTTTGGGTACTTTGCATGAAGCATATCACCATGGGAATTTCCTGTCAATCACGGTAAAAGCGGCAGGGAATATTGTTTGGAAAATAGAATATATACTGGATACGCTTTAGGAGGTTCTATGGAGCAGCAAACAAGACAATACATCACCGAGGGCGAGAAAATATTCCACCGTGGCAGCGTACGCGCCATCGGCGAGGCGGACGGCGCTTTGCATTTTATCATCGGGACGACGCCCGAGGAGCAGGTGATCCTGTATGCAAACGCCCCGGCAACCTGCAGCTGCGGCGGCGTGGGGGAAAGCGGCTGCGCGCACATCGTGGCGGCGCAGTGCAAGACCGTTGAGGACGGTTCCCTGCAGCGCCTTGTGGACGAACAGAAACTGGCGCTTGGGCAGGAAATGCTCAAAGCGCTCAGCCGCGCCATGCCCGACGGCGAAAGCGTACGGCTGATGGCCGTTGTGCGCTTGTTTGAGGACGGCCGCACGGGGCTTGGGCTGCAGGTGGGGCAGGAGCGGATGTATGCTGTTAAAAACATCTATGAATTCCTCAACTGCCACGCCCAGGGCATTCCGCTGGAGCTGTCACAGAAGTTCACCTACCGCCCGGCACAGATGCGCTTCCTCAAAGAGGAAGAAGCGGTGCTGACCCTGCTGCAAAGCCATTTGCCCCCTAAAACAGACGATGAGGAACCCGTCAATCGGCCCGCCAGCGAAGGCCGGTTCATTATCCTCACGGGCGCTTTTTTACAAAGCGCGATGCGCTTTTTTGAGCGCCACGGATTCTACCTGATGATCGGCGGCGAACGCCGCCAGCAGCAGGGGATCCGCACGGTGGAAATCCCGCTGTGCTTCTCGGTTAAGCTGAACGCTGGCGTGCTGGAGGTACAAACCCAGGGCGCAGAAGATATCCTCCTTGTTACGCCGGACAGCCGCTATGTATATTACGACGGGCTGATCCGCCGCCTGCACAGCGCGCAGGCCCGCATCTGCAAGCTGCTCTGCGAGCACGGGCCGACATTCACCTATCCGGCAGCGGAAGCCGAGGATACGCTGTCGGCGCTTTTACCGGCGCTGTCCATCGTAGGTGAGGTGCTGCCCTCGCAGGAGCTTCAGGACAAGCTGATCAATCAGCCCCTGAAGCCCAGCATTTATGTGGATCTGGTGCGGGGCAACGTGGAAGCCAGGGTGGAGCTGCACTACGGCGATACGGTCATCCATCTGTTCGATACGGAGACGGATCATCGGCAGGAGCTTCCAGACGGCAAGCTGCTGCTTCGCGATGGCCGCGCGGAGACGGAGCTTTTGGATTTCTTTTCCGACGCGGGCTTTGTGGTGCGCCAGGGGCGCATCGTGCTGCGGCGCGCCAAGGATATCCTCGCCTTCTGTACGCAGGGGGTTACGGAGCTGGGTAAGTTTGCCGAAGTGTTCGTGTCCGACGCCTTCCGCAAAATGAAACCCCGCCGCTTCAGCGGCACGGCCTCGTTTCGCATGCAGGGCGGGCGGCTTTTGTTCTCACTGCTGGAGGGGAAAAAGCCGGTCGGTGAGCTGCTGCCTGTGCTCAGGGCCATTGAAGCGCGGCAGCAGTATGTACGCCTGAAGACGGGCGAGTTCCTGGATATTCGCGACATGGCGGCGCTTGCGCCCGTAGCGCAGGAGCTCTTGGAAGCCGCCGCGCTGGATGATCCGCAGGCCGAGCCGGACGCGCGGGAGCTGAACTTCGGCGCGTATCGCGCGGCGTATATGGTAACGATGCTCAAAATGGCGGGCGGCGACACCCATGCGACCGAGGAAGTGCAAAACACCGCCAAAGCCTTCTCCGAGCATTCTGAAACCGCGGAAAGCTTTATCCCCTCGCGGCTGCGCAAGAAGCTCACGCCCTATCAAAAGCGCGGCGCAGGATGGATACTGTCGCTGTTCGAAAGCCGTATGGGCGGCATTCTGGCCGATGAGATGGGGCTTGGGAAAACCGTACAGGTCATCGCTGCGCTATCCGCAGCCAAGAAAAAGACCGGCACGGCGAAAAACCTGATCGTCACCCCAACCTCGCTGATCTACCATTGGCTGGCGGAGTTCAAGCGCTTTGACAGCGACCTGACCATCCGCCTGGTCACCGGTATGCGGGAGGACCGCCGCCGGGAGCTGATGGAGATTGCCAACGATTCGTCTGTGGATGTGGTGTTGACCAGCTATCCGCTGCTCCGGCGCGATATCGAGCTGATGAAGACCATCCCGTTCCGCTTTGCAATTCTGGACGAGGCCCAGTTTGTGAAAAATGCGCAGTCCATCGGCGCGGCGGCGGTCAAGGAGATCGACGCGCAGGTGCGCATCGCGCTCACAGGCACGCCGATGGAAAACCACATGGGCGAGCTGTGGAGCATCTTCGATTTTGTTCTGCCCGGCTATCTGGGCAGGCAGGCGACGTTCCTCAGGCGCTACGGCGGCAGCGAGCACGCCGAGGAGCTGCAGGAGCGCATCAAGCCGTTTATTATGCGCAGACTCAAATCCGAGGTGCTCAAAGACCTGCCCGAAAAGCACGAGCAATCGCTTTACGCCGCGATGACGCCGGAGCAGGAGCGCATCTACAATCAGCTTCTGGAAACCCTGCGTTCCCACGTCGGCGAAGCGCTGGAGTCCGGCTCGCTTCCGCGCGCGCGGATGCAGGTGCTGAGTATACTGCTCAAGCTCCGGCAGGTGTGCTGCCACCCCAAGCTCTTTTTGGAGGATTACGAGGGCACCAGCGGGAAGCTGGAACTGCTGATTCAAACTGTAAAGCAGGCTATCGAGGACAAGCGCAGGCTGCTGATTTTTTCGCAGTTCGTGGGTATGCTGCAAATCATCCGCAAGCGCCTGGGCCGCGAGGGTGTGAAAACCCTGTACCTGGACGGTTCGACCCGGCCTGAACTCCGGCAGGAGCTCTGCGACCGCTTCAATGGCGGCGAGGGGCAGGTGTTTTTGATCAGCCTGAAGGCCGGAGGCACGGGGCTGAACCTGATGGGCGCGGATCTGGTTATCCACTACGACCCGTGGTGGAACCCCGCCGTGGAGGAACAGGCCATCGACCGTGCCCACCGCATCGGCCAGACGCGGGACGTGGACGTCATCCGCATGATCGCCCAGGGTACCATTGAGGAAAAGGTGACCGATCTCTCCAAGCGCAAGCGCGCCGTGTTCGACCGTGTGGTTCTTGCGGGGGAAACCGCGCTGTCCAGCCTGACCGAGGAAGACATCCGCAACCTGTTTTTCTAGGAGGAGCCTTATGTGCGGACGCTATTACATTGATACTGAAGAGGAAAACATCAAGGTTCGCGCCATCCTGACGGAGCTCAACAAGCGCAGGCTTCCGATGTTTGATCAGGTACGCATAGGCGAAATCTTCCCCACGCAGATCGCGCCTGTGATCCTGAGCGAACAGGGCTACGGGCCAACGGTCCGGCCGATGAAATGGGGCTTCCCGCGTGCCGGAGGCGGCGGGGTGGTGATCAACAGCCGCTCCGAGAAGGCGGATGTGACTCCGATGTTCCAAAAAGCCGCGCGGGAACGCCGGTGCCTCATCCCGGCCAGCCACTTCTTTGAATGGCAGCGTGTCAGCGGGAAAAAGACCAAGGATAAGTACGCCTTCCGCCCCGATAGCGATGAACCCTTGATGTACATGGCGGGCTTCTACGGCCAGTTTCTGGGCGGCTTTACAGGCGGCGGATACGACGGGTTTGCCATCCTCACCCGTGCCGCCGATGAGCAGATGTCCCCGTATCACGACCGTATGCCTGTGATACTTTTCGATGAATCGCTCAAGAAAGCCTGGCTGAACCTCAATATCCCGTATGCGGATCTGCTTGCGGCTTTCGAGCCGCCGACGCTTACAATATGGCGGCAGGAGCCCGATCAGAAGCAGCCTGCCTGAGCGAAAATAATACCTGATGAAACAGGATAGATACAGCGCAACCGCTTGACTGGCAAGGCGTGGTTTGCTACGATGCGTATGGCGTTTTGACCGGCGCTGTTTTATCGGCATTCCATATTCATTGGATTGGCTAAAAAATAATGACCTGGGGGGCACGGGGCGTGGGAGAAGTGACTGTGAAGATGTGGGAAATGCCAATCCTGATCAATGGCTTCTCCCTCGTGATTCTCCTGATATTTTATCTGGACAATCAGCAAAGACACCTGGAAAACAAATCGCAGAAATATTTCTTCTTTCAGCATATGGTCGTCAGCAATATTTGCCTGCTGATATTGGATGGCATCACCTGGCTTGTGGTGGGTTCGCCCGGCCTGGCGTTTCGAACCGTCAACGTTTTGGCATCCACGCTGTACTATATCCTCACGCCTCTTCCGTCCTTTTTCTTTTTATGCTTTGCCGACGTTGTGATGAACGTTCCCACGGATCGGCGGGGCAGGCTGATGCAGTGGTATGCCATTCCGGTTGTGATCAATTTCCTGATTGCCGCTGCTTCGCCGTTTACGAACTGGTTTTTCAGGATTGACGCGGCCAACATGTATCACCGGGGCTCGCTGCTGGCGCTGTCGTTTGTTTTGTCGCTTGTTTTGCTGTTTGTCGCTTTGGTCAAGGTCATCCGCCGTTATATAGCGGTGCGCAGCGAGGCCGGCACGCTTTCAAAGAACGTCAAGGAATACCGCTGGATTTTGGGCTATGCCGTGATCCCCATCCTGGGCGGCGCAGTGCAGGCTTTTTTCTACAACGTAACGTATATCTGGAATTTCACGGTCATCGGCCTGTTGATGCTGTACATCAATTATCAGAACGCTGAAATAACCACCGATACGCTCACGGGCCTCTATAACCGCAGGCAGTCCTTTGCATATTTTGAACGCTTCATGCGCGACAGGACACGCGAGAAGCTGAGCATCGCGGTCGTGATGATCGATATCAACAACTTCAAGCACATCAACGACCACTTCGGCCATATGCGGGGTGATGAGGCGATTATCGCCGTCGCGCGGGTGCTGGAAGAGGAGTTTACGTGGGACGACTTCATCTGCCGTTTCGGCGGCGATGAGTTTGTTGTGATCACAAAGCATGGAGAACTCAATATGCTCAATGCCGCACTGGAATCCGTCAACAAGCACCTGGCCGCGCTGCACAACGAGGGGAGATTTCCATACGAGCTGTCCGTCAGCGCGGGGGTGGCGCAGTATTCCCGCAAGTACAAAACCCTGGATGCGCTCATCAAGCAAGCGGATGAAATGATGTTTGACCAGAAAGCCAGGCTGATGCGCAGAGCAAGCGATAAAAAAGCCGAGTAAGCAAACCTCGGGCTGGACAATTGTCTGCCCCTGTGATACGATATACATCGGATGAATGCCCTGCGGACGCAGTAAAGAGAGCCGTTTTATAAGCTGAAAAAACGGCCACGTGGCAAACAGGGTTCCCCGCATCCTACGCATCGGCCAATCCCCGACGGTTTGCCGCCGTTACCGGGCATCAAGCGAGAGCGAGATTCGCTCTAAGTCGGGTGGTACCGCGAAGAATACCTTCGTCCCAACAAGTGTTTGGGGTGGAGGCTTTTTATTTAAGGAGGAGCATATGGGCAAGCAGGATGAAAAGAAGTTTGTGGAGCATATCACGCCCCGCAACGAGGATTTTTCCCAGTGGTACACGGACGTCATTTTGCAGTCGGAGCTGGTGGATTATGCGCCGGTGCGCGGCTGCATGGTCATCCGCCCATACGGCTACGCCATCTGGGAGCGCATCCAGCAGGAGGCGGACAGGCGGTTCAAGGCGACGGGCCATCAAAACGTGTATATGCCCATGCTGATCCCCGAAAGCCTGCTGCTCAAGGAAGCCGAGCATGTGGAGGGCTTTGCGCCCGAAGTGGCCTGGGTTACCCAGGGCGGCAACGAGCCCTTGCAGGAGCGCCTGGCCATTCGCCCCACCAGCGAGACCATTTTCTGCGCTATGTACAGCAAATGGGTCGGCAGCTGGCGCGATCTGCCCATGAAATATAACCAGTGGTGTTCTGTGATGCGCTGGGAAAAGAGCACGCGTCCGTTCCTGCGTACGTCGGAGTTCCTCTGGCAGGAAGGGCACACCATTCACGAAACGCCCGAGGAAGCGCAGGAAGAAACCCTGCAGATGCTCGATGTTTATCAGGACGTGGCCGAAACGGAGCTTGCCATCCCGGTGCTGTGCGGGCGCAAGTCCGACAAGGAAAAGTTTGCCGGGGCGGTGGCGACCTACAGCATGGAAGCCATGATGCAGGACGGCAAAGCCCTGCAAGCGGGCACGACCCACAACTTCGGCACGAACTTTGCGGAGGCCTTTGATATTCAATACCTGAGCCGCGACGGAAAGCTGGAATACGTGCACGAAACCAGCTGGGGCATTTCCACGCGTTTAATCGGCGCGATCATTATGACCCACGGGGACGAGCGCGGCCTGCGCCTGCCGCCCCGCATTGCGCCGATCCAGATTGTGATCGTGCCCATTGCCGCGCACAAGGGCGGCGTGATTGAAAAGTGCGACGAGGTTTTCAAAACGCTGACCGATGCGGGCTTCCGCGTGAAGGTGGACGACCGCGATACGGTATCGCCGGGCTTTAAGTTTAACGACTGGGAGCTCAAGGGTGTGCCTGTCCGGCTGGAAATCGGCCCCCGCGACATTGAAAACGATCAGGCGATGGCCTTCCGCCGCGACACCTGCGAAAAAGCTCCCGTCGCCTTGGGCACGCTTGTGGATGGCATGACAACGCTTCTGGACGATATCCAGAAGGGTCTGTTTGACCAGGCGGAGGCGTTCCGCGACAGCCGAATCAAAGCAGTAACCAACATGGACGAACTTACCGAGGCTGTACAGACCGGCTTTGCCAAGGCCATGTGGTGCGGCGATGTCGCCTGCGAGGACAGGATCAAGCAGGAGACCAACGCCACCAGCCGCAACATGCCCTTTGACCAGGCCCCCATCGGCGATACCTGTGTTTGCTGCGGCAAAGAGGCGAAAAAGCTCATCTATTTCGCCAAAGCGTATTAAATGATGACGCCACGGGTAATCCTTTGGGATTGGAACGGAACGCTGCTGGATGACCTGCGCTATGCCATCGGCGTGCGCAACAGGGTGTTCCCGCGTTTCGGCCTGCCGGGGGTCGCGGATATTCAAACCTACTACGAGCAGTTCACATTTCCGGTGCGGCTGTATTACGAGCGCGCTGGGGTCACGGAAGGAAACTTCGTGCAAGTCGCCAACGCGTGGATGGACGAGTACCTTGCGAACTGCCATACCGTACCGCTGTTTGACGACGCTCTGTTTGCGCTGGATAGCTTTCAGGATGCCGGATGTATGCAGATCGTACTGTCCGCCAGCAAGGAAGACAACCTGAAGCAGCAGCTTGAAAACGCGGGCATCCTCGACCGTTTTGCGGCAGTGCTGGGGCTTTCACACATCTATGCGACGGATAAAACCGATCTCGCCAGGGCATGGCTTTTGGAAACGAACACTGATCCGACCGACTGCGTGCTGCTGGGCGATACCACACACGACGCCGATGTGGCCGATAGCCTTGGTATGGGCTGTGTGCTGATTGCGCGCGGGCACATGAGCCGGAATCGGCTGCTTTTGACCGGGCATCCCGTATGCGACTCCTTAACACAGGCAACAGCGCTGGTGCTTGGCAGGAAACCGGAAACTGTCTGACGAAATTCTTTCTATCACAACTGAAACCCATACGCTCTTTGAACGATAGGAGAGATGCAACGTGGCAAAACCGCTGTTTCAAGGTGCGATTACCGATGTGCATGGCATCCGCGTAGGGCAGGCGCAGGACAAAAAGGCGCTGACGGGCGTTACTGTAGTGCTCTGCGGCGGCGAAGGTGCTGTAATCGGCGCGGATGTGCGCGGCGCGGCTTCCGGCACGCGGGAAATCAGCCTTACCCGCAGCGAGGCGACTGTTGAAAAGGCAAACGCCGTCATGCTGACCGGCGGCAGCGCCTTCGGCCTGGATGCCGCAGGCGGCGTGATGCGCTTTTTGGAGGAAACCGGAACCGGGTACGAGGTCGGCTCGTTTTGCGTGCCGATTGTGCCTGCTGCAGTACTGTTTGACTTGATGGCTGGCGACGGCACCGTGCGGCCGGACGCGGACATGGGCTACGAAGCCTGCAAGACTGCGCACAAAAGCGTGCAGCAGGGCGCGTATGGCGCGGGTACGGGCGCAACCATCGGCAAATTTGTACCGGGTGCAACGCCGGTGTTCGGCGGCACAGGCACAGCCAGCATCACCCTGCCCGACGGCGTGACCAT
>ERZ795057.1887-NODE-1887-length-17101-cov-5.392115_pt1 | contig 17101 bp, 14 predicted proteins | sample MGYA00375141_ERZ795057 | MGnify/ENA primary metagenome ERZ795057 (study PRJEB30186, sample SAMN05720163) | activated sludge metagenome | isolation source: Anaerobic digester | place: Hong Kong | collected 2015-01-26 ... | reverse complement strand
TCCTGGCCGGTTATACCGGTAATAAGGGCTTTTTTCATTTTATGGAATGTGCGAACTCAAAAACCAATTAATATTTCTACAATTCGATCTGCTGTTTTACCATCCCAGAGAGTAGGGATTGAGCCTTGCTTCCACTCTTGTCGTAGCAGACGGTGGAGGTAAGGAATTATGTTGGATGGATTAGTACCGACTATTTCGTTGGTCCCAATGGTTACAGTTTCTGGTCGTTCTGTACTGTCACGTAATGTCATACAAGGCACGCCTAGTACGGTCGTTTCTTCAGTAATACCGCCGGAATCTGTGATGACACCTAGGGCGTTTTTTACAAGAAACATAAATTCCAGATATGGAAGTGGTTCACTGATGATTAGTTGATTCAGGTTCAAATCCAGGTTTTCATAAATTTTCCGAGTACGTGGATGCATCGGAAAAATAACTTTTTTACCATGGGTATTTTGATCAATTACTTGAAGGAGAGTAGTTAGGTTTTCTGGACTATCTACATTTGAGGGACGATGTAAGGTCATAACAATATAGGATTTGGGCGTCAAATGGTGTGATTCGTATAGCTCTGGAGCTCTGAAACGATCAAGATTAGAATATAGCGAATCAATCATGGTATTTCCTACAAAATGAATTTTTGCAATATCCTGACCCATTTGCCTCAAATTTTCATTTGCTAAAACAGAGGTAGTAAAAAAGCAATCTGAAATTGAATCGGTAACAATTCGGTTTATTTCTTCTGGCATAGTAATATCAAAAGATCGTATTCCACCCTCTACATGGGCTACTTTAACTTGTTCTTTCTTGGCAACTATAGCACAAGCCATTGTTGAAGTGACATCTCCGACGACAATACACCATTCCGGCTTTTGTTTTCGAATCGCCTCTTCGTACTGTATCATAATATTAGCGGTCTGTATTGCCTGAGTATTTGATCCAACACCAAGATTGATATCAGGCTGAGGAATATTAAGCTGAATAAAAAAATCCTCGCTCATTTTCTTATCATAGTGTTGACCTGTGTGGATCAAACGATATGTAATTGGGTGGTCAGGCGAACGGTTATTGTGTCTGTGTATTGCATGAATAATGGGAGCAATTTTCATAAAATTTGGTCGTGCACCGGCAATGATGTCCAGTTTAGTCATGATTTACAAATGAATTCTGGTGTTAAGGTGGTCAAGGTAAAGAATGAGTAGAAATTCATTATGATTAATGTCAGGGAATGTTTTTACAAAATTCATATTTTGTTTTCCTCTTTAGGTAACATAGCCGTTAACATTTCTTGTGCAAGTTTTTTTCGATCGAAATCGAGTGCCAATTGCTCACATCCAGTCTGTAATCTAGCATAAAGGTTTTGATCCGCTTTTAGCTTAAAAATGGATTCTAGAAATGCTTGCTCATTTTCAGGTTCAAAACATATTCCAGCATGATAATTTTCAATAAGTGCCTGGGATTCTCCTTGAACACCAAGGATTATTGGTATACGCATCGCCGCACTTTCAAAAATCTTTGATGGAATAACGGTTCGGAACAAATCAGATTTTTTTAAAGGTATTAAAGCAGCGTTGAACATAGACAAATGTGCAACTATATCTTTTTTAGCAATTGCGGGAAGCATAGTCACATTATCCAGACGTAATTGATCTTTAATTTTTAGAAGCGATGATTTTTCAGCTCCGTCTCCAATAAATAAAAAATGAAGATCATTTTGGGTAATAACCTTTTTAGCACAACGCAAAATAAAATCCAGTTTATGTGCCATGCCATGTGTACCAAGATATCCGATTACAAATTTTCCATTTAATTGTGGATATTTATCCTTAAGATTTTCATTATCCTGATGGATATTAAAGGCGTCGATTAAAACACCATTTTTAATGATATGAATTTTATTTTGATCTATTCCTCTCCTGGTGAGATTATCTTTAAATGAATCCGTAACAACGATTATCTTTTTTGCTTTTCGATATAGAAATAGTTCGATCGATTCGATCCAATCCCATAATCGGGTGGAGACAGTCATTGCATTGACTGCTCGGATCGATTCTGGCCAGAGATCACGAACTTCCATGACCCAAGGTCTTCTTTTGAAAACACTTAATGCAAATCCTGAAATTGCTGTAAAGAACTGAGGCGAAGTTGCTATAATAAGGTCTGATTTAATAAAGAGACCAGCAAAGAATGAAGAGACTCCAAAACTAATGTAGTCAAGAATTCGTTTTAATGTACCTTGATTGGAGGCCATATAGGACCATACACGGATCACTTTAATTCCAGCTATGAATTCTTTTTGGAAGAATTTATTATGATAACCAGGGTAAACCACCCCTGTTGGAAAATTTGGTGCACAAGTTATTATGGTCACATCAATGCCTGATTCTACCCATTCCCGACAATGCTCAAAGGTCCGAGTTGCCGGAGCATTTACCTCTGGAGGAAAATTATCAGTTAGAAAGAGTAATTTGATCGGCTTATCCACGTTTCCAAACTGCTATAAAATGTTACAGTAATGCAATTCCCTGGTTGAACAAGATTATAACCGAGTGGATATTCATAGGATTCTATCTTTATTGATTGTGCTCCTTTGAATGTTAAAGTGGCCAAGGGCGTAGAAACTGTATTATCTCTTAAAGATACCTGGTGGGATGGGTGAATGTAATATCTGGCCGTTGCGACCTTATAATTTTTACCGTCTATTCGGTCAGATATTACAAGATCGCGAGCACTTAAGGACCATTTTCGTAATGGATAAACGTTCCATTTTTTATATCCGTCATGACTGGCTTGAAGGCAATTGGCCTTCTCAATAATATGTATTGGCCGGGCTCTTCGACCGACTCTGAAACCTCCCCAAATTTCCGATTGATCCTTATTATCAATTTGAACTGTGTTATGCGCAGCTGTTGAGCGCTCCCACTGTCGTCTGGCATTTTTATCATAAGTAGAAATACCGACGTCAACAATAAAAGGAAGCTCTCCTAATTGAAGATCAAAAGATAGTGTATCACTATGTGCATGACCCGGGATATAGTCCGGTCCTATATGTCCTATATCGGCAGTAAGCTCCCAAGGTCCACAATTGAGTCGACGGTATCCGCTCTCCCTTAATGGTTGGCTGTAGCAAGGAATGTTAATTTGGGCTGCGTAATTGAGTAGTTGATTTGTAGGAGGCGTAATTCCATACGTAGCATCATTTAAGTTTGGCAGAGAATCATTGCGGTATTTAATTTGATTTAACCAATTGAGCATCATGCCAGCCTTTTTGGTCAATACACCTATTAATTCGGAATCAGAATCCTGGTCTTTTTTTAATAAATTGATAGTATCTAACAATTTCAATAGAATTAGTTGGTGGTACATTGGGCTTAATTCGAAATGTCCCCCGTCAGGTAATATTTGTTCATTTAATTCTTGGATCAATAAATTTGTTGATTTCCTATAGCATTTGATATCCTTTAGGTACCAAGATCCCCAAACCAGAGCAAAAGCATTTTCTAACAAATGATTGCCCATAAGATGATATTCCAGATTTTTTTCTAGTAATCGCGTTTGGTAGTATAGGGCGCTATTAATTGAAGCCTCATTAATTTGATGGTTGTTAATGAATTTAATCCAATTAATGATTCGAAGGGATAAAGGGTATGGTTCAGCACCTGTTTTAATGTGAGACACATTATGCAGAAAATCCTTAATTAATACAAGTCCAACTTCTTTATTTATATCTGGCTGGTGCAAAAAATCAAAATAGTTTAGATTATAGGTCCAAAGTTTCCCATAATTAGAATAATTCCAATCAATCTTATCATTGAATTGGTGTTTTATATTTAAAAAAGTGAATGTATTATCACTTAAATAGGAGGAAGGTGAAGGAATGCTTACTAATTGAATAGTTTGTCTAGTGGATACTTGAATCAAATCCGATTTTATTCTAGGGGGCCCAAAAATCATTTTTTGGAGGCGATAAATCAATTGGTAGCGGATTTGTTTAAATTGGAGGTAGTATATGGTTGACCATATCCGCCTTAATCTATGCCACATCAACCCAGGTTCCGGAAGTAAGTGATGATATTGCAGCAATCGCCGTTCTTGATGTATTCATAATTTCATTAAATGGAATAATTGGATCCCCACCATTTCTGATTTGTTGGAGAAAAAGTCGAAATAGTTCCTGGTGTCCTTTATCCTGTGTTTTACGCATTCCGGAGGATTTAAAACCATAATATTTGGATTTCCGATAGTTATCGATGACTATCGTACGTCCTTGTCCATAGATCTCAACCCGCTCTTTTGAATAGGCTTTATTGCCGTTTGATAGATACTGGATCATTCCTTGTGATCCGTTTTGATATCGAAGTAATATGGAAGCATTATCTGTATTGCCCGAGGGGTTGGGTCCAAGAGCGTTCATTACAACAGCGGAAACCAGGCTTCCTGTAAGATAAGTGATGAGGTCAATCAGATGACATGCTTCACCAATAATCCGACCGCCACCGATCTCCATGTCCTGAGTCCAATGATCTTGAGGTATAAATCCGGCGTTCATGGTCGCAATAACATTTATGGGTGCCGAGGTAGTGCCAAGTTCCTGTTTTGCATCTCGAATAAATGGAGAAAAGCGACGATTGAACCCAACGGTCAGACTGGCATCACCCTTTTGGTAAGCGGAAGCAATTTCATCCAGCTCAATCATGGTAATGCCTAAAGGTTTTTCTACAAATACATTCTTATTTACTTTAAGTGCCTGGATAACTTGATTCGCGTGTAGATGATGTCGTGTAGTAATCATTACCGTATCAATGTCCGGGTCATTAAGGATGCTCTGTACATTGGTTGTCGATTGTTGGATGCTGAATTTTTTGGCTAATATGGTCCCGGATAGACCTTTAGAAGAGGCTATGGATTTGATCTCAGCATTCAATTTGGATAATGCAGGTAGAATCGTAGAGGCAGTAAAATTGCCGGCACCGATGACGCCAATCACACCTTTTTGCCCTTTGAAACTTTTAGGATATCCAACCATTATGCTTGGATCCATAGGTACTGAAGCTTCGTATTTTAGGATTGAAGCGATCGATTGATGATTTTTCAAATCACCATAAATCTGCAGATAATCATTTAAAGGTACTATTTCTGTTATCAGGGGCTTAACAAGAAGCTTTTTTGTGGCCAGGGCATGCAATACAGCTTCAAAATTTCTCTTTTCCGTCCAGCGCACATAACTGATAGGGTAGTCCAGTCCTTTTTGTTCATATTCAGTATCGTACCGTCCGGGACCATAGCTACACGAAACTTGAAAGGTTAGTTCTTTTTCGTAAAAATCAGATCGTTGAATATTGAGTGGAATCACACCGGTAAGAACAATTCGCCCTCTTTTCCTGCACATGTTCGCGGCCTGGGAAATGATGGTATTGCTTTTAGATGATGCGGTAATCAGTACAGCATCTGCGCCAATACTTTGTGATTCGTATTTTACAAATGCGACAGGGTCTATATCCGGTGTTATTTTTAGTGTAGTTATACCCCAGGATTCTGCCAGGCTCAATTTTTTATCATCGATATCGAGTCCGATTACCCGACATCCATGGGCATGTAATAACTGTGCAGCGATTAAGCCAATGAGTCCAAGACCCGTAACCACAATGGTTTCACCGAATAAAGGATTAAGGAGGCGGATTCCCTGTAGCGCTATTGCGCCAATCACCGTAAATGAAGCTTCTTCGAAACTTACTTCATCTGGAATTTTGGCCACCAGGTTTTTCGGTACACAAACAATCTCTGCGTGATGCCCATTGCTGACGACACGGTCACCGATCTTAAATTCATTTACACCTTCTCCTACAGCAATTACTTCACCTGCGTTTGAATAACCCAATGGTATGGGTTCCCCGAGTTTACGGAAAACCGCTTGCATGGTTGGCTTTAGTCCGTCGGATTGTATCTTTTGGATGACTTGCTTTACTTTTTCAGGTTGTTGTCTGGCTTTTTGGAGGTAATTAGCCTTTCCAAACTCTACAAGCATCCGCTCGGTGCCGAGTGAAACTAGTGAACGATGCGTCTTAATAAGAACGGTACCACTTTGAGGTTTAGGAATTGGAATCTCTATTAAACCAGTCTCACCAGAATTAAGATCTTGTATTAATTGCAGCATTTTTAATGTTTCATAAAAGAAGTTATGAACTTAAATGTTTCAAATGATGATTCTTGCCATGTAAATTGAAGAGCTCTTTTTAAGGCCAAATTAGATATGTGCGCTCTATTTTCAGGATCAAGGATTGTATTTTTAATAGTAGTATAAACTGAATTAATATCAGTCGGATTAAAATATACACCCGCATCACCAAGTATTTCAGGCATTGGGCCAAACGAGGATGAACAAATTGGCAAACCAGAAGCCATAGCCTCTATTAGAATATTCGGCATATTTTCGCAAGTTGATAGAAAGACAAACAAATCCGCATCTGAATAAAATTGATTTATTTTATCATGGGCAACTTCACCATGGTAGGTTACCCAGTCTCGCTCTTCTTTGAGTTTCTCTTCTATTTTGACAAAGGCATGCGGATGTGCACCACCAACAAGATTTAATTCTATAGGAAAGCCTTCATTAATTAATTTCTTAAGTGCATCAATTAATACCCATTGATGTTTATAATAATTTATAGTAGAAACGTATAATATTTTATATCTAGTAGTATGATTGTAATTATTGATATTAAGTTGGTTCTTATACGTTGGTGTGAACTTAGAAGATACCCCATGATAAATAATCGCTGATGGAATCTTTTTTAAAGTTGGATGTTTATTTTTAATGTAATCATGTGCATAATTTGAAATATAAATATTTCCTAATGAAGTAAAAAGCGATAAATATTGAATAAATTCTAACAAATGATATCTTAAATATGTTTTGCCGAATGGAAATCTATTTCTTTCTTTTGATTCAAAGACAAGCATATTTTGGGACATTGATATACAACGTTTATATAATGGGAAAGTTATTCCACCAGGTGAGAAAACAATATCTACATTTTGGCTTAATTTAGGCAAAATAAATAATCTCCAAAATAATGTATTAATAACTCCACCATTCGATAATAATTTTTGAAATGAATAGAATACTGTATTGGTTGATACTATTTTATTTGAAGGCAAGCCGCTCCAAATAATTATTTTATTTATTTCGAGAGATTTAAAATCACCGAATGATAAAACGTTAATTAAATGTGTTAGGCCACCGCCTGATTTTATATTTGAGGCATCTATTCCTATGATCATTAAGTCATTTTTAATATATTCTAATAAAGTTTAAATTTCCACAACGTTATAAACCTAAACATTATTACACCTATAACTAAATAGGTAAAATGATCAACAGTTTGTGGAAAATAACCTCTAGTTATCCATTGAAATAAACACTGACATAAAATTATTGTAATTGATAAATGCCAGAAGTCGGACGACGAAAAGAGTTTTTTAAGAATTTTTATAATAAATCCTAAAAGAAAGGAGGAAATAAATAAGAATAATTTTCCGCCAGCAATATACATATAACCATAGTGTAATATTGCTTCTCCAACAGTACCCCATTGTTTTGGTATGCCATAGGCCTGCTCCATGACCTTAAATGCTGGTGGAGGATAAAGATTGTCCTTAAAATTGCCGAACATGGATCTTGGAAGTGCTCTAACTATAAAATATAAGCTTGTTATACCATAGTCATGTTTTGCTTGTAAATTAGAATCATAGTACTTAATTATTGTATAATCTGCAAGAGCACCACGAGTCTGTTCAAAAAGTATATTAACATCGTAATCGGTTGGGTTATATATAATATGAGAAAAATCTCCTCTGGTTAATTCAAATCTATTATAGGTGACAAATAATAGTAAATATGAAGCGATTAATATAGTTATACTTGTAAAGAGAACTTTCTTAATAGTGAATGAAGATTTATAAAAATATACAATAATAAAACCTAGTATTGTAAGTATTATTCGGTATCTAAACCCCATTAATATGAACAGAATAAAGGAAATAATAGTAATGAAAAAGAGAACAAATCGGTTTACTCCAACTAAATAGGAAATTATTATTGCAGTTATTATTGTATCTGAAAAGTTTCTTAAGTAATTTGAAGCGGATTTAGTATTAAACAAGTTATGGGCTGTATCAGAGCCAAATATAACATAGATTGGATTAAAACCACTAATTAATAAGTTTATTAAAACAAGCATAAATGCAAGCCACCAAACAAAAATAGCTTTTGATTTCGGTGAATATAATTTATTTGATAAATGAATCTTACCTATTTTAATTCTGAAAATATTGTAACCTATAATAAATAATAGAGTTGCTGTGGCATAAAGCATTAGGCCTTTTTCATAATAATCCAAAATGTTAACACCTACACCCTTATAAACTCCTTCGGAACCCCAAATTGTCCTTCTTTCATTAAAATAAAAGTATAATGGAGTAATAAAGCAATAAATATTGCATAGGCTCAAATAAAATGTATAGATTAAATTATTTTTAATCCCACCCATTGTAGCTATAAGAGCATATCCACAGAAATAAATAAGAAAATTATATAAAATAACAAACCACATCATCTTAGTTGATGTTATCCAGGAAATATTTTAAGCGGTATGACATAGATTTGGAATTAATTTTAATGGCTAATTTCTTATTGTCCTCTCTTATCTTATTTGTTAGATCATTATCATTGATTAGCTTTCGTAAATAATTACATGCATTACCATAATTGTCTAGACTAAATACATATCCATTTTCATTATTTATTATGAGTTCAGAAGCTCCAGCACTATCGCTAGTAATTACGGGTAATCCTGCAGATATTGCCTCATTTATAACTAATCCCCATCCATCATACCTTGTAGTAAATAAAAAATAGTTTGATAATGCAAAGTAGTACGGAATAACATTTTGTTGTTGAAAACCCAATAAAATAATATTATTATTATTCAGATTGATGAATTCTTGTTTTAGGGGTCCATCCCCTAATATTATTAATTTTATGTTTTCAATGTTTGTTTCGTTAATTATATTTATGGCGATATCAATTCCTTTCCTATGTATTAGGGATCCTGATGTTAATACAACAATGCTGTTTTTTAAATCGTACTTATGTATCAAACTCTCAATAATATTCTGATTTTTTAAATCTATAACAAATCTTTGTTCATTAATACTGTATGGAAGGTTTATATTAGGTTTATGAAAACCCTTGTTATTGTAACAGTCTAGTGAAGTTTGGCCAACGCCTAAAATAAAGTTGATTGTGTATTTATATATTAAAAGTGTGAAATTCTTTATAAACTTTATTATTAAATTACTCTGTGGATGTAATCTTTCTGCCCATAACCCGATGGATTTCTGGCGAAATTTATATATAACAGAGGCTATAATGGTATTTGGGGCTAAATAGTTGCCACCCATTATTACATAATCTGGATTATCTTTTAATGCCACTAAGATAATGGACCATGAAAAATGGAAGTCTTTGTAAAAATATTGCAATATTTTAGCAAGTACAGAACTTTTTAAGAAGACAGTTTCATAAGGAATATTATCATTATTTAGTTTCCAATATCTATCTTTTTCGATTTTGGAATAGTATATAATCTTTAACTTGTAGTGATGGGAAAGTTCGTTAAAAAAATCTTGTTGATAGGGAGTAGGAATGTTTGTGTAAATAGTTAAACGTTTCAAAGATGTATAGTTTTAATTTTTTGTTTGATTATTGGACATATGTTCCCATAATAAATATGTAATATTAATAACCTTGTAAATGCAATGAATGACTGTAACGGAAACTGACGTTTGAGTGAAACACCTTTTTTAAGTTTAACACCAAAGTATTTAATATAAAGATATTGGTATTCAAGGTATTTATTATCGTAGGTAAATAAACTACTTTTGGTATTTTCGTGATCTCTTAAAGCTCCAATAATTTTATTAATGAATTGAAAATTATTATCAGTAGATGCAGCTTTAAGAAATAAATCTAAATCCATTGCATAAGTAAGTTTATCATCCAATATTATTTCTATTTTTGATTCTTTATTAAAGAAGGCTGATTGGTTAACAATATTCCAACCATATGATTTTAAATGAAATAATTTAAAGGGAACAAAGTAGTTTATGTGAGTTATATTGGATTTATAATTTATTTTAGCCTGATGCCCAAAATATATTGACGATTTGCGATCTTTGTTAAATGCTTTAACTATTTCGTAAAATGCATTTGGAAAATAAATGTCATCGGAATTTTGCCATCCAATTAATTGTCCTGTAGCAATTTTTAGACCTTTATTAATTGCATTACTTTGACCATTATCTTTTTCACTTACCCAGTAGGATATCCAAAGGTCATATTTATTTAGTATTTCAATTGTGTTATCTGTGCTTCCACCATCAATTATAATTAATTCAAGATTAGGGTAATTTTGTAATATGACAGATCTTATGGTTTCTTCAATGAAATTGCCTTGATTATAGCTTGGAGTTATTACAGAAATCTTCGGATAATAATATCCTTTAAAATATATCTGTGGTAATGTTTCTACTGTCCAAGGCCATCCTAATTTATCAGATGGGGGCATAGGAAGTTTTTCTAGCATACCATAATTATTATTCATATTATGAATATTATTTAATGTTTATTATATGACATTTGCTTATTAATGTTGAGTCTTTTGTGTTTAATTTATATCCGTTAAAGAAAATAGTGCTCATTGTACCAGTTCTGGAACTAATTACATATTTTTGTGTTGGATTGGTTTTAGAATTATTTGTGATGGTATTTTTGCCTATTGTTACCGTAATTCCGGAGTGATCGTTATCTTCAAGATATATTCCAGAAATCGAAGCTGGATGACCGCCACTGGGATATTGTCCATTATCAGTTATGATGTTGTTTTTGATTATAATGTTGTTATAATTTGGTATTTTATCACCCAATGAAGAGATCACAATACCACTTTTAGCATTGTAAGTTATTTTATTATTTTTTATAACTGCGTTATTGCATCGTTGTAGGGTAACACCCATATCTCCACCTCCTGATATTATGTTTTTATTAATCAGTATATTTTGAGAACCAAAGAGGCTAATCATATCGGCACTGCCAATTGTATTAGAACTTTGATATTTTAGTGTATCCGCAATAATTATGTTTTTACTTATTGTAATTTGATTATTAAAACCAATGCTTACATCTGCAAAATGTATGGGATATTTCGTTGTGTAGAGTAAAACATTATTGGAAATTAAAATATTGTTATTAGTGTTCCCATTATTATCATTAAATGTGAAACAATTTTGGGAATAAGAGCATGTATTACTAATAAATTTGCAATTAATGCATTTATTTATTAATACTGCATTTTTAACATTTTGAAATTTATTCTTGGTTGCTATAATTTGAATGTTATTTGCAACAATTGAACTATTTAAATTAGCAAAGGTGCAATTTGAAATAAATAATTCACTTGATTGGTGTTGGTTATTTCTTTCTGTATCTATTCTAATAGCATTAACCTTAGGTGATTCTGTGAAATCAAATGTTATATTTGTGAATGAAATATTGGTCCAAATAGCTGAATAGTTAAACCAAAATAGATTAAATTCCTTAAAACCTTTTGTTGGTTTTATAATGGTTTTACCTGGTATGCCATTAAATTTGATGTTATTAATTCCAATTATGGATTTGCCGATAGTGTATATTCCTTCTTCCAATTGTATTTCATGAACTTGTCTTTTCGAAGCTTCTTGTATAGCCATTACAAAGGCGGAATGATTATCTGTTTTACCGTTTGGTACGGAGTTAAATTTTGATATAAAAATACATCTACTTTTAGGGTAAACAATGGTTTTGCAACCTAAGAAAATAACAATTAGTGCTAAGACAGCAATTACTTGGTATATTTTATTTAATATCATTAAATTACTAAACTACATTTATTGACATATCTGTTCTTTCGATAATTAATTATGAATATTTTAATCTTAATATTTCTATTTGATCTTTGTAAAAATGTTTAGAATATTTTGAATTGAGCATATAGTTTAAATAGCTAGTGGGCAAAGATATCTTTTTGAAATCAGAGTATTCTTTGAAATATTCTTTGTTATTGCCTTCGTTGGAATTTGTTATTTTAAAGGTTTTTAAGTTGATAAACTTTGAAATAATATTTTCTTTTATTGTATTATTTAGGTCATGTTTCATAACCAAAAGTTCAACATTATTCTTTGCTATAGGTTCTCTTATTAAGGTTATTATTTTAATGGATACTTTGTTATTTTTATAATGTTTGTATAATTCTTTCACTTGAATATCATTATGCGAAGGTGTAAAAGTGTGAGCGTGAATGCAAATTCTGTTATAATAATTTTTGATTGAGTAGTGAACAGAACTAGAAGCAACTTTACCCATTTGGTATATAAAAACAGGTGTACTATATTTAATGTGTTTTTTAAAGAGTAATTTTTTAACAAAAGGTATTATATATTTGACAAGAGGTAATTTTACTATTAAGGTCTTTATTCGGTTCATTGTTGGGATTTAGAAGGAAAGGGACAATTAATAATATTCAACCCTTTTGAATTAAGGGCTCAATTGAAAAAATCGGCCCTTTATCTGCCCATTTATATTGGATCTTCATTGTTTGCCTTAATGTATTGAGTAATATCTTGAAATAGTGTATAATTATTTTTGATCCAGTATTCATCTTTATTCCACCATTTATCGGATAGCAAAAATTGTTTCTGATCGTGAGTGAATCTCTCTTTAATGACTTTTCCTGGGATACCCGCTACTATAGTATATGGTTGGACATCTTTAGTAATGATAGATCCCGCTGCAATTATTGCTCCATCACCTATATTGACCTCTTTAATAATTATTGTATTCATCCCTATCCAAACATCATTTCCTATAGTTATTTTATCGTTGAATTCTTTATAAAAATCTTGGTTGACATATGTAATACCGCATTGTTTTAAGGTAGAAAAGAATATAGGATGGGTAGAAACAAATTCTTTTGTTGGATGAGAGGCAGTTCCAATAGTAACATTGTGGGCAATACTACAATATTTTCCAATTGTTGTGTTATTAATGGAGGAGTTATGACTAATGTATGAAAAATCTCCTATATGTGTTTTAAACAAAGTTGTATTGCTGCCAATGGAATTATATCTACCAAATATTGATTTGGAGATAATTACGTTATTACCAATCTTTAGAGTAGGATACCTCAATAAATATTTAACAACTTTAATATTTGATAATAAAGGGGATATAAATGGTCGAATGATGTGTTTAATTATTTTGAGTAACATTAATAGATAATTTTAGCGGTTATAATTAAATTTTATTAGACAATTGTGCGACTGAGCTTCGAACAAAATTAAAATATCTTTCGGTACCAAATCCTTGTGGCCACCAAATTTGCCTTCCCTAAAGAAATTACTAACGTGCTCTCCTTCCCAATTAGCATGTCCCATTCTTTTATATAATTCTGCTTTTCGTTTCATTGAATCAAATGAATTGCCAGAATTTATTTCTTTTAATTGATCAGCTGTTCTATTAATATTTGCAAATGCGCATATTTTTTCAAGTTCATTTATTGGGTTTATTAGGAGGTCTTCATATTTTATATAAATTATTTCACTATTAAATGGATTTTTTAACCATTGTTCAACATGTTCGTGCCATTTTGATGGAAAAACGCCTTTGCCATCTATAAACATATCTTTCATGGTATGATTTTTTCCTAAATTTTGATTCATAAAATAGTAAGAAGTCATTACGTCTCTACCATCACGTATTAAGTAAATTACTTTTTTATATTCTTTTTTGGGGAGATGGTGGGTTTTAAAAAATGTGACATCATTGAATCTTTTGTAATACTTTCTAGCGTGTACATCCGGGACAAGTTCATTAGCTAATGAAAACGGTAGGTATTCGGTGTTGATACCATATTGTATTCCTGCCACCAGGGACTGCATCCATGTATTACCGGACTTTGGGTAGCCTACTATAAAAATGTCATTTTCTTCTGTTTTATTAATTGGTACAAAAAAGTCATTTTCTAAATATTTACCAACTAAATATTTTGCTGGAACATTCAGTGTTTTGAAAAATGAGTTTTTGATTTGAGTAATTAGTCTTATTGACATACTGGGATTGCAGTTAATTATTTAAATGGTACAAACTTTTGAAACTTTCTACTAAAGCGGGTAACAAGGTTAGTCATAACTAAAAGATAAGTAATGACTAATAAAAATGCTAAATTGGCAAATGAGTCGACATTGCCATGTAATAGAAATAATATTAATTCAAAGCTTAGTAGGAGAATTGTTATTGAACGCAGATCGAAACTGAATTTATAACCAATCATATTTGTTCCAAGCAAACTTCTAAATTGAATGATATCAATTAGTAATCGTAAAAGATTTATACCTAATACAACGTATGCAATAGCTATTAATCCTTTATTTAAAGCCACATAAACCAATATTATTAGGAGGCTTCGTGTTACAAGATTAATAGTTAATATGAGCCTTGATCGGCCAAGTGCGAGATACACAGGGCTGGTAATTGATGAAAAGGCAAATGGTATTGCCGCTAATGAGAAAATTTTTACAAGAGGAATTGATTCCAACCAATCTGAATTCAAATAGGTGCTGATGATGAAGTTTGCACTTAAATACAAAACCAGACAGGATGGAATAACAATAATCCCTATTGCTTTGAACAATTTTATCACAATGCTGCGAAGCTCGGGAATATTATTTTGTAACAAAGAATAGGAAGGAAATAAGACCCTCAGTAGGGTGCTTGATAATATTGCTACTGGTTTATTGATTACTGCAAATGCGTTTTTGTAAACGCCTAGCGCGCTATTTCCTAAAAATTTACCGATTAGAATTTTGTCAAGATTAGAAGTCCAGTAAAATAGCGATTGGTTAAGAAAAATATCTGTACTGAACTTACTTAACTTCTTTAGAGATGATATGGAGAAATGGAACGTCGGTTTCCAGTTGACGTACAAAGCGAAAAGGATCATAGCAAATAGTGACTCGGCTATCGTTTGCAAGACCAGACTCCAGTACCCAAATCCCAGATAGACAGCCAAAACGGTAATTATACTGGTCAGTGTGTTAACGGCAATGTCAATATTTGCATTCAATTTAAAATTGAGATTCTTTTGGAGCCAAATTTTTTGAACGATGATGGTACTTGAAAAAATGTATTTAATTGACAAAACCCGGGTAATAAGCGACAATTCTGTTTGACCATATAATGATGCTATATAACCTGATGACAAAAAAATAACGATTGCAATCATTGATCCTAATACAATATTGACCCAGAATACAGTAGAGTAATCGATTTCTTTTGCCTCCTTATTCTGGATCAATGCCTGTCCAAAACCAAAATCCGCGATTACATTAGCAAAGCCTGCGATGATTACGACCATGTTTACTAATCCAAAATCTGATGGTGTCAGGTTTCTGATTAATATAAGAAGAGTAATAAACGTAGTCGCTTGGGTCAATACAACCCCGTAAGCACTCCAGGCAATATTTTTTGCTAGCAGACTTTTCAAAATTGTCTGTAAGGAATTACGTTTAACCTCCCTATAAGGGCAAATGCAATCATTTCTATACTTGTTAAGTAAATACTCAAAGACGTGATTGATAAAGCCACTTGTTAGACAAGTCGGAATAAATTAGAACAATAGTTTTCCGGTGTTTTATTTTTCAAAAACACTTTGTTGTAGCTGCTAGGCTTATATTGAACGCAGTTAGCCAGTGCTTCTTTCAGGGCATGATAACCCTGATCGATGCACCTGCCGAGATGATATTTAGTAACCAGGTACTCAACTAATCCACCGGTAGAACAAATAACTGGCTTATTAAAGTAAGCTGCATAGCCCAGAACACCGCTGGCACCGAAGAAATTTTTATAGACCATAAGAACAATGTCCGTTGTACTAAACCATTGTGCCATTTCTGCAAGGTCTACAAAGCGGTTGATGATGTTCACGTGTACAGGTAAATCGGCCGATATTGATTTTAGTTTGTCCACGTAAGCTGGATCACCCTTACCCACAATGTTTATCGTACAGTTGGTTATCTTTTGTTCCTTTACGGCTATAAACAGCTTCTCAATATTTTTGCGTGGGAATATCGATCCAAAAAGAAGAATCTGGTGGTTAGCAGTATCCTTAACGCCATCCGAGCCATGGTTATTTATTTTTAATGGCAGAACAGGATCCGGCAGGTTTCTTACCTGATACTTGTATCGTTTGTCCAGGTAGCGCGCTCCCCAGCGGTCGTCGAGGATAAAAAGCACTTTGATGATCCCATATCGCTGGGCTAGATGCATCAAATAGTAACCATAGATCTTTTTATACAGCAGGCTTAAGGATGTTCTTAATGTACTTCCCGAGGGGATGGTTATCCTATGGGGAGGATGAAAAAATATGCCAGAAATACTGATCCCGCTATTTCTAAGTGTTCGTATGAATTTTATATAGGGATCAATGTTAAGTAGAAAGACGGAACTTATTACCTGAGATGTGCAGATACTTCTTATCCAACGCAGTTCATCTGCTGGACGACCGGTCAGATGATCAGGGATTTGGATAATTGTTTTGTTGGAACAGTTGGAAAACTCAGGATACAAATTGCTGTTGACACAGATGTAACATGGAGTATCCGGAGCATCATGGTTAATGATATGTTGTAGGTATTCCTTGTGATGTCCTGATGACTGGATGTCGTAAAATAAAATAGAACCTTTGGAGGAATGCTGGTTCAATGGAGTTAAATCAGGAAAAAAGGTTAGGTGTTTATTAGGACACAGATTAACGCAGATAACACAGATGGAAGGTGTTTATAATCAGCGTAAGGAATAACCTCATACCATCACCGCATACTCCGGAGCTAATATTTCCAATCCCTCCCGGATCTTTACCAGGGGCACAAAACCCAGACCCTGCTTGATCTTCGAAATATCTGCAAGGCTGTGCTGCACATCGCCCAGACGACCGGGGCCATGTTTTGC